>WNGA01003569.1_pt1 | contig 36558 bp, 48 predicted proteins | sample 5400061 | NCBI WGS metagenome assembly WNGA01 (sample SAMN13153366, study PRJNA577476) | soil metagenome | isolation source: 100 cm soil or saprolite under grassland replicate 2 | place: USA:California | collected 2016-06-15
CGGGAGGATATCATTTTGGGTAAGGTTGCTCGCATCACTACGGATGAGGAAACAAATACCTTGGGACTCAGGCTCTTCGACGGGTCCGTCTACGAGCGAGAAAGAAATCGCCCGGGTTTTAGCCAAACTCGCTTTAACATTTACGATCTCAAGTTCGACCTTGATGAGCTTGTCGGGCCGGTGCGCCAAAAAGAAGCTGGCCCCAAAGAAATGCCGCTCACCGAGCTCCTCAATGCAATCGAGGCAAAGGGAAGCGCTGGTGGTAAAACGATCGCCGAACGCATGGAACTGCATCAGCGCATCGCTTTCGCGTTCGTCCCGCTCGTGTTTTGTCTTCTGGGAGTGTCCTTGACCCTATTGCCGCGTACGTCACGAGCCAACCGTTCGTGGGGGTTTATGCTCTGCACGTTCTGGCTCATGACTTATTACACCCTGCTCTCCCTCGGCAAGGCGCTCGGTGATAAAAGTATTCTCCATCCTATTCCGGCCCTCTGGCTTCCCAACCTCGTTGTCGGTGGGATCAGCGCTCATTTCTTTAGACAAGCGCAACGTGAAACACCGCTTTTCCTTCCACAAATGGTTGAACGAGCCGCTATCTGCGTCGGCGACTTCATAGGAAAACTCCGACGCCGCAAGTCGAATTGAGGTCGCGCGTGGCAAATCGACTCCAAGTTGGATTTCTCCCTGTTGGCAGCATCCTTGACCGCTATTTGGCGGCGGGATTTATGCGGGTATTCTATCTCAGTTTGGCCGTCATCATTTCGCTCTACGTTACCGTCGATTTTTTCGATCGCATCGGCACGCTGTTGGATTCTGGCGCACCAATCTCCACCATCGCGCGGTACTTTTTTTATAAAGCTCCGCTCTTGATCTCCCGCGTGATCGGTTTCGCCACGCTTTTTTCCACCTTATTTTGTCTAGGCATGTTGGCGCGGACGCATGAGATCACGGCGATCCGCTCCAGCGGTATCACGATACAGCGGATTGCCCTACCGCTGTTGCTCCTTTCGATGGTTATCTGTGGCTTTACTTTTGTTTGGAATGAAACCCTCGTTCCCGTTTTTGCGCACAACGCGCAAAATATTTACAAGACCGAAATTAAGAACAAACAGCAGCAAAGTCTTCTGGGTACTCATGATATTTGGATCCGTGGTGAGGGCAGCTTTATCAATGTCGATAATTTTGATACTCGGACTAGTGTTTTGGAGAACGTCACGGTGTTCCTTCTCAACCGAGACTTCACTCTGCGCGCGCTCGTGGAAATTCCCCGAGCTCAATGGACTGGCGACGGCTGGCGAACTAGCGAAGCTACAGAGTGGAACATTCTAGCGGACGGAAAAATGGTTCGCGGAGAAGCCAAGGCCGTTCTGCCGCTTACCGAGACGCCGGAAGATCTAAAACTATTGGCTCGTGATGCCGAGGAATTTACCTTCTTTGATTTGCAAAAACAGATCGCAGATATGAAAAGCAAGGGAATTGACACGACTTCCTACGAAGTGGACCTGCAGATAAAATCTCCCTTGATGGTCCTGCTCGCGATCCCGTTCGCTCTGAAGCGACAGATGAGCGGCAGCATTTCGTTGAGTTTCGGTGTTGCGATGGTCATCGGCTTTGGGTACTGGGTACTCACCGCCTTCTGCGTGTCTCTCGGACATGGCGGAGCTTTACCGTCGTGGATATCGGCGTGGACGCCCAATGCTATTTTTGCGATGATCGGATTTTTCTTTTTTACGACCGAAGTGTAATCGACACGGCGGTACCCCAAATCATCGGGGCGGCACGTTCGATTTACGACCGACAAATGAGATTTTTATAAACTTGCGGCAAAGCATTCTTACGTGACCGATGCATGCCAGCATCATCGATATCGGTCAATAAGCGCCTGTCCAAATTGAAAAAGAAAGGAGAAAACTCGATTTCTTTTGCCTGATCAGCGCAGGTGTAATGAAGGACGGACCCCAGCGGTGTTGGCAGATGGGTCGCTCTTTTAAGTACACGAGCTTGGGTTTGGCTTCTCGATGCAACCGCAAGAAAACTGCCGTCGAAAACAAAATCAAGCCCTGCGTGAGTGGATTCCGGACATTGGCGACTACCCCTGTACGACATTATCGCTTGGAGTATTGTGGACGCTTACGCGCCTTGTGCCGGCCATATTTTTTGCGCTCTACTGCGCGTGGATCGCGAGTGACGAAACCGGCCTTCTTTAGCGGGGAACGAAAATCCGGACTTAGCTGCATCAAGGCACGGGTAATCCCATGGCGGATGGCACCGGCCTGCCCCGAGTTTCCACCGCCGGCAACATTCACGTCGATATCAAAGTTTCCCCCTGTCTGGGTCACATCGAAGGGTTGGAGCACGATCATCCGAGCCGTTTCACGACCAAAGTAATCTTGCAAGGTTTTATTGTTGATCGTGATTTTGCCTTTTCCCGGCCTAAGAAAGACCCGCGCCACTGAAGTTTTCCGACGTCCCGTTGCCGCAAATACTTTTTCCGCCATCATCGTACTCCCTATGCTATGATTGCCAGAGGTTCCGGCTTTTGTGCTTCATGTGGGTGTTCTGGACCCGCATATATCTTGAGCTTAGTCACCAATTTGCGGCTCAAACGATTCTTCGGCAACATTCCCTTTACGGCGAGTTTCACGAGTTGCTCTGGCTTTTCTTCCAACATTTCCGCCGCGGTTCTCTCCCTGATGCCGCCGGGATATTCAGTGTGCCGATAATAAATTTTCTTCTCTAATTTCGTGCCCGTGAGCTTGATGCCGCGCGCGTTAACGACGATGACGAAGTCTCCTGCGTCCTGATTCGGCGTAAAAATCGGCTTATTCTTTCCCCGCAAGACTTTGGCGATTTCAGTGGCTAACCGCCCGAGTATTTTTCCTTGCGCATCGACAACGTACCAGCGCCTCTGGGACAGCGCTTCATGCTTATTCATAGCCCCGTTCTCCAATCAAAAAAGCTCTACCCATGGCGCGAGGATGGCGGGGCCGACGAGACTCGAACTCGCGACCTCCGGCGTGACAGGCCGGCGTTCTAACCAACTGAACTACGACCCCGATATTAGCTTCCTCGTCGCGCCTTCTGGTGGGCGGTACAGGATTTGAACCTGTGACCCCCGGCTTGTAAGGCCGATGCTCTCCCGCTGAGCTAACCGCCCTTCCACTCGAAACAGCCGATCAAGATGTGCCCGAGGATATTTCGAGACGCTTCTGGCTTGCCCCGTGCTGAAAATTGTAAAAACGCCTAGCTCGAAAAGCACCATTTTCCATACCTTGAATTTCGCGGCCCAGAAGGAGCTATCAATTTGGTCTTTTTTTTTGCTTTTTGTCCTCTTATTTGTGTCTCGCCGGGGTTACACTGCGAACGAGCCTAAACGACGAAATGTTTATCACGTTGTCACTCGTCATTGGCCGCCACAACTAGGTTCTAGTAAAATTCAATACTCGTCCAAACTAACTCTGGGCAGTTGATTGATGATATGCCAGACGAGCGCGGTTGTGCTTTCCCGCGAGCCTACGCGATGCTTCGGCACAATCGAATGCAATTTTATAACAGCACGAATGCCGGGTGTCAAACCACCCGGCATTCTAACGTTGAGCTGGGGAACTATTGGGGCAGAATTTCAGAAGCGGGAACGTCGTCGACCTTTTCTGTAAATGGTGGCCTTTCGTCTTTAGATTGGGCCTCGACGGCAACATTGCGAAATAGGTTGTCTGGATCGTTAACCACAAGGGCCTTTTTTAGGACCTGATCCATGTGGGCAACCAGTTCCAGTTCAACCGTCTTGAGAACTGTCGCAGGAATTTCCTCGATGTCTTTTTCGTTATCCGCGGGAATCAGGACCTTTTTGATTCCGGCACGGTGGGCGGCCAAGACCTTTTCCTTCAGTCCGCCGATCGGCAGAACGGTTCCCCGCAACGTAATTTCCCCGGTCATGGCCAGATCATTATGAACTGGAATCTTCATCAGTGCGGAAACCAGAGAAGTCGCCATGGTGATGCCCGCCGATGGACCGTCCTTCGGAATGGCGCCCTCCGGTACATGAATATGCACGTCGAGCTTCTGATAAAAATCCTTCTCCAAGCCCAACTCGGCAGCGCGGGAGCGAACATAACTCATCGCCGCCTGGGCGGACTCTTGCATCACATCGCCGAGCTTTCCGGTAATGATCAGCTGGCCTTTGCCCGGCATGATCGTCACCTCGGTCGCCAAGAGCTCTCCGCCCAGCTCCGTCCAGGCCAAACCGGTCGTAACCCCAATCTTGACTTCGGCTTCTGCCTTTCCGTAACGAAATTTGATCGCACCGAGATATTTGTGCAGGCTCTTCGAGCCAATTTGAATGTGGGCGTTGCGATCTTTGCGCACCACCTCTACGGCAACTTTACGGCAAATAGAGGCGATCTCGCGTTCGAGATTACGCACACCCGCTTCCTTGGTATAGTGACGAATCACACCGAGAATCGCGTTATCCGTGAAATCCAAGTTTTCCTTCGTCAGACCGTTTGCTTCTTTCTGTTTCTCCATTAGGTATTTCTTGGCGATACTCAGCTTTTCCAACTCGGTGTAGCCGGCAATCCGGATGATTTCCATCCGGTCCTGCAGGGGACGCGGAATTCGATCCAGGGTATTTGCCGTCGTGATAAACATGACCTTGGAAAGATCGTAATCGAGATCAAGATAATGATCGTTAAACCCGGTATTTTGTTCCGGGTCCAAAACCTCGAGCAGCGCCGAGGACGGATCGCCACGAAAATCCGTAGACATTTTATCGATCTCATCCATCAAGAACACCGGATTGCTTGAACCCGCCTTTTTCATCGACTGAATAATTTTTCCCGGCAGAGCGCCGATATAGGTGCGCCGGTGACCACGGATTTCGGCCTCGTCTCTAACTCCTCCAAGCGAAACTCGGATGAATTTTCTTCCCGTCGCTCGTGCAATCGATCGACCCAATGAAGTCTTACCGACGCCGGGAGGGCCGACCAAACAAAGGATCGGACCTTTGATTTTTCCGACCAAGCTTTGAACCGCGAGGTATTCGAGGATGCGCTCTTTCACTTTTTCTAAACCGTAGTGATCGTCCTCCAAGACGCGCTCAGCCTCATTGATGTCGAGCTTGTCGTCCGTGAATTCATTCCAGGGCAGGCTGACAATCCAATCGATGTAATTTCTGACCACGGTGGCTTCCGCCGACATGGGCGACATCATCTTGAGTTTTTTAAGCTCCTTCTCAACCTTGTCTTTGGCTTCGGCAGAGAGTTTTTTTTGCTTGAGTTTGTCTTCGATTTCTTGAATCTCATTCTTGAACTCGTCTTTTTCGCCCAGCTCTTTTTGAATCGCTCGCATCTGTTCGTTCAGATAATATTCTTTTTGCGAGCGCTCCATCTGTTTTTTGACACGCGAGCGAATCCGCCGTTCAACTTCGAGAATTTCGATTTCCGCGCGCATGTGGCCGAGCACTTTTTCCAGCCGTTCTGCCGCGTTGAACGTTTCCAGCAGGTTTTGCCGGTCTTCCAGTTTGATACCAAGATGGGCGACGATCGTATCTCCCAGTCGCCCTGGATCGTCGATGGAGGACACCGACATGACCATTTCAGGGGGGATCTTTTTCTTCAGCTTTACGTAATTTTCAAACGTAGTGTGAACTTCGCGGACGAGCGCTTCGACTTCGGTGTTTCGTTCGACAACTTCTGGAGCTTCTTCCACTTCCACCAGGAAAAAATCAGAATTTGAGGCGAATCTCGCGACTCTCGCCCTCTTTTTGCCTTCGATTAAAACTTTGACCGTACCATCGGGAAGCTTAAGCATCTGGACTACCGAGCCCAGAGTACCGATCTTGTATATGTCGTCCTCACTCGGGTCATTTGTCTTGGCATCCTTTTGCGAGGATAGAAATATAAGGCTTTGCTTCTGGGTGGCGTCTTCTAGGGCCTTAATAGACCGTTGCCGACCGACAAAAAGCGGCACCACCATATGGGGAAACACGATAATGTCCCTGAGAGGGAGCAGAGGCACCCGCGTGGGTCCTAACGTTGGTTCTTTATCGTCTTTCTTATCATTCCGAAATAGCATAACGATTCCCCCTCCTAAGCGCTCTCTGCGGCTTTGGTGTATACGACGATCGGAGGTTCATGTCTTTCCACCACGTCCTCGGATATCACCACTTCTTTAATGTTCGGCTGCGAGGGCATGTCGTACATGATCTCTAACATGATATTTTCCATGATCGCTCGGAGTCCCCGCGCACCAGATTTCCTTTTCATAGCGTCGCGAGCAATGGCTCGAAGCGCCTCTTCGGTAAACTTGAGATGCACGGACTCCATTTCGAATAGTTTCGAATATTGCTTGGTTAGAGCATTTTTTGGTTCCTTAAGAATCCGTACTAGGGCGGAGTCATCCAACTCGTCCAGCGTTGCGATAACCGGCAAGCGCCCGATGAACTCGGGGATCAGCCCAAATTTTAACAGATCCTCCGTTTGAACATCGTGCAGCAAATCGGTCGACCGCCGCCCATCCTTATCTTCTAATTGGCCACCAAAGCCCATCCGCTTACGACCTGTGCGTTTGCGAATGATGTCATCCAACCCGACAAAAGCACCACCACAGATGAACAGAATATTGGTGGTGTCTACCTGGAGAAATTCTTGTTGCGGATGTTTTCGTCCCCCTTTTGGTGGTACGCTCGCCATGGTTCCTTCGATTATCTTTAAAAGCGCCTGCTGTACGCCTTCTCCTGACACGTCTCGCGTAATCGACGGATTGTCCGATTTGCGCGAGATCTTATCGATCTCATCTATATAGACGATGCCACGCTGCGCCTTTTCAACGTCGTAATCGGCTGCCTGCAGGAGATTTAGAATTATGTTCTCAACGTCTTCTCCTACATACCCCGCTTCCGTCAAGCTAGTGGCGTCGGCGATGGTAAAGGGTACTTGCAGGAAACGGGCCAGCGTTTGAGCTAGAAGGGTTTTTCCGGATCCAGTGGGGCCGAGCAGTAAAATATTGCTTTTTTGCAGCTCCACGTCGCCCGTTACCATTTGGCTATCGATGCGCTTGTAGTGATTATGAACCGCCACCGCCAAGATCTTCTTCGCGCGCTCTTGGCCGATTACGTATTGATCAAGAACCCGTTTGATTTCAGCGGGTTTCGGCACATTGGACGAAGAGCTAATATTCTCATCGTGGTCGCATTCTTCAGCAATGATATCGTTGCAGAGATCGATGCATTCATCACAGATGTAAACGGTCGGACCGGCGATCAACTTACGAACCTCGTCTTGACTCTTCCCGCAGAAGGAGCAGACAAGATTGCCTGATCCGTGTTCACCGTGCTTTGCCATGGCACCCCCGTTCAACAACTACTTCTTGACACCCGAATCGGGCCGAGACGCTATGACTTCGTCAACCAACCCGTACTCCTGGGCTTGCTTGCCGCTCATAAACATATCGCGGTCGGTATCTTTTTCTATCTTCTTCAAACTTTGTCCAGTGTGCTTCATTAAGATATTGTTTAACTCTTCACGCATGCGAAGAATTTCACGAGCTTGGATGTCAATGTCAGCAGCTTGGCCTTGGAAACCGCCCAAAGGTTGGTGAATCATAATGCGTGAGTGAGGCAGGGCAAACCGCTTAGCCCTTGTGCCGGCCGACAACAGTACGGCAGCCATGCTCGCGGCTTGTCCGACGCATACCGTTGAAATCTGCGGCCGGACGTACTGCATCGTATCATAGATCGCTAGGCCGGCAGTTACGGAACCGCCAGGGCTGTTGATGTAAAAGAAAATATCACGTTCTGGATCTTCGGATTCGAGAAAAAGGAATTGCGCGGTAATGAGGTTAGCGACGTCGTCGGTTACGACCGATCCGAGAAACACGATTCGATCTTTAAGGAGACGCGAATAGATATCATAAGCTCGTTCACCACGGCCCGTTTGCTCGACGACAATGGGGATGAAATTCATGTGAAGCTAAACCCCTTATTCACATTTTGTATTCTATCTTTTTTCGGCTTGCTCATCAACCTTAGAGACGGGTGGATCGACTTCTTTTATCTTCGCCCGCTCAAGCAAAAATTCGAGAGTTCGATTAAACACCAGCTGGGCGCGTAATTCGTCCCGACTATCCGACCGCGAATAGATCTCTCGCACGGTTTTAGCGCGATCACCGGCCGCTCGCGCCAAGTTGTCTACCCGGGCCTGGACATCCTTGTCCGTAACATCAATATTTTCGAGCTGAGAAATCTTCTCGACCAGCAACGTTGCTTGAACCTGGCGCGCCGCTCGGGTTTTGAGTGTCTTGCGGGCCTCTTCCATCCGTGGCGCGACGTTGGCATCGGCGCCAGCTTGGCCCGCAAGTTCATTCTGATAGCGCTCCATCAAATATCTAGTCTGTCGCTCGATCATCGATACCGGGGTTGTAAATGAATGCGCTTCAAGCAGACGGCTCACAAGTTTTTCTTTGAGATCCTCGCTTTGGTAATGCTTGAGTTCACTTTCCAGCCGCGTGCGAATTCGTGATCTAAGTTCGTCCAGCGAAGCGCACTCACCGTGATCTTTGGCGAATTCGTCGTCCAACGGCGGCAAAACCTTTTGTTTGATTTCGCGTACCACGATCAAAAAATCGACCGGTTTCCCCGCAATGTCCTTATTGGGATAATCTTCCGGGTAGTTCACCTGTACGGTTTGCCGCTCGGCCGTTTTTAGTCCAACCACCGCATCTTCGAATTGTGGTAACGCACGTCCAGCGCCGACTTCGAGAAGATAATTTTCGCCCTTGCTGCCAGAAAATGGCTTACCGGCGATAGAGCCCTCGAAGTCGAGTATCGCAAAGTCGCCTTTCTGTACGAGGTCACGGTCCTCGACCGGTTCTAAACGCGCGTGGCTTTCCTGCAAGCGACGTAGCGCCTCCTCGACCTGAGCGTCACTGACAGAGAGTCTCACGCGCTCGACCTCGAGGCCGAGATAATTCCCGACCTCGATCTCGGGCTTGATTTCGAACACAGCAGAAAAAGAAAACGCGCCGTCTTCGTCGAGTTCGTTAGCTTCCACTTCCGGCCGCGATACAATCTGTAAACCGCGTTCCTTGATGACTTCTCCCAAGGACTCCTCGACAAGATGAGATTTGACTTCCCCTTTCACCTCCGCACCGTAGATGCTCTGCAAAACAGTTCGGGGAATCTTGCCGGTGCGAAACCCTTTTACGCGAACTCGCTGGCCGAGATTCTTATAGGCACGGGAAAACTCACTGGCAACCGTTTCCGCCGGAAGTTCGACGCGAACCTTCCGCTGCACTGGGCCCAATTCGTCGATGTCGATTTTCATAACTGCAACTTACCAGTGGCGCTATTCGCTTGCCGATGCGGGACGGATAATTCAACTTGCGATCTGGTTAGGACAAGCGAGCAAGGCTTTCACGGCCAACCTCTCTAGCAAAAATTTGCTCAACCTTTCGTCAGCATTCTCGATGGTGCGAGAGGGGGGACTCGAACCCCCACGGTTGCCCGCTAGATCCTAAGTCTAGTGCGTCTGCCAGTTCCGCCACTCTCGCAGAATCGGGACAAACACCACTATCAGCTTTCTTCCGACGAAAAGGGAGAGTAAAAATTACCCGACGGTATGTCAAGCGACGGAGGGCTTGAATTTGGCGCCCGATCCGTCCTGATGAAAATTATCAGGTGGGCCACCGACGAAGGTATGAAGATATAATGCGATGAAAGCCTGAAAATTATTGCTCGGTTCTATTCGCTGTGCGTTCGCTCTGCCATACAACTACTACAGGGACACAGGGATCTAAGATAATCGAAGGTGTAAATACCGGTGCTATGACCATCATTCCACCGCAGCTCGATCGCGTAATTGCCGACGCCGCGGATCTCCTCTAGTGTGGCGCCGGGAACATCGATAAAGCGCCGTTGGGCGCCATGGCCTTGGCAAAGCGCGCAAGGGCAATATCCGCGCAAATACTGCTGAGCGTACTCACCCACGTGATCATCGTCCCAAGTGATGCGCACGACGCCGCGCGATTTGAAATGATTAATCTCCGTCGGAATATTCATAAAAGAAATTCGCCACGACGATCAGCAAGGTTTTTGCGCGCAAACCTGAAATCCTCAAGCCCACTCCTGCATGCCCGGCTTCTCAGAATTCGATTAGGCCGTCCCCGATCGCGGTCATAAATCCGATCTTGGCGCGATTTACCAAATAAGTGCGCGGTCCGACATCTTGTCGATCCACCAGCATCGCTTCTGTCACCGGGATAAACTGACTTTTTTCCATCAGCAGACCATGGAGCGGACTTCCCGGCGCCAAGTGAACGTTTCCCTGGAGCAAGTACGGGCCCACGCTGAACAAAGCTTTGCTTCTATCCTTCTTGACATACAAACTGTCGATGCCCGATTGTCGCGTGCCGCCTTCGGAGCCCAAGTCGGCAATGAGAAATACTTCTTGCATATAGATCAGATATTCATCCGCGCCAACGGAAACGGGCTTTCGGTTGAAGCTTTCCAATGTCGCGTCTTTTATCGAAAATACCTCTTCACCCTGCCGAACGATCAAAAAGTTGCTCAAGCGCTCTTGGCTCGTCGCCAAGACACCCCGCACCACTGCTGCTTGGAGGTAAACCTCCAAGTGCATCGTGTAGCTTAGCCCCTCTGCCAATCCCATCGCATACCACCATCCAGCCGATAAGTGAGCGCGAAGCTCCCCACTTCTCTTGTAAATTTGGATTATGTCACCACGGCAATACCTTAACAACTAAGATTTTCATCGCTGGGGATTGGCGTACCGGAGAAGTTGCGAGCGGCGGGGGAGCGGGAAAGGATTAAAAGCTCCGAGACGGGGCCTTTTCACTTCTCAAACATCTCTTGACAACCGCGCGCCGTCGTCCGCGAACGCCCACCGCCGGAGCCAACGATCTCGGCCAGCGCAATCTTGCTGGCTCAAGGCGTTCCAGAAAACTTGCCAATCTATTTCCGCGATCTTCATATCGTTCCCTTGCTAGCGGATCTGCTGCCAATTCACTTCGGTCACCTCTTTGGAATATCTCCGCTTGTCACCGCGGAAAGAGCGCAGGCGCTCTTGAAACCAGGTTTGCCGCGGCCAATCCCAATTTTGTACCGCAAGCCGATCGCCGTCGTAGTCAGCGTCGTTTGCTCTGCTTTGTCGAAAGATCAATTCCCACGAATCCATTGTCCCTACTCCTCCAGTTAATCAGTACGTTTTCGTGCACATAATTGTCCCGAGGTCGTTTATACAGCGAGTTCTTTTCCTTCCCAAGTTCCGCGATGAGAGGGCATCTGTCGACCCTTCTCCTTCCACCGGAGCAATCCCTGGCGCACATAAGCGGGGTTAAGCCCCAACGATTCACAGACATTTTCAAACGAAAAAATCCAATCGCTGTCGGTATCGGCGATCCACTCTTGCACTTCCTGAAAATGCCTCTTGCCGCGCTTGTCTTGGGAAAACATATTCTCCTGATAGCGACTGATCGCGTCTTCCAGGATTGCCAACATGAGCCTTTTTTCCGGCTCTAACAGAGACTTTCCGCGTAGATTGTCGAAATACTGCGCGGCGAGCAATGTGTCCGGCTGAAAAAGCGAGGCGATTTTCTCGTCGGTCGTGAGACCGGCTTCGTCTCGCGTGTACGCGGAGCTGGCCCATTCTCTTGCCATGGTTCTACCTCCTAGGTCGCTGCGGCGGCCAAGCGGGTGTCGAGCCTCTGCGCGATTTCCGCTTGGCTTACCGCGCCAATCATGCGGTCCTTTTCTTCGCCGTTTTGGAACACAATCAAGGTCGGTATCGCCTCAATCTGAAATTTTTCGACGACAGAGGGATTGCCATCGACATTGAGTTTCACGACCTGCGCGCTCCCTGCATACTGCTTGGCGACCGATTCCACGACCGGCGCAAGCGCTCGGCATGGGCCGCACCATTGGGCCCAAACATCCACTAAAACAAGTCAAGTGGATCCCAGCACGATCTTCGCGAAATTGCCGTCGTTTACTTCTTCGATATGTGTCGTCATAAATTTTCTCCCCGTATGATCTCCTCAATAACCGCTTTTGTCATGCATCCTGCGCCCGCAAGTGTCGCTCGTTGCCGATACATATCGGCCAGGAGCTTTCTCCCTGCTTCATCGATGAACGTCACTTCTTTCAAAAGAACGCCGACCTGCCGGTTTCCAACAGCGGCGCGCTGCCAGCAGGCTTTCAATTCCTCGACCCAGGGTCCCGCGACTCGCCCTTCAAGCTCGAGTGTGATTCGCCCTGCGTCCGCATGAGTTGTGATCTTCAACATGATCAACAGATAAAAACTCTATATGGACTCGCCATTCACGACGGTCACAAAAACCCCCTGAAGCTCCTCACTCCCCTCGACCAGCGCGCGATCCAACGCCATTCGCTGGATACCGAATCGATCGAACCACCCGACGGCCACCAAGTCGCCGTCATTGTCATACAATTCAATATAATCCGCCGGCCTTGGCGTGGACGGATCATCGTAAACAACCACCGCGCCCACGGTCTCATTGCCAGCAACTACCGGGGTAAGTGAAATCCGATTCAATGAACTTCGCGTCAATCCGAGAGCCGGCGAAGTGATGATTGACTCTGAAGCACCTTCGGCTGCTTGCACGGATGCCGTCGCTATGTGAACGAGAAAGACCAATTCGCCGATAAACCCCAAAACAATTATCACGGCCAGATAAATCTTATTCTCGAATGACATCGCGTTTCCCTCTTCAGTTTGTTTGTTTCTCAGTTCCACGTCACCTGCCGATGAAGCACGATCTCCTTGCCGTTGTCGTCGATTTCAACAATGGGATCACACCAGCAGAAATCGGTATCCAGATGATTGAGCCCAATCGGCATCTCCACTGCCATCGCCGCGGGGTAAAGCCATCCTCGATTTGTAGATATCACCGACGTTCTCCCCTCCCTCTTCATTTGCCCTTAGAGCTAACTCCGGGGGATCAGCGAAGAATTTCTCTTGCCGCCTTGAATCTGCCAACGGACCACTCGATAGCCGTCGAAACAAGCGCTTGCTCGAAACCTTGAATCCCCACACGAGTCATCAACTCGGTTCCCAGAAGCAGCAAAGCAGTCAGAATTGGAATCTCGATCTTCATGACATTCACCAAGGGTTCTCCTTCTCTCGATAGGGCAATCGATGTGCCAAGCCGCATGGATATTGGAAAACCCAAAAAAACGATTTAGTATCCATGGCTTCCTTGCTCAAGGAGACCGGTGTGGTTCATCACGTGACAAAGTGGCAGTGCCGACGGATCGGCGCGCGCCGAAATGGTGGCTTTATCGCGACGACCGGGTCCGATTCTTTTCGCCCATTGCGCGATAAAGAAATGGGAGCATCCCATCACGGGTGTCAAAACCAGAAGCGCCTCTACGCGCGAATCCGGTCAGACTTGGTCGGTTTTTTTAAGCTAGTGGGTTCCGTTTTCGGCGGGCGCAGCGGAGCTGCGAGCATCGATATAGTGAGACGTGGCCGGCGGCGTGTCACCAATGTGGAACGCCCTGGCACAATTTTCAGCAACGCGATCGCTGACTGTCACGCGCTCGTTTTGTCGCAAATGGTCGGCTCAGGATTCGACGACGAACGTTTCGATGTAACGGCTCGGGTCGGCAGGATCAGAATACAGACCTGAGCGTAGTGCGCCGTCGCGCAGACATTGCTCCTGCACGGGCTGCATAGCCAAGGTAAAATCCCGCGCCTGTTGCGGGTCGATGAGGTACTCAACCGTCACCAGTACTGGCCCGTCCTCTGGGCGAGGTTTGCTAAGCAGCGCTGGTTCCGGCCAATGGCTGATGGAGTCAAGTCCAGTCCTTCGACCCCATTTAACGGATATCGACGAATGGCAGCTAGACTAAAGAGCAGGCGCACGAGAGCGCCACCGATATCTCGGCATACTCCGTCACGGGCAAGATCCCAGCCAACGGAATCGATCCCCATTTCATGCCGAACGAGAACCGGAAGCAACGCCCATAGCGCGCTCGCGAGCGGCACGAATAAGCCGGTACGAACCAGCACCGCTCGGAGCGCGGGCGCGTGCCGCGCGTAGTGGATGCCAGCACGGATGGAGTTCAGCACCGGTTCCGACGGAACCGATTTGTTGGATTTTGGCGGACGCCAAGCGTAGAGCACGGCAATCACGCTCGCGAACGAAACTGCGTTCAGGAGAAAGACGGCCCATGCTCCCACCGCAGCGACAACAATGCCACCAAGCGCCGGACCGACCGCGCGCGCTAAGTTCAAGCCCATTCCCGTCAGCGCCACTGCCGACGGAAGATCAGCGCGCGGCACCAGCGCCGACACGGTCGCTTGCCATGCCGGCGCATTCAGCGCCGCGCCGGCGCTTAGCACGAACGTCAAACTGAGCAACAACCAAGGCGTCATCACGTTGGCGACTGCAAGCACACCGAGCGCAGCCGCGGCCACGAACATCCAAGTTTGCGCTAGCATCAGCATCCGGCGGCGGTCCACCCCATCGGCCAACGCGCCCGCGGGTAGAGCCCGAACAAAGATCGGCAGGGTCGTCGCGGTCTGCATCAACGCCACCATGACGGGCGATGGAGTCAACAAGGTCATCAGCCACGCGGCTCCGGCTTCGTGCATCCAGGTGCCGATGTTTGAAGTCAGCGAAGCGATCCGGAGCGCGAGAAAGAGCGGTAGCTGCAACGGACGCCAGGTCGAAAGGCTGACGGCTTTAGAATGTCGGGTCTGTGCGAATTGTGAAACCGCCATAGGTGTGCAAACAAGACCTGGCGCGCGAGCTTTGCCTAAGCCCGTTGGCCATGAAAGTTGGTCTAAAAATTCATCGAAGTCGGCGCATCTAGCCGATGCTGGCACGGGCAGGCAGGCCGCTATTCCGAAGCGCGAGCCGACGTTTTCAGTGCCGCTTCCTTCTGAAGCAAGCGTTCCGCCGAAATCCTCCAGTTTTCGGACATCCGAGGAATGGTAACTAATCGCTCGACCTCATTTCCGATCACGGGTGTAGATGCGAAATACATCTCGAATGGTTAGATCATGATTGGGTCTTTCGACCACGCGGATCTCATCTCCGGCGCTAAGACTTCCCTCGACAATGATTCGCAGGTAGGCGCCGGTACGTAGCGCCTCGGTAAAGCGACGAGAAAACATACTGTCGTTCATCCGAACTCCAAGTCGCCAGCAAGGCACCCGCGGTTCGGATACCTCAAAAGCGGCGGTACCAATTTCCCAGCGCTCGCCAACGAGCGCAGCGTTGACGTCGATCCCCTCCGTAGTGAGGTTTCGCCAGACCCGCCGTTACTCAACCGGCCGACCCATCTCTTCTCGCCACCAACTCAAGTCTTCCACCGCGTAAGCATAGATAGCCTTATCTGCGCCTCCATGTGCTTTGCGATCCGCCTGCTCGTCGCCTGCAAGATTTACGCCGCGGGCGGCAAGAGGACCGGCGACGGGTGCTTTCCAGATGGCGCTTTTGGCGGGGCGGCCATGGTATTCAAACTCACGGGCTTGGCCGACATTGATGGAGACGACTCTGCCTCTATTTTTCTGCATTAGTTCACCCTGTTTTCTTCGTTTCATCGACTTCGGCTTATCTACGTACCGCCGGCTGGTACGTCCCGGGCTCCTGACGAAAACTGATAGCGATACGATTCCAAGCGTTGATAGTGACCACCGCGAGCGTAAGATCGACCAACTCCTGTTCGCCAAACTGTCGTCGCGCCTGTTCGTACAACTCGTCCGTAACATGATTCCCGGCGATCAGGGTTAGCGCTTCGGTCCACGCGAGAGCGGCGCGCTCGCGCTCGGTGTAATATGGCGCTTCTCGCCAAGCCACCAAGCCGTAGAGCCGCTGTTCGCTTTCGCCGGCTGCCCGCGCGTCTTTGGCATGCATATCGATGCAATAAGCACAGCCGTTGATTTGTGAGGCGCGCAGCTTGATCAATTCTCGGAGCGACGGCTCGATGCTGCTTTCGGCCAGATATTTTTCCAGACCATACATAGCCCGCAGCGCACCGGGCGCAACTTTTGTGTAATCGATTCGTTGTGACATGCTATTTTTCCTCTCAAGAATTTTTACCTTAAGATCCGCAGCTGACAACCAACGAGGTATCTGCTCAATGGAGCATGACAAACAAAAAAACGAAGTATGCCGGGATGAGCACAAGCGGCAATTGAGCCATTGGCATTCCGTACCTTACGCTACCCCACCACCCGCCTGGAGATTATGTCCGGTCACCCAGCGTGCCGCGTCGCTTGCAAGAAATGCCGAGACGTCGGCCACTTCCTGCGGCGTGCCTATGCGGTTGAAAGGCGATAGACTCGCACCCAAAGCGCGCACTTCTTCACTGTTGAGCATATCGGTGTCGGTAAATCCCGGAGAAAGTATGTTAACGGTTATGTTGCGCGGACCCATTTCGCGCGAGAGGGCTCGGACGAATTGCTCCACGGCCGCTTTGCTTCCAAGGTAAAGCGCGGCATTAGCGAATGACATCTTCGTACCTCCGGTAGAAACAGCGATGATTCGACCGCCGTCGCGCACGCGACGGGCGGCTTTTGCAGCGTAAAAAATACCCCTCTAGTGTTGATATTGAACACGTGGTCGCAATCCGCCTCGGTATTTTCGACAAGCGGTTTGGACAGATACACTCCAGCGTTGGCCACGACGATGTCGAGCGGCCCCACCTGCTTTTCAGTTTCATCGAACAGTCGCCTGACTTCAGCTGGCTTCGAAACGTCGGCTTGGATCGCTAAGGCCTTGCCGTCTCTCGCCTTGATCCCATCAACCACCTCTCGCGCCTGCTGGGGACTATGAGTGACGACGACAGCGGCTCCACCGGCGGCGAGACGTTCAGCGATGGCGCGGCCGATGCCACGCGAGCTTCCTGTCACCAGGGCATTTTTCCCTTGAAGTAAAAAAGCCATAACTCCTCCTTGTTGGATGAAGCTCTTCGATAGTAAGCGCTTCTTATCTTTTTCTTAGTACAAGGATTGTGCCAGCCTCAGATGCGATCGAAAAATCCGTGATAAGCACCGCGCGGCCGCTATTTGGAGAATTTTATTGACGTGTGGAGACAAAAGGCAGTGAGAGCTCCGCCGATTTGTCGGCGGGCGCCGAAATATGGGCGCGGCGCGAAGGACGATCATTGGCCACGGTACTGACCGTCAGCTGCAGGCGCGCTGAAAAAATTACTTCGTGCGGCGTTCTAAGAGATCAATGTAGGCGCATGCTACCCAATCGGTTTCGCAAATACCCAACTGCTTCATGATCTCTTCCGCCACAAACTTCCCGTCTTCAGACGCTTGCCTTTCGTTCAAGACAACTTCAAGCTCGACAAAGAAACCGAGCCGATCAACATCGTCCAGATGAACGCGCGAATTGCCGATCCTGTAAAGAAGTCGCTGCTTTTTTACGACTCCGCGCACTCCCAGCGTGGTGGAAAGCAAGATTTTCAGGGAAGTCGGATCGGAAGGCACGATAAGATAGTTCGACTGTTTCGGAGCAGCGATATTATCGCGCTCGTAATAAATGAGTTTGCCGCGATCGCGAGCGAGAATGCGCAGTTTCAATCGTCCCTTCGGCGTGTGAAAGAATACATCTTCCTGAAAAATTACCTCACAAGTGCTTTGGCCGAGATTTGCGAGGACTTGGCGAAGCCTGTCCGGCTCATGAGCTTTTGCCTTAATCTCAATGTTAATTCCCATGGTTTCTGCGGCCATGAATAATGAAGATAAGTGCGTTCGACGGGCGCGGTGATTTTATTCGAGCTTTCTCTCACGAGCGTATCTGGGAAGTCGATCCGCCAACGAAATCCACGAAAGCTGGCTCTCGGTCCAGGTATGATCCTGTGGCTTCAGCGCTTCCGGATCATCCAGACTTCCGAGCGTTACGTCGATCGAGCCGGACAAGTCGGCGCGCTGATAGGTCAAGGCGGTTCCACATTGACCGCAGAACGTGCGAATGACGTTTGTCGACGATGCGTATGAGGCCGGCTGGCCGGTAACGAACGTGAATTTATCGGCATCAAATCCGGCCCACGTGACAAATGGCGCGCCGCTCGCCCGCCTGCAAGTTTTGCAGTGGCAATGGGTAATCCCGTACGCCGGCCCGGATGCGCGATAGCGAACCGCGCCACAAAGACATCGACCTTCTGTGGGTTTCACGATCATCCTCCTTCCAGCACCGGCACGATCTTTACCGAACAGCCCGTCCCCGTTCGACTATCTAATGGGGTCTTCCGCTTACGATATCCTATTGGCAGCCGTGTGTACTGTATGATTCTATAGAAAATGCTGCCGATATTTTGGCAGCTGACTAAAATGTGGGCTTTCACCATTAGAGATTCACAAATCCCATCATCTCTTCAGGGTAACGTCCGCCACTTGCAACGCCGCGCGGCGCGATCTCTTCGACGCGTTTTAACTCTTTCGAGGTAAGCCGTATTTCTACGGCCGCGGCGTTCTGCTCCAAATAGCTGCGCCGCTTCGTTCCAGGAATCGGAATGATGTCATCGCCTTGCGCCAGCACCCAAGCGAGCGCCAGTTGCGAAGCGGTGCAGCCTTTTTCCTTCGCGATCGTCTCGACCCGTCTGACCAATTCTAGATTGCGGCGAAAATTCTCTCCCTGGAATCGTGGGTTGGTGCGGCGCCAATCATCTGCCGCCAAATCTTCCTCCCGCTTGATCTCTCCGGTAAGAAAACCGCGTCCCAACGGACTATAGGCGACGAATGCGATCCCTAGTTCACGCACCGCCGATAATATCTCCTCTTCTGGCTCGCGGCTCCAGAGCGAGTATTCAGTTTGCAAGGCAGCGATCGGATGAACAGCGTAGGCGCGGCGGATAGTTTCCGGCGAAGCTTCGGACAGACCCAAGTAACGAACTTTGCCGACGTGGACCAAGTCCGCCATGGCGCCAACGGTTTCTTCGATCGGCACCTCAGGATCGACGCGGTGTTGATAGTAGAGATCGATCGTGTCGACGCCGAGTCGCTTCAAGCTAGCGTCACACGCCGCGCGCACATATTCCGGGCGCCCACTCACTCCGCGTATTTGTGTGTCTTCAGTCTGGACAAAACCAAACTTCGTGGCAAGCACGAATCGGTCTCGAGTGCCACGAATGGCGCGACCGACCAGCTCTTCGTTTACGCCTGCGCCATAGATATCCGCGGTATCGAGAAAGTTGATGCCGAGCTCGAGGGCGCGGTGAATCGTCGCAATTGATTCCGCATCGTTACCGTGCCCATACGCGTACGACATGCCCATGCAGCCAAGACCGATAGCCGAAACCAACGGTCCATTTTTACCTAAACGTCTTTGCTTCATTGTTTCCATTGAGAATCTCCCCTGCTTTAAATTGTGAAACTTTGAAAAATATTCTCTCTGTTCGTAATCTTTTTGTTTCCCTCTTCGACAGCCGCTAGGCGCCAGCACTCGGAAGCGCTGACGCAAGCTCACGCCATTGTCGCAGTGGAAGCGCTCGCGGATCGGCCGTCAGTACTTGGATGCAGACATGGTCGGCGCCGGCGGAATGGTGCGCGCGAACCCGATCGATGATCGCGCTCATGTCGCCCCAGGCGACGATGGCGTCCACCAGCCGATTACTGCCGCCATCTTTGAGGTCCTCATCGCCGAAGCCCAGAGTGCGTAAGTTGTTCACATAGTTGGTGAGGGTGAGATACATGGACATATACGATCGCGCGATCTCTCGCGCCTGGACCGAACCGGTTTCCAGCACGACGGCCTGCTCCACCGCCAAGCGTCGATGGGCGCCTAAAATCTCACGGGCACGCGCCGTGTGTTCCGGCGTCACGAAGTAGGGATGCGCGCCGTCGGCTCGCGCGGCGGCGAGTTGCAACATTTTGGGTCCAAGGGCCGCGAGAACTCTGAACGGTTTAGCGGCAGGAGGAACTGCATGATAGGGCGCCGCGTCCATGGCATCCAGATAGGCGCGCATGGTAGGCACGGGTTTTTCGTAACGGTGACCTCTAAACTGCTCGACCAGCGGAGCGTGACTCACACCGAGGCCTAGGACGAAACGATCCGGGTAGGCTTCGGCTAGCGTATTCTGTGCGGCGGCCATCGCCACCGGATCGCGGACGTAGATGTTGGCGATGCCGGTAGCGACGACGATTCGGCGCGTCCCCGCCAGTAGCAAGCTTGCATGGGGCAGCGCTTCGCGCCCCGTAGCTTCGGGCAACCAGATCGCTCGGAAGCCGAGCTGTTCGAGCTCCGCGGCAGCTTCTTGTGCCCTAGCAGCAGGCTGATAGTCGAGTTGAGACGTCCAGATCCCGATGGGTCCAAGTTGTGGCGTTGATAATGAGATCATACTTCCTTCCCTTGCACTCTTTCATCGTTGCCAGACAGTTTTACAAACCCCGACATGAAGAACGTCGCGGCACTGAGAATTTGCAGCAGCCAAAACGATACATTTCTACTTTTACTAAGCTGCGGGATTATTAGACCGGCCACGTCCACAGACACGGAACCTCACTTTTGCTGTATTCTCTCACTGCTCACACATGGAGAAGTCCAGCAGATGGGTGACTTCAACACAGCTCAAACCGTACTGCTCCATGATGATTTCGGCGGCGTCTTTCAAACGGTTCTCGCGCAGGGCCTGGCGAGCTTTCGCAGAGATGCTTTGTCCAGTGAGCAACAACGGCACCAGTGAAAATTTCATAGGATTTCGTCCCTTCTTTGCAAGTTTGTCGTTTTAGAAATCCGCCAACAGCAACGTTCCTCTCAGACCACGCCGCCGCCGGCTTGCAGATTTTCTCCGGTCACCCAGCGCGCTGCATGGCTCGCCAGAAAGGCAGCCGCGTCGGCCACGTCCTTCGCGGTGCCTACGCGATTGAAAGGCGACAGGCTGGCGCCGTAAGCGCGATACTCCTCGGGGAGCATATCCGTATCCGTAAATCCTGGAGACAGAACGTTGACGGTAACATTGCGTGGACCCAATTCGCGGGATAGTGAGCGAGCGAATTGCTCAATGGCTCCTTTACTTCCGAGATAAAGCGACATGTTGGCAAAATGCATTTTCGTACCGCCGGTCGAAACGACGACAATGCGACCGCCGTCGCGCACCCGGCGGCCGGCCTCCTGCAACGTGAAAAAGACCCCTCTCGTATTGATGTCGAAAACGTAATCGTAATCCGCCTCGGTGTTTTCGATCAGCGGTTTTACAATATGGACACCGGCATTGGCGATTACGATGTCGAGCCCTCCTATCGCTTTCTCGGCTTCGCTGAACAATCGCTGCAACTCCGCGGGTTTCGAAACGTCGGCCTGAATCCCTATGGCCTTGCCGCCTTTCGCCGAGATCGCTTTGACGACCTCATGCGCCAGTTGTTCGTTGCGGGCATAATTGATGACGATTGCTGCACCATCGGCGGCCAGACGTTCGGCGATCGCCCGACCGATGCCGCGCGAGCCTCCGGTAACCAGCGCTGTTTTTTCTTCGAGTGGCAGAGACATGTTTCCTCCTTGTTAAAGCTTCGTGACGATTCGACCGATGCTGTGGTCTTCGATTATCCGTAATGTAACAAGGGTTGTGCCAAGCACTGTCGATGCGCGGAAGAAACCGGTAAATGCTTCTTACAGAAGCATTTTAACAACCTTTTATTGTGATCGTGGGATGACGCGTTGAAAGTTGCGTGCCGAGTTATCGGCAGCTGCCGAAATGATGGCGTTAGATGGAGCGGGTCATACCGACCGAGCGCGCCGCGTGGAATCAGCGGACTCCCTTGGGTCGCCGAGCTCCTGGAGTTTTTTTGACAGGAAGATCTGTTCCGATTTCATCGTGGCCAATTCAAGCGCTTTACGAAAATGCTTCATCGCAGCCTGGCGATGGTCTAAATCCGCCTCGAACTCGCCCAGCACCGCGTAGAGCAGATAATAACAATCTAGCTGCTGGCGGTCGTGAATGGCCTCTACCGCTTCGATGCCTGCTCTCGACCCGTGAACGTTGGCGACGGCGACGGCTCGATTCAGGGCGACGATGGGGGAATCGTCCATTTCGATCAATCGGTCGTAGAGCGACAGGATGCGCGGCCAGTCCGTGGATTCGTAATCCTGCGCCGCGCAGTGGCAGGCGGCGATGGCGGCTTGAAGATGATACTCGCTGGCTTCGTCCCCGTTGGTCGACTGCACAAGATGAAATAACCCGCGCGCGATCATCGGCTGGTCCCACGATGACCGGTTCTGCTCCTCGAGGCGAAGAATGTTGCCGTCACAGTCGACGCGCGCCGGCAAGCGCGAGCCGTTTAGCAACATTAGTGCGAGCAGCGCGTGCGAACGCGGCTGATTGCCGGCAAGGTGTTCGGCCAGCAACGCCGTCAGGCGAATCGCTTCATGACAAAGTTCGGCCCGGATCAAGTGCTCCCCGCCCGAAGCTTTGTAACCTTCGTTGAAAAGCAGGTAGAGCGATTGCAGCACGCCGTCCAAGCGTCGGGTCAATTCTTCCCCGGCCGGGATTTCGAACGCAATGCGCGCCTCGCGGATTCTTTGTTTGGCCCGCGTTAACCGCTTGGCGATCGCCGCTTCCGACGTAAGAAAGGCTCGGGCGATTTCCGCGGGACTGAAACCGCAAAGAGTTTTGAGCGCGAGCGCGACCTGCATCTCCTGCGGAATGAGCGGATGGCAACATGTGAACATCATGCGCAAACGGTCATCCGTGATGCCATTCTCCCCTGACTCGGCAACGGCGCCATTGGAATCTGCGGAGACCTGCTCCATCAAATGGGCGATCTCACTTTCTTTGTTGCGGAAGACTTTGTCGCGCCGGATCAGATCGAGCGCGAGATTTTTCGCCACCTGCGTGATCCAGGCGGAAGGATTTTTCGGAATGCCGTAGTAGGGCCAGGTCTGCAACGCCTTAGCCAAGGTTTCCTGCACGACGTCTTCGGCGCGGTTGAGGTTTTCGATGCCGAAAATTCTCGTTAGCGTCGAGATCATCTTTCCCGCTTCGTGACGGAAAAAATGCTCCACCACCTGGGTCACTTCCCCAGGTGGTGGAGCTGCACTGGTAATTTCGGAACGTGTCATTGTCAAGGAAGTGCTACGGTTTGAGGTCCACCGCCGCTTTGAAGCTGCCATCCATGTAGAACGGCACCGAGAAATGTTCATGGGTGACCATCCACGTGCCGTCAATCTTGTGGTAGCAAACAGTCGCGCGCACCCAGGTATCGGTTTTTTCGCCGTTGGCCCTCGTTCCGCTGATTCGATTGAGACTGTGGCAGAACGCTACGTCGTCGCCCGCGGTGATGCTTAGGTCACGAATCTCGTAGCCAACCGGACCTCGAAACGTGGGCAGCCACTCCTCCCAGCTTTTTCTATACGCATCTACTCCCTTATATTGCAGCGGGGGCGCAAGGTCGAACAACAGCATATCTGGCGCGTAGTTGGACATAAGCCCGTCGACATCTTTGGCGCGCAACGCCTTTGCCCAATTATCGACGAGTTTTCGAATCTTGGCTTCGTCCTGTGTTTTGGTGGTTTCGGTTGTCATGGTTTCCTCTTATATCCAAATGGACCTTCAACTAAGCGATCCATCTGTCGGCGTCGAGCCTTGTTAGCTGCGCCGCTACTTCGATTCACACACCTGCTTGAGCTTTTGCAGCACCATGGCCCACGCGAAGCTGCAAAATCCTAAATACTCACTGTTTTGGTCCCAGCCGGAGTGGCGGAAATCGAGAATTGCGATGCGATCCCCATCCTTTCCAAAGCCGGATAGAGCGACGACGTTATCTCTTTGTGAAATCTCCCAAATGACATGCGTACCGGTCCAAGCCGAAGCCGGGCTGGTGTTGGGATGCGTACTGATGAACTCCCATTCAACCCGCTTATCCTGGACCGTATCGAGCACCTTGAATCTCACCACGCCGTGCGCTGGACCTGGGTCGTGCTCCACTACGAGACCAGTATCTGTTTTGGTTGATTTATGTGGGCCCCACCAGCTAACGATTCCTTCCAAGGTGGAAATCGCTTGGTATACCGTCGCTAATGGAGCGTTTATCCATACTTGGTGATATATCGCTGCCATGTTGATCTCCTTCAAGCAGCTAACTACTGGCGCACCGAGTTCAACTGAGAGCCGCCTATCTACTCGTAGCCGCTTGCAGAGTTGAAAGCTTACGCACTCGCGCGCGCGGGCTGCGCGGCAATCTTTTCGCTCGGGCTCAGCGCCAGCGGACATTCAGGCGCTACCGGCCTAACTTCCACCGTCGAGCCGTAGTTCAAGCCTGGAAAATCTTTGGCGATTTCTGCAGCCTCTTCAAGGCTACCCACCTCGAGCAAGAAAAAGCCACCGATCGCTTCTTTGGATTCGGCAAACGGGCCGTCCGCGACGGAACGACCTTTCTTTTGTGAAACAATTTTGCCCTCTGGAAAGAGGGGTTTGCCCGCTTTGGCCTTGCCTTCCGCGGTCAAGCGGTCAAGCCAGGCGTACATTTGTTTCACAACCTCCTGGATCTCTTCCGGGGACAGGCCCTTGTGCCAATCCGTGCCGCGGAACAACAAGATGTATTCTGACTTTGCCGGTGTGCTCATAATTTTCTCCTTATTATTGACGATATTATTAACGGTTTTGTTGCGCTTCATTGATACGACGAATGAGCAAGCGCTTCCAGGACATCCTCGCTGAATTTTTTTGGCTTTCTATCGATTGTGCATCGAGGGGGACGTCGCGATAGTCACGATTTCCGGCGATAGGGCCGACCCGGCCTTTGAACTTTAGGTTGTGTTCGGCGGCCATGACCGCAGCCTCCAGCTGAATGTCAAAGGGCTCCTCCCATTCGAAGTCGTTCACTTTCAGGTTGATCTGCGTCGCCGTTAGCTCGCCGCCGTTCTTGAGGTCGCGATAACGCAGCGTGCCATCGGACACATTCAACGACGCGACCAAAAACAGCGTTCCGTCTTGCTTCTCGGACGATGCCTCTTTGCCCCTATCCGTGCGAGCCCGATCGTTTTTCTCATTGTCGGCGTGGCTCGCGAAGCCGAAACCGGCCGACCAAAAGGGGCAGAAGCCGAAGGTCTACTCGCAGATCCTTAGCGCGCAGAAAGGCGTCGGCGGAAAAGGCCGGATCGTCGGCCAGGGCAAAGTTTACCAAGCGAGCGCCGACGGGCCAGAGTGTGACGCCGATCTCGTCCACGGTAATCTTGCGCCCCAACGCCTGCCCCGCCTGCCCGATCAAATAGTCTTTGTTGCGCCGAACCAAGAAGTTAAGGTTCAGCACAGTGAGAAGCAGAGCGCCACTCAAAGCCAACACAACACCGCCGAGGATCCGTTTACGCATGGCTGCCTAGTGAATCTCCCTCCGTGGCTTCAAATGCCGATTTGAATCGAGTGCCGAACGAAACGCAAGCGCTCACCACGAATCACAGGCGCGCCGCATCGGAGTCGTACGATTCACCGCAAAGGCGCGCCGGGGCAGCTTTAACAAATCAACTAAGATAGTCGCGTCGTAGACGTCTGACTCTTTTGCTTTCCCCCTCGAACGAGTGACCCGCGCGGTGATACGTTTTGTCTTGCAAGATTGAAGAATCGATCCTCTAAGATCGCCGTTCAATCTGAAAACAGCAAAGAGAAATTCCTGACCTCAACAACGAGAAACCATGAAGCAAGCAGAATCGCACGGGCCGCACGTTAGCGCGTGGGCTCTGTTCCTTCGGCGGTGTGCCGTTTTGGGCGCGACGCGTGCTGGTCGAGCGAAAGCGCTGGCTCACGGAGCAGGAGTTCGTGGAACTTTTGTCGTTGGGACAGCTCCTGCCCGGGCCGAACGTCCTCAATCTGACGGTGATGGTTGGGTATCGCTTTGCTGGCTGGGCGGGCGCGGCGTCCGCAGCCGCAGGGTTCCTGGGCTGGCCATGCTTGGTGGTAATCGCGCTGGGCGCGTTGCAGCAGCGCTACGGCGCCCTGCCACCGGTGCAGCGGGCGCTCGCGGGCATGTTGCCCGTAGCAGTGGGACTGCTGCTCGCCACCGTCATGAAGATGGGGACGTTGCTGCCGCGGCAATGGCGCGCGTGGCTGTTCAGCATTTTGGCCTTTGTGGGCGTCAGCGTGTTGCATTGGCCGCTGCTGGTGGTCATGGGCTCCCTCGCGCCGTTGGCCGTCGCTGCGGCATGGAAAGGCAAGGACTGATGGACCGCCCCGACCTCGGTGCGCTGTTTCTGCAGTTCCTGGTGCTCTCGTTCCTGGCGATCGGCGGTGCCCCGACGGTGCTGCCGGACATTCACCGCTACGTGGTCGAGGTACACCATTGGATGACGAGCGCTCAGTTTGCCGAGCTCTACGCACTGGCGCAGGTGGCCCCCGGCCCCAACGCCATGTTCGTCACCCTCATAGGTTGGCGGGTGTGGCGGGGTGGGCGGGTGCGGCCGCGACCACGCTCCCACTGCTCGTGCCAGCCGGCACCCTCACGCTGCTGGTCGGACACCTGCACGCGCGCCATCCCAACAGCGCGCTCGCTCTCGCCATCCGCCGCGGCTTGACGCCGATCACGATCGGGCTAATGCTCGCGAGCGGGTGGATATTGATGCGCGCAGTGGACCATGACTGGCGCGGTTACCTGCTCACGCTGGTCACGGTAGTGTTGGTCCTGCGCACACTCTCCCATGGAATCCGCTGTGGCTGCTCGCCGCTGGGGCACTGGCGGGCATAGTCGGGCTCGTCTGAGCACCCCAAGGTCGCTGGATGGCCCGCTGCGTTCGCTATCCCGCTTCGTGAAGGTCGCCTCCGGGGTAGGCCGTGAGTGAGAGACAACGGTGCCCGTTTCCACGTTTCCGGAATTTCGGAAACCTGGGAGTTCGTTGGTGAGGTGGGCAAGTCAACACTCAGACCCCCGATCCTGATCGATCGGTATATGGCTAAGCGATCGTTTACCGCGTGATTTGTTTAAAAGCCCCCGAACTCAAGAACCGTTTCGCAATGGCAAGATCAATGCGAAGCTGCTCCGACGCCACGTTATGCTGAACGGGCGAGCCGTTACCGACCAGCTTTGTCTCAAAAGATGAGCGCTTTAGGCAATAGCGAGGAAAAATTAGTATTGTGTCTCCGGAATTATCTCCGCGGCGGGTTAATAGGCTCCTTTTGATTTTTTTTGACGAGACAGGTGAGTCATTTTAGCTTGTTCACACTATTATGGCCAAAGACAAAGGTAATAATATACTTGACTGACCATCGTACTAAACTTTGTTGCTGGCCCTAATTGTCGCTTTTCTGACATTATCTATTCCTGTTGACAGCTGCGGGTGATTCTTATCTATTCGACCTTGTGAATCTCCGCGACCATCCGCTGATGAGCTACCGGGGTGTACGGAACTGGCCTCCGGTGTGGACGCTCGCAAGAAATCGTAGCGTCAGGACTCTCATGGGAGAAGTCGGAGTTTTGAAGTACGTACACTCCAATAGTTTGATGTCTAATAAATGTTTTTTGGTAATCGATTTTGAAGAAGAGACCTATATCGGTAGTCTAATTTTCAAGGACCACGCTTTTTGCGGTCAAATCTCAAATCTCTTGCGTGACCACGTTGGTCGCCCAATTGAAGAGATCGGCGACTTGGACGTGTCGTATCTTGTGTAAGCCGGGCTTTCTCTTAGCCTTTTCTCGGTTGTACTTGTCGAGCTTCGCCTGAAGCTCTTTGCGGGGAACAGCAAGCAACCGCTTGGTAAGCTTCTCAAATCGCTCCTCAAGTTGAGGTGGTCGCCGACACATTCCCGGAATTTTAGAGCGCCGTGTTCACGCCAGATCCTGCCCGCCTTCTGCGATGCGGCGGTAGGCCTGCAGTTTTTTTGGGGACGGGCAAGACAAACCATCGACGTATCGCATTGATATCCTCCATAGTACGTTGAGTTTTTTATCTACGGCAGATGAGTCATTTGAGTTATTTTTTGTGCCTTGAGGCTACGCTCCAGTAGGCGAACTTCTCCCAGGTGCTCCGCACACGCGGTGAATGCCTCGGTGGGGCCGCGCCATCGCAGCTCGTCCACATCGCGGAACAGACGCGCATCACTTCTGAGCGTTGCCAGATCCTTGAAGAGTAGCGCCAGCTCGCGGCTGTCTCCCAGTACCGCCGGTGGAAAGCCCTCTATGATGCCGTGTCGGTTCAGGAGACGTGCCGCGGTGATCGGACCGATCCCCGGAATACCTGGATATCCGTCCGCGGTGTCGCCGACGAGAGCGAGGAAATCGGGAATCAAGATGGGCTCCACCCCGAACTTGTCGCGAACTCTTTCTGCATCGCGGATCTTCTGACTTCTGCGGTCAACCTGCACGACGCGGTTGCCGCGGACGCATTGCGCCAGGTCCTTGTCGGGTGTCCAGATGCAGACTTTCTCTACACCATCGCTTTCGGTTGCGATCTGCGCCGCGGAGGCAAGCGCGTCGTCAGCTTCCAGCTCGGTCATGGGCCACAGAGCCACACCCATAGCGGCGAGAGCTTCTTCGAGAGGGTGGAATTGCGCGAGGAGTGCGGGCTCGATGCCATCCCCGGTCTTGTAGCCGGACCAGATACGATTGCGGAAGGACTCGATGACGTGATCGGTTGCCACACCGACGTGAGTTGCTCCGGTCTCGATCATCTGCAACACCGTATGCAGGACGCCGATCACGGCGCCGAACGGCCGATCGTCGCCCTTGTTGAAGCGGCGAAGGCCGTAGAAGTGGCGGAACAGCTCGTACGTGCCGTCTATGAGATGAACGATCATGCGTTTGTCGCCGCAGCCTCCTCGACATGTCAGTGTTGCAGTGCGGTCAGACTTTTACAACTCAACTTTTGGTCTTTATCGTTTATCTTCATGGAAAACGCGCCGGTAAAATGCGACGGTAAAAGGCAACGTCTTCGCAATCAAGCAGCAGCGGTGACCCCTAACCCCAATGAACCCTAACCCCAAAGTGATCGCTTCCTCCAGACCGGCTGGACCGGCGTGAGAATTTGCTTTTGAGTTCCCCCGTCGCTTGATAAGGAGAATAGCGCGGCATGAAAAACGTCGAACAAGAGCTTATAGGGACAGCGCTACCCTATTGGGAAACTGAAGCTACGATCGTTCGGCGATTTTTCAAGAGCAAACCGACGCGGGAGGATCATATTTTTTGGCTCAAGGCGTAGCTGTGGAAGGAGCTCCATCCGGTCGACGGGTATTTCACCGGGCTGCAGAAGGAACTGAACAATCTAGTAGCGAGTTTTCCTGAGATCGACAAGACCATCGGGCGGCACCGATATCATTCGCTTCTCGAACAGGTCACGCAGGAGTTCAATCACTACGTGCTCATGGCTGACATTCTCGAATATCTTCTGGACCATCCGGTTTCCGCGGAGGATACTTTTCAACTCCCGCAGGAGAAAAAACTCAGTAATATACGCAGAGCTTACGCGAATTCAGGCTCGGCTGTCGATAAATCCGCCGTGCTCGTCACCGAAGGCGGCGGCGCTCGGATGTTTCGCGAAGGAAGAAAGCTAAAAGGCGGCCGGCTCGAAAGAATGATCGCAAGCGCGATGGAAGTCGTCTATCAGGACGAGAAGAACCACTATAAAGAAGCCGCAAGGGAAGCGGCAGGCGCAGTCCAGACCAAGCAGGACCTGGCGCGAATGAAAAAGGCGGTGCATGAAGTAAGCCTGCAACGAGTTTACATGCGCAATGAGATGTTCAAGGAACCCCTGACGAGCGACGAAATCAAAAGCTGCCTGGCATCTCACAGGCCTCGAGTAATCGACTAACTCGTCACGCTGTTAGGGATTCGATTTTGAGTTAGGCAAGTTGAGTAAGGCTGATACCCATACTCAAATGGTCAAAAATCAGAAAGTTCGAAAGAAGGCGGTTTCGGATTTTGTTTCGCCGACGTCTTGGCGCGATAGACTTTCTTGCAGTCGTTTTGATCAACATTGGGAGAGTTAGAATCTAAACATGTTGAAACCGATCGCCGTTCTCGCTCTGATCCTTGGACTGTTGACCCATCCCCTTTCGGCTGGTGCCGCCGCTGCGCCCAAGATTGTCCTCGCTCACGGCGCGCTCAACGCGCGCATCGCGCCGCTGTGGATCGGCCACGAACAAAAATTCTTTGCTAAATACGGCGTCGACTCGACGGTCATTCTAGTGCGCCAGATTCAAATCATGGTAAGCGGTCTGGGCACCGGAGAAATCGATATCGCCTTGACCTCAGGAAGCACGCTGCTGGGCGCAGCCGCCGGCGGGCTCGACGCCAAGATGGTCGCCGCCCTCAACGCTAGAGTCGCTTACGATTTAGTGGCGGCGCCGGCGATAAAGACCACCAATGATTTGCGCGGCAAACGTTTTGGCATTCAAGCCTTCGGCGGCGGACTTTGGATGGGCGCTATGCTCGGACTGGAATCTTTAGGTCTCGATCCGCAGCGCGATAATATCAATGTCCTTCAAATCGGCGACCAGTCCGTAATAGCGCAGGCGCTCGAAGCGGGAAGCATCGATGCCGCCGCTCTCGATGGCGTCTTTAGCCGCAAGCTTAAACAGAAAGGATTCAACATATTGGCCGAGTTCAGCCAGGCCAACATTCCAACCATCGGCCTTGGCCTCGTCGCCAAAAACGCGTTTATCCGCGAGCGCCAAGATGCGCTCGAAGGAGTTTTGAGAGGCCTGAGCGAGTCGGTCGCGTTCATTTTAAGCCCCAAGTCCAAGCCGGTGGTTCTGAAAACGATCATGCAGCACCTACGAATTAGCGACGCTGCGACCGCGGAGGAGGGCTATCAGGATCTGGTTACGGGGCTCGAAAGAAAACTTTCTCCGTCCATTGAAGGCCTGCGCAACACGCAACGCCTGCTAAAGCCGCGCAATCCCAAACTGGAAACCATCAAGGTTGAAGAGCTGATTGACGACCGAATCGTTCGAAGGCTGGAGGAGAGCAGATTTATCAGCCGCCTGCAGGCGACGTACGGAATCAAATAGGCACTGCATTACCGCTTGAGGAGAACACACTGAATGAAACCCAACGGAGATTGCCTGCGCGGTTGGCAGGAGTGTGCAGCACGTGAGCACCGTGCTCGACGCTCTGCGCCTGGCCGAGGTCGTGCGCTACGACACCGATGGGAAGCGCAACTGATACCGGCTCAAACATCCCAGGTTCCTCCCGTCGTGGTGCCACGACAATTCTTAGGGTCTTGTCCTGGTAGAAAGGCGCGCTCTGCGAATCGGCCGTCGAGCACGGAATCAAAGAGATCAACCAGAAGACAATCAGGCTCTTATGTGCCATCGTTTTACTCCCTGACGGCTGGAAACTTGTCCAAGGGCGGAAGCTTGTCTTCCCAAGCATCATGTTTCGATAACGCTTTATCCTGTACCACAAGGGCCTATGGCAAAGAAAAATTACGGTATCGTTTGTGAGTAGGAAACCGCGGTCGGTCGAGCCGGCGAGCCATACTTGAGACTAAGGTTGTGACCCGGAGAAGAAATTAAACGAGATACCCGATTGCCCTGATGAATTTGGATCGAAGATCGTCGAGCGAGCTGATGATTCGATATTTTTCGCAGATTATCCGGAAGTCAAAGTCTGCCCTAATTGCTCGCTATGCAATTTGAGTTTTTCTCGTTGGCCACTGCCGACAACCGCGGTAAGAAGCTGATGGCGTTGTCACCAAGCAACTTGACCTTGGCGCTCTCTGGCATAGGCTTCTCCCAGATCAGCGGCACGGCGTTCGGCCATGCACTGCCATGATGCGGATAATCAGTAGAGAACAGCCAGGGGTGCTCGCCTAAGATCTCGACGGCGTACGCTATGTGCTTCTCTCCAGCCTCGACTGAACAGAAGAGATTACCATCCTTTAGGATTTCTGAAGCCGTACGCTTCATCTTCGGAGTCTGCGGCGAGCCGGGCTTGTAGCCGTCGTCCAGCTTTTCGATCATGTATGGCATCCAGCCACCGAAGCTCTCGAACAAGCCGATCCGAAGCTTCGGGAATAAATCAAAGACACCGCCGCCGACCAAAGCGGCCAGCGCGTATTGTCCCCCGATGCTGTGGTAGAGGCCGTTGGGAGCTTCTATCCACGGAGTAAAAGGAGGTCGGTTCGCGCCTCCATGAACCCACAATGGCATGTCGAGTTCCTCAGAAGCTGCGTAGAGGGCATGGAGGTCCGGATTATCGAGCATGCGGCCATCCGGGCAGGCGCGGGGTATTTGCAGTCCGGCAAAGTGCGGGTCGTTCTTGGTCCAGTACTCCAACTGCGCGATCGTCTTCGGAATGTCCCGCATAGTGGAGGCCCCTATCCACCAAAGACGCCCGCCGGCATCAGCGCAATAGTTGCTCATGAATCGATGAAAACCCTGGTGTAGGGCGCTCTCGAAACCCACGTCGCGCAGCGCGCAAAAGCTGTCAGCCGAGCTCGGGAAGATCACACTGATGTCGACATCGGCGGTTTCCATGTCGCGCAGGCGAATCGCCGGGTCCCAATTGCAAGCGGGGTCGATCCGGATGCCAGCATTCGTCGACGCCCGATCACCTGCAATGGCTGCCTCGGAACGCGAGTTACGGTTCCCCTGAACCTCGTATGCGTCATAGACGCCTAGAGGACGGGCCGGAACCGCCGGCCAAAGAAACTCGGAGAAACCACGATCTCCCGCCCGTTGCTTAAGCGCATTTGCCGCTTCACTAAACCGCCGGTACGTCTCGCAGTATTTCGGGTCAATGTATTCTTTGTAGGTCCGGTCTAGATCCCAGTACTGCCGGATGTGGGAGTCTGTGTCGATAACCAGATGTCCGTTGTAGCTCATCAGTCGGCTCTGAATGGTACCTTATATTGGCCTCGAGATTTTCTCTTGGGGTCACGGCCCGCAGAAATTCAAAAACTCATGGCGGATAGTATTGGGCAACGGGACATCATGTCAACAGCAGGTATCCGAGACAACGCTCTAGCTCTATCCGCACCGAAAGCAGCTTCTTGCCTTAACTATTAGTCTAGTGCCGTAGCGAGTTGCGTTATCGAGGTCACGGAACAGAAGGCAGACGTTCGTCGCTGGCGCTTTGCGAGCAATTCTAGTTAGTCAACAAGGTCAGCTTGATCGCCCGGCAGTGTATTGGGCCAATCGTTCCCCTCTGATAAGATCAGTGACTTGCCGAATTTGCATGTTTGCATCAGCTGTGATGCCGTCCCCATTCCCGTAACGCTTTCAGCACCGGGCCTAGGCTCTTTCCCTTTTCGGTGAGGTGATACTCAAGTCTGGGCGGATGTTCGCTGTAAACCCGCCGGGCGATCAGGCCGTGTTCTTCCATGGCTTTCAAGCGGGCGGACAGTGTATTGGGAGCAACGCCAGCGAGAGACTCCTGAAAATCCTGAAATCTCCGTGGTCCCTGCAGAAACAAGTCCCGCAGCAGTAAGATTGTCCACCGTTCGCCGATAATGTCTAGCGACCGGGCAACCGGGCAACTCTTTTGTCGGTACGACCTCGCCATAAAAAAAATTTACCCCATTGACATCAGATTTGCAATTAACTACTAAAAATATAGTAACTACATAAAAGGTACCTAAACGGTTTTCTTATGCCAGTCAAGGAAGGAAGGTCACTCATGAAAAGCTTCGTTCGCTGGTTGTTCCCGCTGCTTATAGGTGGTGCTTTGCTCGGATCGCTTGCTGCAGGAGGAAGCGGTGTTTCTTCTCCTGCTACCTCGCGCCGATCTGAGCTCGATTACTTCAAAGCCGTAAATCGCGCGGAGCCGCCGCGCGACCCTCAGCTGCTCTTTTTGCTGATGGGCCAGTACGCGAATGCCAATATGCACCGTGACGGCATCGAGTTTTTCTCAACTCTCATGAAAGAGTTCGAACCGCGCCTATCGGACAGCCAGAAGTCCCTATATCTCGCCGCGATCGGACTGTTGCGAGCCGGGCATTCGAACGCGGTGCCATTCTTTAGCAGAATCGGATGGGTCAGAGAAACGATCGGGATCTTAGAACAGGCAAACCAGTTATCCGGGGGACAGATTTTTGTTGTCCGATGGATATCAGGGGTGGTCTGTGCCCAACTTCCCGCCATCTTCAATCAGAGGAAGGCGGCGTTAGCTGACCTCACTTGGTGTGTCGAGAACTCTGATAAAGCACCCCATGCCGGATGGTTAAGAGAAGTCTATTTCCGGCTCGCGGACCTATACCGACTGGGCGGCCGCACAGCAGAGGCGCAGGAGTATCTACGCCTTAGCGGATATGCAGACTTCGAGAAGCCCGTCACACTCACGACGCCTTTTGCCGAGGATTTAGCAACGGGGCATACGTTTTCTCCAAAACGCATCGTGGAGATAGTGCCGGGCAAAGTGTACGCGTTGTCAGGCTACGAGTTCACCGAATACTACTTTGTGGTTTCGGATGACGGGCGCGAGTTGATCGCTATTGATGCCGGCACGCGACCTGATTCCGCACAAGCGGCCTACGAAGCACTTCGCGCGTATGCGCCTCGATTGCCCGAACTGACAGCCGTTGTGATTACGCACGCCCACTGGGACCACGTCGGAGGGCACAAGTACTTCCGCAGCCTCAATCCTCGGCTGAAGTTTTATGCCCGAGAGAACTACCACGAAGAGCTCTCTATAGTGCTCAACGCCCCCGGTCTTTTCGGCCAGCGTTTCTTCGGGAGCCGGTTCAATTTGGAAGATGTTCGGAGTTTCAAACCCGACGTCACGATCGATCGCCGTACGGAGCTAAAGATCGGCGGAACGCGAATCGAATTCATCCCGGTGCAAGGCGGAGAAACCAACGATGCACTTTTCATCCATCTTCCCGATTACGGCGTGATGTTTGTCGGTGACTTCATCATGCCCTATCTTGGCGCCCCCTTTGTTGAAGAGGGAAACCTGAATAGGTTGCTCGATGCAATCGATATCGTGACGCAGAAAAATCCGCGGTATTTGCTTCACGGTCACGAGCCGTTGACCCGTTTATTCGCATCTCCAAGCATGCTGGGAAATCTAAAGACCCATCTCGCATGGCTGCGTGAACAAGTCCTGGCTGCAATTCGGCGGGGAGAGGAACGGGCGGCGATTCAGCAGGCCAATCTCATTCCTCCCGGGCTTCTCAGCGGCGACCCGGACGCTCACCTGCCGTATATCGTGATGCGCGAAAACGTCATCAATAGAATCTACGACCAAAATGTCGGCTACTGGCAGCCAGATCTGCAAGGCGTCGATTATCTTAGCCGCGCCGATCGGGGCTCCATCTTAATCGACTATGTTGGCGTGTCGGAGCGACAGCTCGTCAACGCTATAAAGCACATGATCGCGGATGGGAAGTACGAGCTCGCGGCGACCACGCTCGAATGGACCAAGGATAGATTCGCAGGAAGCAAGTCCCTCGATGAAGTTACGCGCTTAACCTACCTGAAGCTCATGGAGAAATATCAGGAATTCAATCCGTTCAAGTTCATCATCTACTCGGGAAAGATCGGCGCCCGAGTATCGCAAATGGATTCAAAAGAGCAAATTCCCCAGCCGGCGACTGCCCAACCAAACAGTCAGTGAAAACTGGCCTACTGGCCTGGAGTGTTGTCATGAAAACGTTCGTCGGTCCATTCTCATGAGCTATGCCTTCCGCCGTGCCTGACACAATTGAACGCTACAGCCCCACATTTAGCCCCAAAAGAAAAATGTCCGTTGCCGTGCGCCTCAAACGTTCTAAGATTAGAAGTAACCAACCAAGGAGGAATTACCATGAGCCAATTTGTATATCTTTACCGCGGTGCGGAGCGCGCCAGATCCCCTGATAAAATGCAGGAGATGATGCAGAAATGGATGACCTGGATGAAGCAGCTTACTGACAAAGGTCATATCAAGGACCCAGGCCAGCCCCTCGAACATACTCAAGCTAGTCAAAGGCAAGCAGAAGACAGTGACAGACGGGCCGTTTGCCGAGACCAAGGACATTGTCGGCGGCTACACGCTGATCGAAGCCCGTGATCTGGACCAAGCGGTGGAGTTTTCCAAGGGCTGTCCGATCTTTGAGGTTGAAGGTGCGGTGGAAGTACGGCCAGTCATGAAAATGAACATGTGATAGATCCCAGCGATCATCTGTTTCGGCGCGAAGCGGGGCGCATGGTCGCCACCTTGACGCGCGTCTTTGGAGTCCACAACCTCGCACTGGCGGAAGACGTCGTGCAAGACGCCTTCTGCCGTGCGCTTGAGGTGTGGAAATTCCGCGGACTGCCGGAGAACCCCTCTGCGTGGCTCATGGCCACCGCAAAGAACCGCGCTCTCGACGTCCTGCGGCGCGAGCGCACCGCGCGCACTTTCGCACCGGAGCTAGGGCAGCTGCTCGATAGCGAATGGACTGTCGTCCCCGTCGTCGAGGAGCTTTTTGGAGCAAACGCGATCAAAGACGATCAGCTCCGCATGATGTTCTCATGCTGCCACCCCCGGCTTCCCGAGGAAGCGCAGGTCGCGCTCGTGCTCCACATCTTATGCGGCTTTAGCGTGAGCGAGATCGCCAGCGCCTTCGTGAGCAGTGACGCCGCGATCGAGAAGCGCATCTCGCGGGCCAAGAAAGTTCTGGCGGGATCGAAGAGGCTGTTCGATGTATCGGGCGCCGACGACTTTTCCGGGCGCCTTCCAGCCGTCCAGC
>WNGA01001464.1_pt1 | contig 36554 bp, 34 predicted proteins | sample 5400061 | NCBI WGS metagenome assembly WNGA01 (sample SAMN13153366, study PRJNA577476) | soil metagenome | isolation source: 100 cm soil or saprolite under grassland replicate 2 | place: USA:California | collected 2016-06-15
GCGATGTCGCGCGGGGATAACCGCTGAATGCATCTAAGTGGGAAACCCTCCCCAAGATGAACACTCCCGAGCCGCAAGGCTCCTCAAGGGCCCTGGGAGACTACCAGGTTGATAGGCGGCAGGTGCACGGCGCGCGAGCGCTTGAGCCGAGCCGTACTAATTGCCCGTGAGGCTTGATCTCTCCGCTGTTCCCAATGTGTGCTTCCCAAACACCTTTCCCCCACGCGTCGATCTTTTTCCTGCTGGCGACTAGCGCGACGGGGCCACACCCGTTCCCATCCCGAACACGGTCGTTAAGCCCGTCAGCGCCGATGGTACTGCCCCTGAGAGGGGGTGGGAGAGTAGGCCGCCGCCAGCTTGGTCATCAGAAGCCCGCTCCGGATTCCGGGGCGGGCTTCGTCTTTGTATCCGGTCAGGTAGTGTGGACTAGTGAACCTGCACGATCCACGCGCCCCAGCCGCCGTGTCGATCAGCCGCGAGCAGACCCGGAATCACCTGCGCCACCTCGAGCGCCGTCGCATCCCCAGCGTCCGGGTGCGCGCCGAGCTGAGCCGTCGCCTCCCTGGGATCGATCGGTTGCTCGGAGGCGATGAGCACGAAAACATGCGGCCCCACGCGTGGTGGCAGCATCGGGGGCGGCGGCAGCCGCAGTTCGCCGGCGCGGACCGCGACCAGACACGGGCGCTGAGCCGCACCTAGGCACCCCAGGCGATACCAGTTGAAGGCGTAACCCCGCCCATAACCGACCACCGGCCCCGTGTCTCGATTCGGGGTGGCCCGCGCCTGTGTCGAGCGTGCCGCCGGTACAGGGAGGCTCCAGGATCCGGGCCCGAGGTGGGCGGGACCCCTCGCCCCGGCGGTGGGGAAGACCACTTCCGCCTCGGTGCCAGACCAAACCCGCACAAGGGTCAGGTAGGCGGGCGCGGTGAGAACCACGCGTACCTGGTAGGGCCGCGCGAGGACGAAACCGGTCCCGAAGCCGTCGGGGGAGCCCACCGTCGTCTGGGGCAGAACCGCGGTGGTCGGACCCGGCCGCCCCGCGCACGCGAGCCCCACGAGCACCACGGTGAGACGACCTGCGGAATTGAGTCGCATGGAAACCTCCCTGCGAGCACTTCCTCTTACTATACTGGCGCGGGCACGGTGGCGATGCAAGGCCCGACAGGGTATTTCTACGCAACATGCCTCGCTGCGGCACCGTCGTCCTCGCCGGCCGACCCAACGTCGGCAAGTCCACGCTGCTCAACGCCCTCGTCGGCGAGCATCTGGCGATTGTGGCGGCGAAGCCGCAGTCCACGCGCATCCCCGTCGTCGGCCTCCTCACGCGGGACGACGCCCAGTTCATCCTCACCGACAGCCCGGGCCTGCTCGAGCCCGAGTACCGGCTGCACGAAACGATGCGCGCATCGGCCGTGCGGGCGATCGCAGACGCCGAGGTGATCGCCTACCTGCACCCGCTCGCGGAGGCCCCCGCGCCCGCGCTGGAAGCGGTCGCGAAGCTCGAGCACGCGCCACGAGCGCCGATCGTTTCCGTGTACACCAAGGCAGACTTGGTTCCACCGTCCGACCGTCCGACGGTCCGACCGTCCGACGTGGTCCTGTCCGCCGTCAGTGGCGAAGGCCTCGACGCCCTGCTGCTGGCGCTCCGCGCGCACCTCCCCGAGAGCCCATTCCACTACGACCCCGCGGAGATCGCCACGCAGCCGTTGCGTTTTTTCGCGGCGGAGTTCGTGCGCGAGGCGGCGTTCGAGCTCCTGCGCCAGGAGCTGCCCTACAGCGTCGCCTGCGCGATTGAAGAATTCCGAGAGTCCCCGAGCCCGGTGTATATTCGAGCCACCCTCTACGTGGAACGCGACAGCCAGAAGGGCATCGTCATCGGCGAGGGCGGGCGTACCATCAAAGCGCTGGGACAGTCGGCGCGGGCCAAGATCGAAACGCTCGTCGGCCAACCGGTGTATCTCGATCTCCACGTGAAAGTGCTGCCGCGCTGGCGGCGCGACGCACCGTCGCTTCAACGCCTGGGATACACGCGCCCATGAGCCTGCCCCCCGACCTGCTCGAGATCCTCGTCTGCCCCAAGTGCAAGGGGCCCCTGGAGCACCGCACCGCCCCCCCCGCGCCCGCCGAGCAGCTGGTCTGCCATGCGTGCCGGCTGATCTACGCAGTCGAGGACGACATCCCGATCATGCTGATCGATGAGGCGAAGCCTTTCTAGAAGTCGGATCGCCCTGGCGCTGTGTCTGTCCGCCGGGCCGCCGGTCCACCTCGGCGCCCAGGCCATCGCCGCGGACGGCGCGCAAAACGCCGGCGGGCTGTTCCTGTTGTTCCCGGTCGGGGCGCGGGCCGTCGGCATGGGGCAGAGCGCCGTGACGCTCGAAGGCAGTGGCGAGGCGGTGTTCTGGAATCCGGCCGGCTTGGCCACCATGGAGAACGGGGAGTTTGCACTGCACAGCGCCAGCCTCGTGGCGGGCGCGACCAACGCCCTCACCGCCTTCTTCCCGCGCCGCGGCATCGGCGTCTTCGGCGGCGCCGTGTATCTCGTGGATTACGGCGACCAGGAGGTCGTCGACTCGACCGGCACCACCATCGCCCGCCTCGCCCCCCGCAACATCGAGCTGCTCGCCTCCTTCGCCACCGACCTGGGCGGCCGCTTCGTCTTCGGGCTGAGCTACAAGCTGGTCGAGTTTCGCGTGGACTGCAGCGGCGACTGCACCACCGTGCCCGCCGGTCTCGGCGTCACGCACGCCCTCGACGTCGGCGGACAGTTTACCGTCGGGGAAACGCAGGTGCTGCGCATCGGGTTCGTCGTGCGCAACATCGGCTTCCCCCTCCAGGTGAACAACCGCGACCAGGCGGATCCGCTCCCCGCGCGGCTCGTCGTGGGCGCCCTGTACCGCATCGATTTCCGCGCGTTTCCGGGCGGAGACGGCAAGCAGCGACTCGATCTGAAGGTCGCCGCCGATGTGGAGAGCCCGTGGGGCGAGGTCGGGACGCCGCAGGCCCGCCTCGGCGTCGACGTCGGCTACCAGCGGCTGCTGCGCCTGCGCGGCGGGTACGCCTTCGTCCACGACGGGCTCGGCGGGCCCACGGTGGGGCTGGGCGTGGCGAGCGGCTCGATCGGCGTCGACCTCGCCCATCCCTTCCTCACGGGGTCGAGCCTCGTGACCGCGAATCCGACGTACCTCTCGTTCCGGGTCACGTTCTGATGCGCCGCGCGGCGGGCCTCACCTTCGCGGCGCTTGGCACGATCGCGCTACCGGCCGCGGGGCAGGGAGGGGGAGACGCGGGCGCCATCGTGGTGGATTCGGGGCAGCTGGCGGCCCGCGCGCAGCTGTGGATCCGCCCGCTCGCCTCGCTCGCGGCCCCGGGCGCGGGCCAGCTGCTCGCCCACGAAGACCGGGGCGCCATCTATGTCGTCGCGGAGCTGTACCTCCTCACCCGCTATTTCCAGCTGCGACATGACGGCCGCGTGCAGGGCGATCGCTTCCGCGAGCTCGCCTTCGCCGTCGCCCGGCGCCCCTTCGCCCCCGCGCAGCGCGACACCATCTTCGAGTACTACGAGACGATGGAGCGCTTCGTCGCGAGCGGCCAGTTCGACCGCGACCCCGGCCCCGGACTCTCGCCCGAGACCGATCCGTCGACGTACAACGGCTCGGTGTGGCTGCTCGCGCGCCGCACATTTTGGACCGACCCCGACGTGCCGCCGCCTCCCAACTCGCTCGAATACCAGCAGGCCCAGGAGTTCTACATCGAGCGGGCGGTCGGCCCGGGCTTCCAGTGGTCGTGGCACGACGTGCCCCTCGCCCGCAGCGAGTTCGGGGCTACGATCCGCAGGAGCGACGACGCCTTCCGCCGGGCGCAGAACCAGCTGGGGTTGCTCCTCGCCAATCACCTCGTGAGTGCCGTGGACGCGCTCATCTCCAGCCGGTTGAGCGCCGTGGCGCGCCGGCCCGCGCGACTCGAGACCACCATCCTCGGCCCCCGGCGCGGACGCGTCGCGCTGCGCGTGGAGTTCTAGGGAAGCTTTGCACAAAACGGCTGACGCTGGGGGTGGGGGCGTCGGGCGCGAGCAGAGTTTAATTGACACGGGAAGTCGAGTGGCGTAAGTTTAGGCGGGCTCGACCCTTACGCGAGGAGTCAGGTGCGGACGCGCCCGACGATCCTGTTCTTTTCGCCGGCTGGTCGTCCAGTCCCTGATTTCGTCACCCGCTGGGTCAACGGCAAGGGGCTGACGGTCATCCTCCTGCAGGACCCGGGGGAAGTGGAGCAGCGGGTGCTCCGCTCCCTCCCGCAGTTGGTCGTGGTCGACGCCGACGGGCACGAGGCGCAGGGGATGCAGCTCTGCACCCGGCTCAAGGCGGACCCGTACACGGCCATCGTGCCGCTGGCGGCGGTCGCCGGGCGGCACGCCACCGATCGCGTGCAGGCCTGGTTCGCGGCGGGTGCGGACGAGGTGCTGACCCCCCTGTTCGAGCCGGTGGAGCAGGCGGGACGGCTGGACGGACTGGTGGCCCGCGCCGAACGCGACGTGGCGGTCAACCCGTCCACGCGGCTGCCCGGGACCACCGAGATCGAACGCGAGATCCGCGGGCGCATGGAAAGCGACGAGCAGTTCGCGGTCTGTTACGCCGACCTGGATCACTTCAAGGAATTCAACGATCGCTACAGTTATTACGATGGCGACCGGGTGATCTACCTGCTGTCGCGGATCCTGCACGACGTCGTGAGGGGGATGTTGGGGGCGGACGGGTTCATCGGACACATCGGCGGGGACGACTTCATCTTCATCGTCCCCGTGCCGAGGATCCCGCCGGTGTGCGACGAGATCCTGTTCGTGTTCGATGCCCTGATCCCGTATCAGTACAACGAGCAGGATCGCCGGGCGGGGTATTACTTCGGCAAGGACCGCCGCGGGCAGTTGCACCGCGTGCCGTTGATGACGCTGTCGATCGGCATTGTGACGAACCAGCACCGCCGGTTTACGCACCCGGCGCAGGTGAGCGAGCTGGCCACGGAGATGAAGAGCTACGCGAAGACCCAGCCGGGTTCGGTGTACGTCGTGGACCGCCGCCACGATCCCGAGCCCGGCGAGGGCGAGACGCGATAACGAGGGCGCGAAGTGAACGTTTCCTGTCCGTCGTGTGAGACCGTGTACCGGGTGGACCCCGCCAAAGTGCCCGCCGGCGGCGTCCGCGCCCGCTGTGCGGTGTGCAGCAACGTCTTCGCGGTCGGCAACGCCACGGGGACGTCCGCGGCCGCGCCGCGGCCGGCGATGGCGAGCGCGCCCGCTGGAGCGGCGGTGACCCCCGCGGCGGCTCCGGTCTTCACTCCCGCGAGTACCGCGCCTCGCACACCGCCTGCGCCCCTGCCGCCGCCGGCGGCCCCCCCGCCCGCGCGCCGGCCGACACCGGCACCGCCCGCGACGCCGCCACGTCCGCCGGTGGCGCCGCCCGTCGGCGCGCCGGTCCGGCCCCTGGCGGCCCCGCCGGTCTCCGCCCCGGCCCCGCGCGCGGCTCCCCCTGCGTCGCCGGTGTCCGCGCCGGCGGCGTCGCCCCGGCCCGCGCCTGCGCCGGCTCCTGCGCCGCCGGCAGCCGCTCCTCCGGCGGCTGCGCCTCCGGTGGCGCCGGCAGCGGGTGGGCCTCCGTTACAGCGCAAGACCGGGCCGCTGCGCGCCGTGAACCCGTTCCTGGTGCAGGACCCGAAGCAGAAGGCGCGCCGGCTCGCGCGCGCGCTGATCTCCGACATGATCGTGTATCATCCGGAGAAGCGGCAGAACGGGCTGCGGGACGGCACGCTGCCGCAGCTCTTCAAGGACGAGATCGAGAAGAGTTGGTTGGAGTACGTGGAGCAGGTGGGCCGCGACCTGGCCGAGAGCACGCCCTTCTGGACCGAGGCACTGAATGAGATCCTCGCCGGGGGCAAGAAGGTCTTCTAACAGGGTGACCCGTGGCGCTCAAAGACCGTTTCGAGACGTTCGATCGCCGGCTCCAGGAACTGCGGAGCTTCCTTTGACGTGGACGGCAAAACGCGCCGCCTCGCCGAGCTCGAGCACGCCATGGCCGACGGCGGCTTGTGGGCCGACCCGCAGCGCGCGCGCACCGTGGTTGAGGAGGCCAAGGGGCTGAAGCGCTCGCTCGACGCCTACAACGCCATGCGCAAGCGCGTGGACGAAGGGCGTGAGCTGGCCGAGCTGGTCGAGGCCGAGACGCACGTGGACCTCGAGATGCAACGCGGGCTCGAGGCGGAGGCCGCCGCGATCGAGGCCCAGCTCGAGGCCCTCGAACTGCAGAACCTGCTGCAGGGTCCTGACGACGGGCGCGACGCGCTGCTCACGATCCACCCGGGCGCGGGCGGCACCGAATCGCAGGACTGGGCCGAGATGTTGATGCGCATGTACGTGCGCTGGGCGGAGCGGCACGGATTCGCCGTAGAGGTGCTCGACGCCCCGCCGGGCGACGAGGCCGGCATCAAGTCCGCCGAGATCGAGATCCGGGGCCAGTACGCGTACGGGCTGTTGAAGGCCGAGAAGGGCGTGCACCGGCTGGTGCGGATCTCCCCGTTCGACTCGCAGTCCCGCCGCCACACCTCGTTCGCCTCGGTGTTCGTCTACCCGATGGTGGACGAGGACATCGAGATCGAGATCAAGGACGACGATCTGCGCATCGATGTGTTCCGCGCGTCCGGGAAGGGCGGGCAGCACGTCAACAAGACGTCCTCCGCCGTGCGCATCACCCATCTGCCGACGGGCATCGTCACGCAGTGCCAGAACGAGCGCAGCCAGTTCAAGAACAAGGCGACGGCGCTCAAGATGCTGAAGGCGCGGCTCTACGAGCGCGCGGTAGCCGAGCGCGAGGCGAAGAAGGCCGAGCAGGACAAGCAGAAGACCGACAACGCGTGGGGCAACCAGATCCGCTCCTACGTGTTCCAGCCGTACACGATGGTGAACGATCACCGCACCGAGTTGAAGGTGACCGACGTGCAGAAGGTGATGGACGGCGATCTCGACTCTTTCATCGAAGCATTCCTCAAGCGCTCCGCGGGGAAGGCGGCCTAGTGACCAGCTTTGTCGAGGCCGCGCGCCGCGAGAAGCTCAAGGAGCTCGTGCGCCGGGGCATCGCCCCGTACGCGTACCGCTTCGATCGCACGACGCTGGCCCGGGATGCGGTCGCGGGGTACCAGGCGGGAGACGAGACGCGGCACGGGTTGGCGGGTCGGCTGGTGGCGATGCGGCCGCACGGTAAGACCACCTTCGCCCACCTGGAAGACGCTTCGGGCAAGATCCAGCTCTACTTCAAGCTCGATGAGCTGGGCGCGGACGCCTACGGGGCCCTCGAGCTGCTCGATCTGGGCGACTGCGTGGGCGCCGAAGGCCCGCTGTTCACCACCAAGACGGGCGAGATCACGGTGCGCGTCCAGCGGCTGACGCTCCTGGCCAAGGCCTTGCGCCCGCTGCCGCTCGGCAAGGAGGACGCGAGCGGCGTGAAGCACGGCGAGCTCTCGGATCCCGAGCTGCGCGCCCGCCAGCGTTACGCCGACCTCGCGGTGCACCCGGAGGTGCGAGAGCTGTTCCGCCTGCGCGCGCGCGTGGTCGCGTTCCTGCGGCGCTTCCTCGACGCCCGCGGCTACCTCGAGGTGGAGACGCCGGTGCTGCAACCGGTGTACGGCGGCGCGGCGGCGCGGCCGTTCACGACCCACTACGAGGCGCTCGACGCCACCTTCTACCTGCGGATCGCCGACGAGTTGTACTTGAAGCGCTGCATCGTCGGCGGGTTGGAGCGGGTGTATGAGATCGGCCACGACTTCCGCAACGAGGGGATCTCACGGTTCCACAACCCCGAGTTCACGATGGCGGAGTGGTACGAGGCGTACGCCGATTATCACGACATGGCCGACCTGACCGAGGCGCTGGTGGTCGGAATGGTCGAGGAGCTGTTCGGCACGACGCTGCTGGAACGGCACGGGGCCACGTTGTCGTTCGCGCGTCCGTTCGCCCGCCAGGACTACTTCACGCTCGTCCGGGAGCACGCGGGGGTTGACCTCGCGCGGGCGACCGACGCCGACCTGCGGGCGGTGCTGAAGCGCCACAACGCCGCGGACGCCGATCAGCTCGCCGGGGCGAAGCTGGTCGACGAAGTGTTCAAGACCTGCGTCGAGCCGAAGCTGGTGCAGCCGACGTTCGTCTTCGACTACCCGATCGCCCTGTCGCCGCTCGCCAAGCCCAAGCGCGACGATGCCGCCAGGGTCGAGCGCTGGGAGCTGTTCGTGCTGCACCGCGAGCTCGCCAATGCGTTCAGCGAGCTCAACGACCCCGACGAGCAGCGCCGTCGCTTCGAACAGCAGGCCGCGCTACGGGCGGCTGGCGACGCGGAGGCGCATCAGCTGGACGAGGACTACCTGCGCGCGCTCGAGTACGGCATGCCGCCGGCCGGTGGGGTGGGGTTGGGCATCGACCGATTGCTGATGGTGCTGGCGGACCAGTCCAACATCCGCGAGGTGATCCTGTTTCCCATGTTGCGGCCCGAATGAGCTCGGTTCTCCTCTCCGCCCTCCAGGTGGCGTTTTGGGCCGCGGTCCTGGCCGCCGCGGTCGTCATCGTCACGAATTGGCCGTCGCGTCTGGACCTCCGTATCGCGCTGCGCTACCTGAAGAGTCGCCGCTCGTCGCGGCTGCTCTCGCTCATCACGGTCATCGCCGTCGGCGGCGTCACCGTCGGCGTCATGGCCCTGGTGATCGTGCTCGGCGTCATGAACGGCCTCCAGGCGGACCTGCGCGACAAGATCCTGGTGGCGAATCCGCACCTGCGCGTGCTCACGTACGGCGAGGGCCTGCGCCTCGACGACTGGCGGCGCGTGCAGGACTCGGTGCGCCGCATGCCGGGGGTCGAGGCCGTCGCGCCGTTCGTGCTGTCGCAGGGACTCGTCTCGGCCGGACACGACTACGCCGAGGGCGTCTATGTGATGGGCGTCGAGCCCGATACCGGCAGCCGCGCGGTCACGACGTTCGCCTCCCACCTCACCAAGGGCGATCTGCGGTTCCGCACGACGCGGCCCGATGTGGAAGGCGGAATCGCCCTCGGCACCCGCCTCGCGACCAAGCTCACGGTGTTTCCGGGCGATGTGGTGACGCTGATCTCGCCCGCGGGCTCGCGCTTCAACGCGAGTCTCGGCGCGTTCGTGCCGAAATTCCACCGCTACGAAGTCACCGGCATCTTCGACACGGGGATGTACATCTACGACGACAGTTACGTCGCCATGGCGCGCGCCACCGCCCAGCAGTTCGCGAGCCTCGACAGCGCCGTGACCGGCCTCGAAGTGCGGGTCACCGACCCGTGGGACGCCAAACGCTTCGGCGAGCGGCTCGAGAGCCGGCTCGGCTACCCCCATCGCGCCGTGGACTGGCAGTCCCAGAACGCGTCGCTGTTCTCGGCCCTGAAGCTCGAGAAGCTCGCGATGGGGCTCGTCGTCTTTCTGATCTGCGTGGTCGCCGCGTTCAACGTCGTCGGCACCCTCACCATGGTGGTGCGCGACAAGACCCGGGAGATCGGCATCCTCCTCGCGATGGGCATGCGCCGGGACTCGATCCGCCGCATGTTCCTCGCGCAGGGCATGTTCATCGGGCTCACCGGGACCGCGCTCGGCGCGCTGCTGGGACTCGTGGGGGGCGGCATGGTGAACCGCGGCCAGTGGATTCACATCGACCCCTCCATCTACTTCGTGGACCACCTCCCCGTCCATCCGCAGGCGCTCGACGTCCTGATGGTGATCCTCGCGAGCCTGCTCGTGTCCGTGCTCGCGCCCCTGTACCCGTCGACCCAGGCCGCCCGGCTCGATCCGGTGCCGGCGATCCGATACGAATGAGCGCCCTCATCGAAGCCCGCGGCATCTGGAAGGTGTTCCGCGGCGGCGACGGGCGGCCGCTCGAAGTGCTGCGGGGGGTCGACGTCGACGTGCACCGCGGCGAAGTACTCGCCGTGGTGGGCGCGTCCGGCGCGGGGAAGAGCACGCTGCTGCATCTGCTCGGCGCCCTCGACTTCGCCAGCAGCGGGGACGTCTGGCTGGACGGCAGCCGTTACGCCGACCTCGACGCGAACGCGCTCGCGGAGATCCGAAACCGCAAGTTGGGCTTTGTCTTCCAGTTCCACCATCTCTTGCGCGAGTTCTCCGCGTTGGAGAACGTGATGATGCCGCTGCTCATCGCCGGGACGTCCGAGCGGGAGGCCCGCTCGCGGGCCGAAGAGGTACTCTCAGAGGTGGGCCTCGCCGGCCGGATGACGCACCGGCCGGCGGAGCTCTCCGGCGGCGAGCAGCAGCGCTGCGCGGTGGCGCGGGCGCTCGTGCACGATCCCAGCCTGGTGTTGGCCGACGAGCCGTCCGGCAACCTCGACCACGCCAACGCCGACCGGTTGCACGAGCTGTTCTTCCGGCTGGCGCGCGAGTACGAAACGGCGGTCGTTGTCGTCACGCACAACCGGCAGCTCGCCGGCCGCGCCGACCGCATCCACTGGCTGGAGGACGGGCGGCTCACGGCGGTGAGCTCCGTGGACGCGATACCCTGATGCTGTGCGATAACTGCAAGGAGCGCGAGGCGGTCATCAACCTGACCCAGGTGGAGCACGATTCCAAGGTGACGCTCCACCTGTGCGAGTCGTGCGCCCAGCAAAAGGGCGTCGAGACCGGCGGCTCCGTGCTCAAGTCGCCGCTCGGCGGGTTCATCACCGCCCTCAACAAGGGGGGGACCGGGCTGCAGCCGTCCCCCGCGGACGGCCTGCGCTGCCCGTCGTGCGGGGCGACGCTCAAGGACTTCCGGGAGTCCGGTCGGCTGGGGTGCGCGCAGTGCTACGACGCGTTCACGCCGCACCTGCGGGACTTGCTGCGTCGCCTGCACGGCTCGAGCCAGCACGTCGGCGAGCGCTACGAGCCCCCCGGCGAGCAGGCCGATCCGCGTCACCGGCTGCTCGACCTCAAGGATCAGCTGCGCCGGGCGGTGGACTCGGAGAACTTCGAGCTGGCGGCCGAGCTGCGCGACCGCATCCGGGTACTGGAATGATGGATCTCTCGCTGCTCCCCGACGGCGGCATGAGCTGGCTCGACGCGTCGGGCCCGGCCGCGCCGGTCGTGCTCTCGACTCGCATCCGGCTCGCCCGCAACCTCCAGGGCTCTCCCTTCGGCCAGCGGGCGCGGGACGGCGACCGGGCGGCGGTGTTGGCCCGGGTCACGGAGGCGGTGCAGGCCAGCGATCAGCTGCGCGGCGCCACGTTTTTCCACGTGGACCAGCTCGAGCGGCTGGATCGCCAGCTGCTCCACGAGCGCCACCTGGTGAGCAAGGAGCTGGCGGGGTTGGATCGCGAATCGCGGCCGCGCCCCGGCGCGGCGCTGGTGATCCAGAGCCCGGTCGGCGTGATGGTAAATGAAGAGGACCACCTGCGGTTGCAGGGGATGTGGTCCGGATTCGCGCTGGAAGAGGCGTATGCCGCGCTGGAGGCGATAGATAGCGAGCTCGGCCGGCTGCTGCCGTTCGCGTTCCACCCGGAATTTGGCTATCTTACCTCCTGCCCGACCAACGCCGGGACGGGACTCCGGGCGAGTGTGCTTATCCACTTGCCCGGCTTGGTCTTGACGAAGGAAGTCGGCAAGGTGCTGCAGGGGCTCACCCAGGTGGGCCTGACCTTTCGGGGGCTGTACGGGGAGGGCAGTGAGGTCGTCGGGATGTTCTTTCAGTTATCTAATCAGACGACCCTGGGGAAGTCCGAGGAGGAGCTGCTCGACCACCTCGGCAAGATCGTGCGGCAGGTGCTCGAGTACGAGCAGCAGGCGCGCGACGTGATGCTCAAGAGCGCGCGGACCGAGGTGCAGGACAAGGTGTGGCGCGCCTATGGGTTACTGCGCCACGCCCGGCGGTTATCGTTCGAAGAGACGATGAATCTGTTGTCCGGTGTGCGTCTGGGTGTCGGTTTGAATCTGATCACCGGACTGAGTGTATATACCCTCAACAAGCTGCTGATTCACACGCAGCCCGCGCACCTGGCGGCGCTCGAAGGACGGCAACCCAGCGATCCGGAGCTGCCTGCGGTGCGTGCGAGCTACGTCCGGAAGCTGCTGGACGCGGAGTCGAACTGAGGCGGGCGGGGAGATGAACGGCTACAACTTTACGGATCGGGTGCGGAAAGTCCTGCAGATGGCGCGGGAAGAAGCCGCCCGTCTGCACCACGAGTACGTCGGGACCGAGCACATCCTGCTCGGCCTGATCCGCGAGGGCGAAGGCGTCGCCGCCGCGGTCCTCACGAATCTCAACGTCGATCTCGAAGACATCCAGCAAAAGATCGAGGAGACGGTCAAGAAGGGGAAAGCGGCCGCGGCCGCCGGCCCCGACCTGCCGTACACCTCCCGCGCGAAGAAGGTGCTGGAGCTCGCCATGAGCGAGGCGCGCGAGCTCAACCACTCCTACGTCGGCACCGAGCACCTGCTGCTGGGGCTGCTGCGCGAGGAGAAGGGCATCGCGGCGCAGGTGCTGACCGACGCCGGGGTGAACCTGGAGCAGGCCCGCGCCGAGACGCTGCGGCTGCTGGGGAGCGAGATGCCGTCGACGGCGCCGGCCGGCGGGGCGGCGGCCCAACCCGCGGCGCCCAAGAGCGAGAAGAAATCCAAGACGCCCGCGCTCGACCATTTCTGCCGCGATCTGACGCAGCTCGCGGCGGAGGGGTCGCTCGATCCCACGATCGGGCGCCAGAAGGAAATCGAGCGGGTCATGGAGATTCTCTCCCGGCGCAAGAAGAACAATCCGGTGCTGATCGGCGAGCCGGGCGTGGGCAAGACGGCGATCGTCGAGGGACTGGCCCAGCTCATCGCGACGGGGCAGTGCCCCGACGCCCTCAAGGATCACCGCGTGCTCGCCCTCGACATGGCGGCCGTGATCGCCGGCACGAAGTACCGGGGGCAGTTCGAGGAGCGGCTCAAGGCGGTCATCAATGAGATCGCCCAGAACCGCAACATCATCCTGTTCATCGACGAGCTGCACACCCTCGTGGGGGCGGGGGCGGCCGAGGGCGCGGTGGACGCGTCCAACATGCTGAAGCCCGCCCTGGCCCGCGGCGAGTTGCAATGCGTGGGCGCGTCGACCCTGAACGAGTACCGCAAGTACATCGAGAAGGATGGCGCCCTGGAGCGGCGCTTCCAGACGGTGATCGTCGATCCGCCGACGGTGGACGAGACGATCGAGATCCTGAAGGGGCTCCGCAAACGCTACGAGGATCACCACCGGGTGGTCATTCCGGATGCGACGCTCGAGGCGGCGGCGAAGCTGTCCGAGCGCTACATCACCGACCGGTTCCTGCCCGACAAGGCGATCGACGTGATCGACGAGGCGGGGGCGCGGGCGCGGCTGGCGACGCAGGTGCCGCCGCCGGAGGTCGCCGAGCTCAAGGGGCGGCTCGAGAAGATCAACGGCGACAAGGAAGCGGCGGTGCGCGATCAGAACTTCGAGCGCGCGGCGTCGTTGCGCGACGCGGAGCGGGAGCTGCAGAGCGACATCCGCCGCAAGCAAGAGGACTGGGAGCGCGAGCGGCAGACCCGCCGGCCGACGATCGACGAAGAGAACGTCGCGTTCATCGTTTCGCGCTGGACCGGCATCCCCGTGACGCGGCTCCAGGAGGCGGAGACGGCGCGGCTGCTGCGCATGGAAGAGGAGCTGCACCAGTTCGTCGTCGGCCAGGAAGAGGCGATCGCGGTGATCTCGCGGGCGATCCGGCGCAGCCGCGCCGGCCTCAAGGATCCCAAGCGGCCGATCGGCTCGTTCGTCTTCTCCGGGCCCACGGGCGTGGGGAAGACCGAGCTGGCGCGCGCGCTGGCCCGGTTCCTGTTCGCCGATGCCAACGCGCTGATCCGCGTCGATATGTCGGAGTACATGGAGAAGTTCTCCGTGAGCCGGCTCATCGGCGCGCCACCGGGCTACGTCGGGTACGAGGATTCCGGCACGCTCACCAAAGCCGTGCGGCGCAAGCCGTACTCGGTCGTGCTGCTCGACGAGATCGAGAAGGCGCACCCGGACGTCTTCAACATCCTGCTGCAGGTGCTCGACGAGGGCCACCTGACGGACAACTACGGGCGCATGATCGACTTTAAGAACACCGTCGTGATCATGACGTCGAACGTGGGCGCCCGCGACATGGTAAAAGGGAAGAGCCTCGGCTTCGCGCAGCCCGACAGCCGGGCCTCGTTCGAGCGCATGGCGGAGAAGGTCAAGGACGAGATCAACAAGACCTTCAACCCCGAGTTCCTGAACCGCTTGGACGACACGATCGTCTTCCACCCGCTCACCCGCGAGCACATCGGGCTGATCGTGGCGATCGTCCTGCGCGACGTGCAGAAGCGGCTCGGCGACGAAGAGCTCACGCTCCGCCTCACCCCCGCGGCTACGGACTTCCTCGTGGACCACGGGTACGACGAGCACTTCGGCGCCCGGCCGCTGAAGCGGGCGATCCAGAAGTACGTCGAGGACCCGCTCTCGGAGAAGATCCTGGTCGGCGAGTTCGCGCGCGGCGACGAAGTCGAGGTCGATGTGGCGCCCGACAAGGAGCGCCTCGCCTTCCGCGCGCTCTCCGGCTCGAAGGCGTGACCCGCCGGCCGCTCGCTTCCGTCCTCCTCGTTTGCGCCGCCGCCCTCGCCCCGCGCCCCGCCCGGGCACAGGGGGGGGAAGGCGGCGGTCGCATTCCCGACTCGATCGCCGTCGTGGGCACGAAGCGCGTCTCCCGGCAGACGGTGCTCGTCACGGCGGGACTCGTGCCGGGACGCACCGCCAACTACCGCGACATCCAACACGCCATCGAGGCCTTGTACGCCTCGGGCCAGTTCGACGACATCCGCATCGAGCAGGACACGACCGGGGCCGGGGCCCTGGTGATCCAGGTGAAGGAGCGGCCGGTCCTCGCGCACTGGACGGTCCGCGGGGTGAACCATCTCAGCGAGCACACCGTCCGGGACAAAGCGCAGCTGATCCCCGGGCGGCCGATCGACCCCGCACTGGTGGAGCGCGCGCGAGGCCGCATCGACTCCCTGTATAAGACCAACGGCTACTACCTCTCGCGGGTGCGCGCGCTGCGCGTGTATGACGCCGACTCCGGGAGCGTGCGCGTCGTCTTCGACATCGAGGAGGGCCGACGCGTCGCCATCGCGCGCATCGATTTCCGGGGCAACACCCGCTTCCCCGACAAAGTGTTGGCCAAGCAGATGAAGACCCGCCCCGAAGGGTTCTGGTGGTGGCGCAACGGCGAGTACGATGAGGAAGAGCTGCGCGCCGACCTCCAGGAGCGGCTCCCCCGGTTCTACGGGGAGCGCGGGTACGTGGACTTTCAGGTGCTCAACGACTCACTCGTCGTCGACGACACCACCGGCAAGGCGACGCTCCTCGTCCAGGTGAGCGAGGGCGATCCCTATCGCATCGGCACCGTCGAGATCGTCGGGAACCGGCGGTTCTCCACCGACCAGCTGCAGGAGTTCAACCCGTTCCAGGCCGACTCGGGGAAACGGCGCGTCCCGCCGTTCAACCAGGAGAAGTGGGACGACGCCACGACCAAGCTCAAGACGCTGTATTACAACAACGGCTATATCTACGCGCAGGTGAGCAACGACGTCATCCGCCGGACCGGCCCCGACGGCAAACCGGTCGTGGACCTGCGCTGGGTGATCACCGAAGGCCAGCCCGCGATCGTCAACCTCGTCGAGATCCGCGGCAACGACGTGACGCACGAGCGTGTGATCCGCGACGCCATCGTGGTCATCCCGGGGGACGTCTTCCGGCAGGACGCGCTGATCCGCTCCTACCAGAACGTGTCCAACCTCGGCTTCTTCCAGCAGCCGCTGCCGCCGCCCGACACGCGGCCCGCCAACGACCAGGGCGACGTGGACGTGATCTTCCGCGTCACCGAGAAGCGCACAGGCAACATCAACTTCGGCGCGTCGGTGGGGCAGGGCGTCGGTGTCGGCGGGTTCCTTGGCCTCGACGAGCCGAACCTCTTCGGGCAAGGCAAGCGCGGGCACTTCCAGTGGCAGTTCGGCAAGAACATCAACGACTTCGACCTGTCCTACACCGACCCCGCCATCCGTGAGACCCGGATCTCGGGGACCATCGGGGTGCACAATACGCGGCTGCGCTACCAGATTGCCGACCTGGGACGACTGCGGCGCCGCGGCGCCAACCTTCAGTTCGGGTTCCCCGTCTTCAACGATCGCTACTCGCGACTGTTCCTGTCGTACTCGATCGACGAACAGACCTTCGAAGGCTCCGCCTCGAACGCGGCGTTCCGCGCGCGGTTCGGCTGCAGCAACTGCCTCCGGTCCACGATCGGCGTCTCGGTGATGCGCGATACGCGCTTCGACCTGCCGTTTCCCACGGGCGGCACGATGGCGACCGTGGGGATCTCGCAGAGCGGCGGCCCGCTGGGGGGGCGTGGCGATTTCCAGCGCATCGACCTCGAGGGGCACTGGTACGCTCCGCTCGGCCAGCTCGGCGGCAGCCGCCCCGGCTCGAGCGGCGTCAAGTTCGTGCTGGGTTTCTCCACCCGCTCGGGGTTCGTGTTCGGGGACTCGCCGTTCTTCGATCAGCTGTTCTTCATGGGCGGCACGCAGTTCGGCATCCCGCTCCGCGGCTACGACGAGTTCGCGATCACCCCTAACGGCTTCGACCCCAACGCGAGCACCTCCCAGGCTTCCACGGCCAATTCGTTCGGCAAGGCGTTCTTCAGCATGACGGGCGAGCTGGGGATGCGGCTTTCCCAGATGCTGTACGTGAACGCGTTCTTCGACGCCGGTAACCTCTGGGCCCGGGCCAGCCAATACAATCCCACGCGGCTGTTCCGCGGGGCGGGCTTCGGCGCCGCGATCATCTCCCCGCTGGGCCCCATGGGTGTGGACCTGGGCTACGGGTTCGATCGCACCGATATCTTCGGCCGTCCCGCCCCGGGCTGGAAACTGCACTTCAAACTCGGCAACTTCTTCTGATGCCTTTTTCCCTGGAGACGCTCATGCGACGGGCAGTGGTGGTGTGCCTGGCGCTGCTCGGGGCAGCGCCGCTCGCGGCGCAGACCTCCGCGCCGCCCGGCCCCCTGAAGATCGCGTTCATCAACTCGCGGGAGATCCTCGCGAAAACCCCGGGCTACGCCGCGGCGGAATCGACCTTCAACCGCGAGGTCGCGGGATACCGCGACGAGCTGCAGCGCCTCCAGCAGCAGCTCGACTCGGCCACGCAGGCCTACGACCAGCAGTCCATCGCCCTGAGCCCCGCGGCCAAACAGGCCAAGGTGCGCGAGCTCCAGCAGATGCAGCAGCGGCTGCAGCAGCGCAACGACGACCTGCAGCAGCGCGCGCAGCAGCGCGAGCAGGAACTGCTCGCCCCGATCCAGTCGCGGGTCCAGTCGATCATCCAGGGGCTTCGCGCCGAAGGTAACTATTCGTTCATCTTCGACGCCGACGCTCCCGGCAGCAGCCTCGTCGCGGCGGATCCCGCGCTGAACATCACCGCCCGCGTGCTGCAGCGCCTGTCACAGGCGCAGTAGGGAGCCCGCCGGCGCCGTGGCCGTCCCTCCCCCGGCCGCCCACGCTCTGTCCGCGGGCGAGATCGCGGCCCTGACGGGCGGCCGGCTGGTGGGGCCGGCCGAAACCCGCGTGACCCGGGTCGCCCCGCTCGAGCGCGCCGAGCCGGGCGACCTCGCGTTTCTTGCCGCTGCCCGCTATCTCCCCTACTTTCGGCGCTCGACGGCCTCGGTCGTGCTGCTGCGGGAAGAATTCGCGGCAGAGACCGCCGGGCCCCCGGTCCGCGTCGTGGTGGCGGACCCCCAGGTGGCCCTGCTCGCCATCCTCCCGGTGCTCTACCCCCAGGCCGTCTGGGAGCCGGGCGTGCATCCCACCGCAGTCGTCGGCCGGGGCAGCAGCTGGGAGGATCCGGTCGCGATCGGGCCGCACGTGGTCCTGGGACGCGGCGTCCGCCTCGGCCGCAATGTCCGGCTCGGGAGCGGCTGCGTCCTCGGCGACGGCGTGATCGTGGGCGACGAGGTCGAGATGTACCCGAACGTCGTCTGCTACTCCGGGACCGAGATCGGCCACCGCGTCATCCTGCACGCGGGCGTGCGGCTCGGCAGCGACGGGTTCGGCTATATCCCGGCCCGCGGTGGCGGAGGGGGCGGACACCGCAAGATCCCGCACGTCGGCCGCTGCCTGGTGGGCGACGACGTCGAGATTGGGGCGAACAGCTGCGTGGACCGCGGCAGTGTGGACGACACGGTGATCGGCCCGGGCACCAAGATCGACAACCTCGTCCACATCGCGCACAATGTCCGCATCGGCGCGCGCTGTCTCATCATGGCGCTCGTCGGCGTCGCGGGCAGCTCCCGCATCGAGGACGACGTGATCCTGGCGGGGCAGTCGGGAGTCTCGGACCACCTGACGGTGGGCCGCGGGGCGCGGGTGCTGGTGCAGGCGGGCCTGATCGGCGACGTTCCTCCCGGAGCGACCGTGTCGGGCTTTCCGGCGCGGAACCACCGGGAGCTGTTGCGGGCGCAGGCGACCTTGTATCGCCTCGCCGACATCATCAACGACCTCGAGGCGCTCGTCGCCAAACAGCCTGATGCCGCCCAACGGTAGGCGATCCATCCAGAAGACGGCATCCGTGGCGGGCACTGGCCTGCACACGGGGGTCGAGACCGTCGCGACGTTCCTGCCCGCGGCCGCGGGCGCGGGGATCCGCTTCCGCCGCGTGGACTTGAAGGAGAAGCCGGAGATCCCCGCCCGGCTCACGGAGGTCGAAGCCCTCGAGCGGCGTACGGCGATCGGCCGCGGGGAGGCGACCATCCACACCGTCGAGCACCTGCTCGCGGCGGTCGCGGCCCACGAGATCGACGACCTCACCGTCGAGCTGAGCGGCCCCGAGCCGCCGATCCTGGACGGCAGCGTGCAGCCGTACTTCGACGCCCTGCGCCAGGCGGCGCCGGTGGACGTCGGCGGGCAACCCACGGTGCTCACCGTGCAGGCGCCGTTCACGGTGACCGAGGGCGACTCGTCCTACATCGTGGCGCCGGCGAAATCGTTCCGCCTCACGGTGACCATCGAATTCCCGCACCCGCTGATCGGACGGCAGGCGGGGACCTTCGAGGTGACCGCCGACGCGTTCGCGCGGGAGCTCGCGCCGGCGCGCACCTTCGGGTTCACCGGGGAGGTGGACGCGCTGCGGGCCAAAGGCCTGATCAAGGGCGCCAGCGCCTCCAACGCGATCGTCCTCGACGACCGGGGCGGGGGGCTGGCGAACGGCGGCCGGCTCCGCTGGCCCGACGAGTTCGTGCGTCACAAGGCCGCCGACATCGTCGGGGATCTGGCGCTCACCGGCGCGCGCATCCGCGCCCACGTCATCGCCACGCGGCCGAGCCACACCGGGAACGTGGCGCTGGCGCGAGCCCTGGAGCGGACCGCCAAGCGCACCGGCCGGCCGGCGATGGACATCGGCCGGATCATGGACATCCTGCCGCACCGTTACCCGTTCCTGCTCGTGGACCGGATCATTGAGGTCGAAGGGAACCAGCGGATCGTCGGGATCAAGAACGTCACGATCAACGAGTCGTTCTTCCAGGGTCACTTTCCCGGGCACCCCATCATGCCGGGGGTGCTGATCATCGAGGCGATGGCGCAGGTCGGCGGGATGCTCCTGATGAGCCACTTCGTCGATCAGGACATCACGGACAAGGTCGTCTACTTCATGTCGCTGGACAACGTGAAGTTCCGCCGCCCTGTGCTGCCGGGGGACCAGATCCGCTTCGAGCTGGAGATGCTCCAGTTCCGCGGGCGCACCTGCCGGATGAAGGGGATGGCCTACGTGGATGGGCAGGTCGTGGCGGAGGCCGAGATGGCGGCCATCGTGACCGACCGATGATTCACCGCACCGCGATCGTCGACCCCACCGCCCACCTCGGCTCGGACGTGACGGTCGGACCCTACGCGATCGTCGGGCCGCACGTGACCGTGGGCGAGCGCACCGGGCTCGCGGCCCACGTGGTGATCGAGCGCAATACGCGGATCGGGGCCGGCGTGAAGGTCGGGTACGGGACGGTGATCGGCAACGACCCGCAGGACCTCAAATACAAAGGCGAGGAGACCTGGGTCGAGATCGGCGACGGCACGATCATCCGCGAATACTGCACCATCAACCGCGGCACGACGGCCACGGGCAAGACGGCCATCGGGCAGCGCTGCTTCATCATGACCTACGTCCACATCGCCCACGACTGTGTGATCGGCAACGACGTCATTCTGGCGAACGGCATCCAGATGGCCGGACACGTGACGGTCGAAGATCGCGCCATCGTCAGCGGGCTCGTGCCCATCCACCAGTTCGTGCGCATCGGGACGTACGCCTTCGTCGGCGGTGGCTCCCGCGTCAACCAGGACGTCCCGCCGTTCACGAAAGCGGTGGGCAATCCCGTGCACCTCTACGGCCTGAACTCGGTCGGCTTGCAGCGCGCCGGTTTCTCGCCCGACGTCAAGCTCGCCTTGAAGCGCGCCTACCGCCTGCTGTTCAACTCCGATTTGACCGTGAGCCAGGGCATCGCCCGGGCGCGCCTGGAGCTGCCTCAGGTGCCGGAAGTGGAGAAGTTCCTCAGCTTCATCGAGGCCTCGCAGCGCGGGGTGATGGTGTGAGCAGAGGAGGGCCGGTGCGGGTGGGCGTGGTCGGCACCGGCGCCCTCGGCTACCACCACGCGCGGCTGTTGCGCGCCGTCCCGGACGCCGGGCTGGTCGGCATCTTCGACATCAACCCGGCCCGCGCGGCGGAGGTGGCCCGGGAGCTGGAGACCGTCGCCTTCCCGTCGCTCGCGGCCCTCGTCGAAGCGGTGGACGCCGTGTCGGTCGCCGTGCCGACGCCGGCGCACACCACGGTCGGGCTGGAGATCCTCGGCCGCGGGCGTCACGCGCTGATCGAGAAGCCGCTCGCGGACAGCCTCGAGGGGGCCGAGGCGCTGGTCGCGAAAGCTGCCGAGACGGGCGTCCTGCTCCAGGTCGGCCATGTGGAGCGCTTCAACCGGGCGGTCCGGGCCGCGGCGCCGTATCTGGACGAGCCCCGTTTCTTCCAGACCGAGCGACTCGCCCCCTTCCAGCCGCGCGGTACAGACGTGGCCGTCATCCTGGACCTCATGATCCACGACCTGGATCTGGTGCTGGAGCTGGTGCGCTCCGACGTCACCGAAGTCCGCGCCACCGGCGTGCCGGTGCTGTCGCCGCACGTGGACATCGCGAACGCGCGGGTCGAGTTCGCCAACGGGGCGGTGGCGCTCGTGACCGCGAGCCGCATCTCGCGGGACCGGACCCGCAAGCTGCGCATCTTTCAGCAGACGGGGTACTTCTCCCTCGACCTCGCCCAGGGGGGCGGGCACTACTATCGCTTGAAATCGGGGTGGCAGGACCTCGGCGCCTCGAAGATGGAAGACATCGTCGAGCACGTGAAGCTCGAGGCCACCGAGGCCGAGCCGCTGCGGCTGGAGCTCGAGAGCTTCGTGCGAGCGGTGCGCGGCGAGGGCGACGTCGTCGTCTCGGGCGCGGCGGGGGTGCGCGCCCTGGCCCTGGCCTGGCGCGTCGCCGAGGCGATCCAGGCCTCGCCCCTCGCTGTCGCCCGGCCGTGACCGCCGCACCCCGGATCTATCTCTCGGCGGGCGAACCGTCGGGAGATGCGCACGGCGCCCCCGTCGTGGCGGCCCTACAGCGCCGCCTCCCCGGCGCGACGCTGGAGGCGTTCGGAGGCCCGCTGATGGCGGCGGCCGGGGCCGCCATGCTCGACCGCATGGAGCAGTTCTCCGTGGTCGGCTTCGTGGAAGCTATCGCCAAAATCCCCGCCCACTACGCGCTGTTCCGGCGCACCCGCGCCGCGCTGCGCGCGGGTCGCTACGATCTCGTGATTCTCATCGACTACCCCGGCTACCACCTGCGGCTCGGCGCCGCGGCCGCGGCGGCGGGGGTCCCCGTCCTCTATTACATCGCGCCGCAGCTCTGGGCGTGGGGAGCGGGGCGCGTCAAGCGTCTCGCCGCGAGCGTGCGACACCTCGCCGTCATCCTCCCGTTCGAGGAGCGGTTCTTTCGGGAGCGCGGCGTGGCGACCACGTTCGTCGGGCATCCGCTCAAGGACCGGCCGGCGTTGCTGCGGCGCGACGAGGCCCGCTGTCGGCTCGGTCTCGATCCTGCCCGCCCCACGCTGGCGCTCTTCCCCGGGAGCCGGGCCCAGGAGGTGCGGCGGCTGTGGCCCGCGTTTCGCGGAGCGGCGGCACGCGTCGTCGCCGCGCGTCCCGAGGTGCAGGTCGTCGCGGCCGGGGCGCCCGGCGCGACGTATCCCGATCCGGGACCGATTCGCGTCGCGTTGGGCGACCCCGCGCTCGTCTTTGCCGCGGCCGACGCGGGGGTGTGCAAGTCGGGGACGACGACCCTGGAGGCGGCGCTGGCGGACGTCCCCATGGTGATCGCCTATCGGTTGCATCCCCTCTCGAGCTTCATCGCCCAGCGGGTGCTGCAGGTGCCGTGGGTTGGACTCGTGAACCTGGTGGCGGGCGAGGGCGTCTGTCCCGAATTCCTCCAGGGCCGCGCCAGCCCGCGCGCGCTGGCGGACGCGGTGCTGCCGCTGGTCGACGCGCACTCGCCGGCGGCGCGACGGCAGCGCGCGGCGCTCGCCCTCGTCCGCGAGCGGTTGGGGACGCCGGGCGCGGCGTCTCGCGTCGCGGATCTCGCGGTGGGGCTGCTGGGTTGAAACTGCGCTGGGCCGAGCCGGTGGCGGCAGCGGTCGGGACGTTCCTGGTGCGCGCGCTGGCCGCCACTTGGCGCTTCCGGGTGCGCGGCCGGGAGCATTTCGACGCCCTGCGCGCCGCCGGTCGGCCCTTCATCTTCGTGTTGTGGCACAGCCGCATTCTCCCGCTGCTCTCGCTGCACCGCGATCAGGACATCGTGCTGCTCGTGAGCCGCCACCGGGATGGCGGCTACCTCGTCGACCTGGGGGAGCGGTGGGGGTACCGCTCCGTGCGGGGATCCTCGAAGCGCGGCGGCGGCGTCGGGCTCCTGGGCGTGGTCCGGGCGTTGCAGGGCGGCGCGGTCGTGGCGATCACGCCCGACGGGCCGCGCGGGCCGGCCGAGCAGGTTCAGCCGGGGGCGATTGCCGCGGCGCAGCACGCCGGGGCGCCGTTGCTCCCGATCGGGGCGCACGCCTCGCGGGCGTGGTACCTGGGCTCGTGGGACCGCCTGTGTATTCCCAAGCCGTTTGCGACGGTCGAGATCGCGTACGGTCCGCCGCTGGAAGTGGGCGAGGGCAAGGAGGGGCTGCGCACGGCCCAGGCGGCGGTGGGTCGTGCGCTGGACGAGGTAACGCACGGATGATGCGCGAAGGCTCGCTCCATCGCGCGGTGCGCTTCCTGTGGCGCAGCCGGTCGCCGGCGGCCCGGCTCGCGCGCGTGGTCCTGCTGCCGCTGTCGGCGCTCTACGCCGGGGTGATGGCGGTGCGCAACGCGCTGTACGCCGCGGGGCTCCTCGCGGTGCGGCAGTTGCCGCTCCCCACGGTGGCGGTCGGGAACCGGGCCGTCGGCGGGGCGGGCAAGACGCCGGTCGCCGCGTGGATCGCCGCATTCTACGCCGGCCGCGGACGGACGCCGGCGGTGCTGCTGCGCGGCTACGGCGGCGACGAGCCGAAGGTGCACGAGCGGCTCGTCCCCGGCGCCGTCGTCGTCGCGGACCCCGATCGCGTCGCCGGCGCGGCGCGCGCCCTCGCGGCGGGAGCGGACGTCATCGTGCTCGACGATGCGTTCCAGACCCGGGGCGTCGCCCGGGACTTGAACCTCGCGCTCGTGAGCGCCGAGAACACACGCCAGGTGCGTTGGCTGCTCCCCGCCGGACCGTGGCGCGAGACGGCGGGCGCGCTCGGTCGGGCGGATGGGTTCATCGTGACGCGCAAGCGCGCGGCGCTCGAGGAGGCCCAGGAGGTGGCGTCTGCACTCGGCGCCCGCTGGCCCGGCCGGCCGGTGGCGATCGCCCATCTCGCCCCCACCTCGCTCGAAGGGATGGTGTCCGGGCGCGCCCAGCCGCTGGCCTCGCTCGCCGGGCACCGGGTGGTGGCCGTTGCGGGGATCGCCGACCCCGAGAGTTACGCGGTGCAGGTGCGCTCCACCGGGGCGAGCGTGCAACTCGTGGCGTATCAAGACCATCACCCGTACGGGGAAGCGGACCTGCAGCGTCTCGTGCGGCTGGCCGGGGCGGCCGATTATGTTGTAGTCACTGAAAAGGATGCGGTGAAGCTCCGCCACCGCTGGCCCGCCGACGTGCGCGAGCCGCTCGTGGCGGTGCTGGCGGTGCGGTGGGAGTCGGGCGGGGACGCGATCGTCCGCTGCCTGGAGAGCCTGCCAACCCTCACGCGACGGCTATGAGCGACCCTGCGATCACATCCAAACCCGCGCCGTTGATCCGGCCGGACAAGGACACGTTTCTGGCGGAGGAGAACCCGTTCGAGGCGATGATGGAGCGCTTCGACCACGCGGCGAAGGTCCTCAACCTGGACCCCGGTCTCTACAAGGTCCTCCGCAACCCCGAGAAGCAGATCATCGTCTCCGTCCCCATCCTCCGCGACAACGGCGAAGTGGAAGTCTACATCGGCTACCGCGTGCTCTACAACACCTCCCGCGGTCCCGCGAAGGGCGGCATCCGCTTCGATCTCAACGTCACCCTCGAAGAGGTCAAGGCGCTGGCGGCGTGGATGACGTGGAAGTGCGCGCTCGTCAATATCCCCTTCGGCGGCGCCAAGGGCGGGGTGGTGTGCGATCCCGCCGCCCTCTCCATGGCCGAGCTCGAGCGCATCACGCGGCGCTACACGTCCGGGATCATCGACACCCTGGGGCCGGACTCGGACGTCCCCGCGCCCGACGTCAATACCAACGAGCGGGTGATGGCGTGGATCATGGACACGTACTCCATGCACAAGCGCCACACGGTGACGGCGGTCGTGACGGGCAAGCCGGTCGAGATGGGAGGGTCGCTCGGTCGCCGGGAGGCGACGGGACGCGGGTGCATGTTCGTCACGCGGGAAGCCCTGGCGAAGCTCGGCATGTCGCTGCAGGGGGCGCGGATCGCCGTGCAGGGGTTCGGCAACGTGGGCTCGATCGCCGCGGACCTGATGGCGAAGGAGGGCGCGACCATCGTCGCCGTCTCGGACAAGTCGGCCGCGCTTCACAACCCCACGGGTCTGGACGTGCCCGACTTGATCAAGTGGGCGCGTGAGCGCCGTCAGCTCGCCGGCTATCCGAAAGCGGAAGGGATTCCCCACGATCAGCTGCTGACCGTCGACTGTGACGTGCTGATTCCCGCCGCGACCGAGAACGTGATCACCCGCAAGAACGCTCCGCAGATCAAGGCGAAGATCATCTGCGAGGGTGCGAACGGCCCTACCACCGCTGCCGCCGACAAGATCCTCGAAGACAAAGGCGTGTTCGTGATCCCCGACATCCTGGCGAACGCCGGCGGCGTGACGGTCAGCTACTTCGAATGGGTGCAGGACCGGGGCGGGTATTTCTGGGATGAGGAGACGGTGAACCGTCGCCTCGAGAGCATCATGGTGCGATCCTTCAATGAAGTCGCGACGGCGGTGGAGAAGTACAAGGTGAACACGCGCATCGCCTCTTACATCGTGGCCGTCGACCGCGTGGCGGCAATGCACCGGCTCCGCGGGATGTATGCCTGATGCACTATCGCGTCGTCGCGGTGGGCCGCATGAAGGACGCGGCGCTCCGGGCGGCGTGTGACGAATACCTGGGTCGCCTGCGGCATTACACGAAGGCCGAGGAGACCGAGGTAAAAGACGAGGCGCGGCTCGCGGGGGCGATCCCCGACGGAGCGCGCCTCGTTGCGCTTTCCCGCCGCGGCGAGCCGTGGTCGTCCCGGGACTTGGCCGAGCGTACCGCGCGGTGGGAGCGTGACGAGCGGGACGTCGTGCTGGCGATCGGCGGTGCGGAGGCGCTTCCCGAGCCTTTCATCGCGCGGGCCGACGAGGTCTGGAGTCTCGGGGCCCTGACGCTGCCGCACGAGCTGGCTCGCGTGATCGTGTACGAGCAGCTCTACCGCGCCTACACCATCCGGCGGGGAGAGCCGTACCATCGCGGCGCCTGAGCTGACCGCCGCCGACCGCGCGGCCCTCCTGCGCCTGGCGCGGGGGGCGGTCGAGGCCTGGGCCACCGGGTGCCCGGAGCCCGCGGCCCCGGACGTCCCGGGCGCGGCGTTGCGGCGCGGCGCGTTCGTGACGCTCGTAGCCGACGGCACCCTCCGCGGCTGCATCGGCCACATCACCGGAGACCGGACGCTGGGCGACGTCGTCCGGACGATGGCGGTGGCGGCCGCGCGCGCCGACCCGCGCTTCCCACCCGTCGCGGTCGACGAGCTGCCGGGGCTGCGCTACGAGATCTCGGTGCTCGGCGAGGCGGCCCTGCTGGAGCCCGTCGATCCCGAGCGCATCGTCGTCGGGCGAGACGGGCTGTGGGTGCGCCGGGGGCAGGCCTCGGGCGTGCTGCTGCCCCAGGTCGCCGCCGAGCAGTGCTGGACGGCCTCGCAGTTTCTCGCCGCGGCGTGCCGCAAGGCCGGCCTGCCGGGAGCGGGCTGGCGGGAACCCGGGACGCGGGTCTACACGTTTCAGGCGGACATCTTCGGCGAATGACCGAGTGGTTCGAGCAGTGGTTCGGGGAGGAGTATCACGCCCTCTACCCCCACCGGGACGAAGACGACGCGCGCCGGGTCGTCGCCCTGGTGCGCCGGGCGGCCCCGTGGCGGGAAGGGGATCGGGTCCTGGATCTCGCCTGCGGAGCGGGGCGTCATGCCGCCGAGTTTGAGCGGCTGGGGGCGCGGGTCGCGGGCTTCGACCTCTCACCGGCCATGCTGCGCCGAGCCCGCGGCCGCGCGCGTGCGACGCTGGTCCGCGGCGACATGCGCGCGCTGCCGTTTCGCGCGGGGAGCTTCGCCCTGGCCGTGAACTTGTTCACGTCCTTCGGCTATTTCCGTGACGACGCCGAACACCGGGTGGTCGTCGAGCAGGTCGCGGCGGTGCTTGTTCCCGGCGGGCGGTTCGTGCTCGACTACCTGAACGCCGAGCAGGTGCGCCGTTCGCTGCGGATGGCGCAGGAAGTGACGACTGGGGCAGGGGGTGGGGCGGGAGGAGCGGTGCGCATCGGTCGGCGCATCTCGGACGACGGGCGCTACGTCATCAAGGAGATCGAGATCCCCGACGAGGGCCGCGGCTTTCAAGAGCGTGTTCGCCTGTTCACCCCGGCGGACCTCAAGGCGCTGATCACTGCGGCTGGCTTCGACGTGGAGCGCAGCTACGGCGATTACGACGGTCGTCCCCTGACGGCCGATTCGTCACGGGCGATTCTGGTAGGGCGCCGCCCGTGATCCCGCGCATCGTGGCCACGCCGATCGCGGCTCCACCCGCGCCCCTGGCGGCCGGCACACCCCGGCGCGTGGCGAGCGAAATCATCGCCGCGTGCCTGCCCGGACCGGGCCGCGACCGCCTCACCGCAGGCGAGGTCCTGTGTGTCACCACGGGCCAACAGCCCGGCCTGTTCACGGGCCCGCTCTACACGATCTACAAGGCACTTTCCGCGATCGCGCTGGCCCACCGGCTCGAGCAGGAGCGCGGCGTGCCGGTCGTGCCGGTGTTCTGGGTCGCCGGAGACGACCACGACTTTGCCGAAGCGAACCACACCTGGTTCCTCAACGGCGGCGGGGATCCGGCGAGAATCCTCCTGCGCGAGCGCCCCGCCGAGGCGCCACAGCTGCCGCTGTGGAGGGAGTTGTGCGGGGACACCGTGCAGGCGGCGCTCGAGCAGCTGCGCTCGGGCACGCCCGACACCGAATTCAAGGGTGCCGTGCTCGACTGGCTGGCGGCCGCCTATCGGCCGGAGGCATCCCTCTCCGATGCCTTCGCCCACGCCCTGCACGCGTTGCTCGGCGACCGTAGCCTCGTGATGTTCCGGTTCCACGACCCGGGGGCCAAGCGCGCCGCCGCGCCGCATCTGCTCCGCGCACTTCCTGTGCGGCTCGCCGATGGACTCAGCCCGGTGCTCGTCGAGGGCGCCGCCGGGCGGGACCGCCTGCGCGCCGACGGCGATGCCTTCGTGACGCGACGCAGCGGCGAGCGTTTCACGCGGGGCGACCTGGAGCGCCTCGCGGCGACCGAGCCGGAGCGACTCTCCCCCAACGTGCTGCTGCGGCCCGTCGTGGAAGCGGCATTGTGGCCGACGGTGGCCTACGCGGCGGGGCCGGGCGAGCTCGAGTACCTCGCCGAGACCGCGCCGTTGTATGCCGCGCTGGGCGTCGCCCGGCAGACGCCTGTGGCGCGGTGGAGCGGCGTGCTGATCGAGAACCGCGTCGAGAAGGTGTTAACAAAGCACGGCCTCACGCTGGACGACCTCGCGGGCCCCGCAGGCGCGCTGGAGGCGCGGTTAGTGCGCGACGCCCTTCCGGCGGAGGTGACCGAAGCGCTGCAGCGGCTCCGGACCGACATCGGCGGGGACTACGACCGGCTCGCGCGGGCGGTCGCCGCGGTGGACCCCACGCTGGAGCGCACTGTCGAGACCGCGCGCAACGCGGCGCTCGGCCAGGCGCAGGAAATCGAGAAGAAGCTCATCGCGAGCGTGAAGCGCGCCAGCGAGACGCTCGTCGGCCAGATCGCGCGGGCGCGCGCCGCGGTGTTCCCGCGCGGCGCCGCGCAGGAACGCATGCTGACCTACGCGTCGTTCGCGATTCGCTATGGCCCCGAATTGCTCGCGGGTCTCGAGGCCGAGGTGGCGCGGTGGGCGGGCGCGTCGTAGAATCCTCCACATGATCCTCCTCGCGGTCATCCTCGTCATCGCGCTGATGATCCCCATCGTGGCCATCCTCGTGGACTCCCCACTCGGGCGCAGCGTTGCCCGGCGGCTGGAAGGACACCCCGAGGCCGGGGGCACGGACGTGCGAGAGCTGCGGCGGAAGGTCGATCTGCTCGAGGGGGAGGTGGACGAGCTCAACCGGTCGCTCACCGCGACGCGGGAAGAGCTGCAGTTCATGCAACGCCTCCTCGAGAAGCCCAAGCCCACCAAGCCCTCCTGACCGTGTCGGGACCGGGGGCCGGAGGCCGCCAGGCGGCGCAGGTCGCCGCCGGCATCTTCCTGACCCGGGTCCTGGGCTACGTGCGCGAGCTGCTGTTCGCGCACTACCTGGGGAACGACTGGGCGGCCGACGCGTTCCGCGTCGCCCTGCGTATTCCCAACACCATCCGCAACCTGCTGGGGGAGGGGACGCTCGCCGGGTCCTTCATCCCCGTGTACGCGGCCTTCAACGAGCGCTCGGACAAGAGCGAGGCCCGGGCGCTCGCGGGCGCCGTCTTGGGGCTGCTGCTGCTCGCGGCCAGCGCCCTCGCCCTGGTGGGCATCGCCGCCGCCCCCGCGCTCGTGACAGTGTTCGGCGCCGGGTTGCAAGGTCAAAGTCGCGCGCTCGCGGTGGCGTTGACGCGAATCCTGTTCCCGATGTCCGGGCTGATGGTCATCTCCGCGTGGTGCCTGGGCGTGCTCAACACGCATCGCAAGTTCTTCCTGTCGTACGCTGCGCAGAGTCTGTGGAACGTCGCCGGCATTGCCGCTCTGGTGGCGGGGGCCTCCTGGTTCGTCACCCCGACCCTGCCGCTCGCGGATCGCCTCACCCGGCTGTCGTACGCGCTCGCGTGGGGAACTGTCGCCGGCGCGGTGCTTCAGGTGGCCGCGCAGCTGCCGGCCTGCCGCCGCGCCCTGGGGGGACTCGCCGTGCGGTTCAGCTGGCGCACCTCCGGCGTGCGCGACGTCGTCGTCGCCTGGCTGCCGTTGCTCATCGGCGCCGGGGTCGCGCAGATCTCCGGCTTGATCGACACGCTGCTCGGCACGCTCGCGGGCGAAGGCGGCGCGTCGAGCCTCGGCTACGCGCAGCTGCTCCAGGTGCTCCCCATCAGCCTGTTCGGGGCGTCCGTGGCTCAGGCGTCGCTCCCCGAGCTGTCGCGCGACGCGATCGCGACGGGCGGCGGCGCCAACGAGCAGCTGCGCTCACGCATCGCCGTCGGGTTCCGGCGCATCGCGTTCTTCGTCCTCCCCTCGGCCTTCCTGTTCGCGGCGTTGGGCCCCGTGGTCGTCGCCGCGCTGTTCCAGACCGGCCGCTTCGCTCACAGCGACAGCATCCTCGTCGGCGGCGTGATCGCCGCGTACGGCGTCGGGCTCCTCGGCCAGGCGACCGTCAAGCTGTTCGCCTCCGGCTTTTACGCCCTGCGCGACACGCGGACGCCGGTCAAGATCGCCGCGTTCTCCCTCGCGGTCGGGAGTGGGCTCGGCTGGCTGCTGCTGCGGTGGTTCGGGCCCGCGGGGATCGCCTTGGGCTCGTCGGTCGGCGGAACGCTCAGCACGGTGCTGCACCTGCGTGATTTGGACCGGCGCATCGGCGCCGTGCTGCACCCTGAACATTGGCGGGCGGTGGGGGCGGCCGTGCTGGGGGCGGGGGCGGCGGCCCTGGCCGGCCTCGGCGCGGCCGCCGCGACGGCGGGGCTCGGCGTCCTGCCTCGGGCCCTGGCAGCCGTGGGTATCTTTGGGGTGGTTTACGCCGCGGTCACCACCCTGCTGCGGCACCCCGACGCCCTTCGCACATGGCGATCCCTGACTTCCTGGCGCGCAAGCTAGATACCCTCCCGGACCGCCCGGGCGTCTACCTGTGGAAGGACACCACGGGCCAGATCCTGTATGTCGGGAAGGCCAAGAGCCTGCGGTCGCGGGTTCCTGCCTACTTCCCGGCCGAGGTCCAGGAGACGCCGGAGCGGGTCGCGCTGGCCCAGCAGATCGCCGACCTCGAGACCATCGTGGTGCCAAGCGAGGCGCAGGCGTTGCTCCTCGAGAACAACCTGATCAAGGAGCACAAGCCGCGCTTCAACATCCGGCTCACGGATGACAAGAGCTATCCGCGCATCGCCGTCACCATGGGCGAGCCGTTCCCGCGGGTGCTCGTGGTGCGCCGCGTGAGCCTCCCGGGCGCCCGCTACTTCGGTCCCTACACCGACGTCAGCACCCTGCGGCAAACCTTGAAGATCATCCGCCGCATCTTCACGGTGCGATCGTGTCACTACGGCCTGCCGGACGACCACCCCGACCGCCCCTGCCTCGACTATCACATCGAGCGCTGCCGGGCGCCGTGCGTGGGGTTCCAGAGCCGGGAAGAATACGGCCGGATGATCGAGGACGTGCTGATTTTCCTCGAGGGCAAGACGGCCGACGTCCGCGCCCGGCTCCGCGACCGCATGCTCGACGCGAGCACGCGCACCGACTACGAGCGCGCCGCCCAGCTGCGCGACGCCTTGCAGTGGCTCGACCAGGTCGAGCAGCCCCAGGCGGTGGAGCTGGTGGGCGGGGGTGACGCCGACGCCATCGGCTTCGCGCGCGACGACGACGAGGCGTGCGGCGTGGTGTTGCGAGTGCGCGGCGGCCGGGTCATCGCACGGGACCATCGCTTCTTCGAGCACGTGGAGCACGAGCCGGAGGGCGCGGTGCTCACGGCCTTCCTCGTCCGCTATTACCTGCCGCTGGAGGCGCGGGCGCCGCGAGTGCTGCTGCCGTTCGCGCCGGCGGACCTCGACGCGCTGCGCGAGCTGGCGGCGGACGTGGAGTGGCTGGTTCCCCAGCGCGGCACGAATGCCCGCCTCGCCGAGCTGGCGCAGCAGAACGCGCGGCACCTGCTCGAGAGCCTGATGATCGAGTCGTTCGACATCGAAGAGCGCGCCGCCGACCCCGTCTATGACTTGGGGCGCGATCTCGGCCTCGCGAGCGTTCCACGCTCCCTGGTGTGCGTCGATATCTCCACCAACCAGGGCCGCGATACCGTCGGGTCCTTGGTGTGGTTCGAGGCCGGCCGGCCGAAGAAGGCGGAATACCGGCGCTTCCGAATCAAGGGGCCGGGCCAGCAGGATGATTTCGCGGCCGTGCACGAGGTCGTGACGCGGTTCCTACGCCGCCGCCTGGAAGAGGAACAGCGGCTGCCTGACCTGATGGTGATCGACGGTGGCAAGGGGCAGCTCGGCGCCGCGCTTGACGCCGCGCGCGCATTGGGCTGTGACCAATTCCCGATCGTGAGTTTGGCGAAGCGGGAGGAGGAGGTGTTCGTTCCTGGGCGAGCGGACGGGCTGCGCCTGTCGCGCCGCAGTCCGGGCTTGAAGCTGTTGCAGCGCATCCGCGACGAGGCCCACCGCTTTGCGGTGAGCTACAGCCGCGGCCGGCAGGCCCGGCGCACGTTGACTTCGGAGCTCCTCAATGTCCCGGGGATCGGCCCGAGTCGGCGCCGGGTCTTGCTGGAGCGGTTCGGCTCGCTGGCCGGCGTCCGGACCGCAACCGCCACGGAGATCGCCGCCTTGCCGGGATTCTCCACGCGGCTCGCCGAGCGCATCCTCGACAGCCTGAAGGTGCGCACCTGATGCTCCCCTGGTCGCTGGAATGCTCGGCCTGCGGACGCACGCGTGATGCCGACGGCATTCCCGGTGTCTGCGAGAGTTGCGGCCAGCCCTATCTCGTCCGCTATGCGGCGTGGCCGGCCCCGCAGACGAAGGCGCTGCTGCGCGAGCGGCGGCGCACGATGTGGCGCTACCGCGAGTGGCTGCCGCTCCTGGCGCAGGAAGAGCCCGTGTCGCTCGGCGAAGGCGGCACGCCGCTGCTGCGGGTCGACCGGCTCGCCGCCATGCAGGGGTTCGCCCGCCTGTGGGTCAAGGAGGAGGGCGTGAACCCGACGGGCTCCTTCAAAGCCCGGGGGCTCGCCGCGGCGGTCACGCGGGCCACGGCCGCCGGAGCGACGCGCTTCGTCGTTCCCACCGCGGGCAACGCCGGCATCGCGCTGGCCGCGTACGCAGCGCGCGCCGGCGTGCGTGCGCGGGTGGTCGCGCCGGAGACAACACCGGCGATGATCCTCGCCCAGATCCGCAGCTTCGGCGCGGAGCTGGTGCTCGTGGACGGCCACATCGGTGACTGCGGCACGGCCGCGCGCGCGTTTGCCGCCGAGAGTGGGGCGGTGGACGTCTCGACGCTGCGCGAGCCGTACCGCATCGAAGGCAAGAAGACGCTGGGATTGGAACTCGCGGAACAATTAGGCTGGACCCTCCCCGACGCCATCGTGTATCCCACCGGAGGAGGCACGGGGCTGATCGGTATGTGGAAAGCGTTTCAGGAGCTGGCCGCCGCGGGATGGGTGCGCGGAGGTGGTCCGCGATTCTACACGGTCCAGTCGAGCGGCTGCGCGCCGGTGGTGCAGGCGTTCACCGCGGGAGCGGATCGCTGCACGCCGTGGCCGGAGCCGCGGACGATCGCCGCGGGGCTGCGCGTGCCGGGTCCGTTCGGCGACCGGTTGATGCTGCGCGCGCTCCGTGAGAGCAACGGCGGCGCGGTCGCCGTGACCGACGAGGCGCTGAGCGCCGCCGCGCGCGAGTTGCAGACCGTCGAAGGCATCGACGCCGCACCCGAGGGTGGCGCTGCATGGGCCGCCGCGATCGAGCTCAAGCGCACCGGCGCCATCCGGCCCGAGGAGCGGGTGGTGGTCTTCAATACCGGCGCCGGGTGGCTGTATCGGGCCTAACCCGTTTATATTTCAACACTTCCCCCATGCGCGTCGCCATCCTCGATCCGGCCGCCGGCATGAGCGGTGACATGACGCTCGGTGCCTTGCTGTCGCTCGGCGTTCCCGCCGCGTGGCTCGAGGAGTTGCCGGCACGGCTGGGACTCGCCGGCGTGCGCGTCGCCGTCCGGGACGTGCGGCGGTCCGGGGTGGGGTGCAAGCAGGTCGAGTTTGCGATTCCCGAGCAGCCGCATGGACGGCACGTCGGCGAGCTCGTGGAGCTCGTCGAGCGCGCGCCCCTCACCTCCGCCGTGAAGGAGCGTGCGGTGCGCGCATTCCGACTCATCGGCGAGGCTGAAGGGCGCGTCCACGGTGTGCCCGCCGAGCGCGTGCATTTGCACGAGGTGGGGGCGGTGGATGCTGTGCTCGACATCGTAGGGGCCATCGAAGGGTTCGAGCGACTCGGCGTCGACGCGGTGTATAATTGGCCGGTCGCGCTCGGCACCGGGTGGGTGGAGGCGGCGCATGGTCGGCTCCCGGTCCCCGCGCCCGCGACGGCGATTCTGCTCGAGGGAGTCGAGGTCGCGAGCGGCGGTCCGGTAGAAGGCGAGGCGACGACGCCGACGGGCGCCGCACTGGTGCGTGTCCTCTCGGCGGGCCCGCCGCCGGCGCGCTGGCGCATGGTTGGGGCGGGGTGGGGGGCGGGTCAGCGCGACCCCAAGCATTATCCCAATGCGCTACGCATCATCGTCGCCGAGCTGGCGACGGAAGCGGGCAGCGTCACCCTGCTCGCGTGCGATCTCGACGACCTGAGTCCTGAGTACGTCGAGCCACTCCGCCAGGCGCTGGTGGCTGCGGGGGCGCTCGACGTGGAGACGTGGCCCGTCCAGATGAAGAAGGGACGGACGGGCTTCCGGTTGGAGGCGCTGGCGCCGCCGGAGCTCGCGGACGCCGTCACCGCTGCCCTGTTCCGGTACAGCACCACGGCGGGGGTGCGGCGCTGGAGCGCGGAGCGCGTCACGCTGGCGCGCCGCCAGGTGACGGTCCGACTGGCGCCGCAGGTGGAAGTGCGCGTGAAGGTGCTGGAGCCGCCCGAAGGCAGTGGCGGCACCGTGCGCCTCAAGCCTGAATACGACGACGTGCTGGCGGCGGCCGAAGCCCTCGGCCTGCCGCCGCTCGAAGTGGCGCGCGCTGCCCAGCGCGATGCCGAGCTCCTCGTGGCGCAAACCAAGGAGTCCTGACATGCGAGTCGGTGCGGTGCTGGGAGTGGTCGCGATGCTCGCCGGTCGCGCAGCGGCCCAGGGCGGGGTTTTCCTCCCGGCCTCGTCGAAGTGCGACCTGAAGTCCGGTCACTTCAAGGTCAACTCCGGCTTTCTGTACCTGCGGAGCGCGGCGGGCCGCCGCTTCGAAGAGGATCGGCTAAAGGACCTGCGCGACGCCAACCGGAACCTCGTGGAGGCGATCCAGACGGCGGGACAGGACCAGAACCCAGCGGCGTGGTACTGGCTCGGCCGCTATTACGTCGAGGTGAAGGACCCGGTGGGTGCCGACTCGGCGTTCACCCGTGCCGAGCGGCTCAAGCCCGAGTGTAAGGACGATATCGCCACCTGGCGCCGCAACATGTGGGTTCCGATCTACAACGCCGCCGTGGCCCTGTTCAATGCCGCGAACACCGATTCGGCCGTGAAAATGCTGCAGCGGGCGAACGCGATCTATCGGGAGGAGCCGGCGGGGCTCCGGCTGCTGGCGGTGCTGTTCTATAACGGGCAGCAGTACGACTCCGCCGCGAGGTACTTCCGCCTCGCGATCGACGCCTCGAGCGACCCCAAGTTCGCGGCGGACAAGAAGGAGAACATGTTCAACCTGGCCGCCGCGTATTATGCGGCCCAGCACTACAACGAGGCGGTCGCGGCGTACCGGGAGTACCTGACGGTCGCCCCCGGCGATCCCCAGGCGCTCGCCGCGATTGCGGAAGTCTTCATGGCGGCGGGCCACGAGGACTCGGCCCTCGCGGTGTATCACACGATTCTCGACCACGCCGATTCCGCCGACGCCATGAGCCTGTTCCATGCCGGCGAGCGGATTTACAACAGCGCCCCGCCGCTGCCGGACACGGCGGCCCTGGGTCAAAGCTGCCGAGCCGACGCCCGCCGCACGGGCCGCACGCTCACCGTCCGCACCATCGCCGTGCGCTGTGACTCCGTCACGCGTGCGGCCGTCCGTTCGCACGACGCCCAGGCGGTAGAGACGTACCGGATGGCCGCGCGGGCGTTCGAGGTGGGCCTGCAGAAGATCCCCGGATACCGGGATGCCCTCTACAACCTGGCGAACGTGTATTTCGTGCTGCGCGATTCGAGCCACATGCTCCCCGTGGCCCAGAACCTGTACGCGATCGATCCGTTGAACCGCACCACCCTGCGGCTCATGGCGCAGGCGTGGCAATTCCGGCGCCGGGGCGACTCGACCCTGTATTACTTGACGCTCGGCGACTCCCTGCTGCCCGTCGAAGTCACCATCGATCGCTTCGAGACGCAGGACCAGAGCGCCTCCGTGCGGGGCAAAGCGACGAACCTCCACCGCACGCCGAGCGCGCCGTTCAAGCTGACGTTCGATTTCCTCAACGCGAAAGGCGACGTCGTCGCGTCCACCAGCACCGAGTGGAGGTACAAGAAGGGCTGACCAGCCGGGCCGAGCCTCGACGTGAGGCGGATTTGGGCGGATTGACGGTTGCCAGCCATCAACTAAGGCCATGCCCCGCAGTGTCTTAGCAACACGAGATGACCAAGCGGGACCGTTTAGGGCCCAAATTGTACCCGCGTATTGCAACAATTAATGCATGCTGCAACACCACGCGAACCTCCGAGAAACCTACCTGTGCTCGGAGAGGCCAAGTTACGACGTGGCACCGCCTTTGCGATTTAGGGCGCGCGGCAAGTCCGG
>WNGA01001803.1_pt1 | contig 36527 bp, 42 predicted proteins | sample 5400061 | NCBI WGS metagenome assembly WNGA01 (sample SAMN13153366, study PRJNA577476) | soil metagenome | isolation source: 100 cm soil or saprolite under grassland replicate 2 | place: USA:California | collected 2016-06-15
GGTCGCGGCGGGTTTGCTCCAGGCAACCACCCTCGGCTTCCTCGTCGTCGCAGGCCGGATCGGGATGGACCTCGGCCTTCTGAGCGAAGCCAACGGCGCAGCGCTCGTCGCCGCCGGCCTCGTCTCCGTGCTGATCTTCCCCTCGGCCGCGCTCAGCGTGCTGAAGGGCAGGATGATGTCACCGCGACTTCCAGTCGCGGAAGGCGCGGAGTAGGACTACCTCGGCCTCGGGGTCGAGGTGCTCGGGCGTGAGCCGGCCCACCAGCTCGATCGTCGTCCGCATCTGGTCCAGGTAGGTGGTGCAACCTTCGCACGGCTCGAGATGCGCCTCGAATCTCGCACGGTCCTCGGGCGGCAGCGCCTCCTCGAGGTAGTCGGTGACGAGCTCGACGAGCTCCTGGCAACTCAGCTGTTCGACGGTTTCGGTCACGCTGCCTCCGAGAAGTACTCCTCGAGCGCGCGCCTCACCTTCGAGCGGGCACGGTGGAGGAGGACTCTCTGATTGGTCTCGGAGAGCTCGAGCGCGTTACGGACCTCCTCGGCGCTCCACCCCTGCACGTCGCGGAAAGTGATCACCGCGCGCTGAGCCGGCGGCAACTTCTCGATCGCCTCCTCGATCAGCCGCAGAGTCTCGTCAGCGAGGAGCCGCTCCTCCGGCCAGTCGGCCGGAGGCGAGGCCCAATGGCCGGGCCAGCGTGGATGCTCGGGGTCTTGGAAGCGATCCGGGTCGACGGCCGCCTCGGGCACCGTGTCCGGTTGCCGCAGGGCCGAGAAAGGGATCGTGCGACCCTCCCGCTGGGCGCGGGTCTTGGCCCGGTTGGCGAGAATTCGGAAGAGCCAGGTCTTGAGCGACGAGCGGCCCTCGAAGCGGTCGATGCCGCCGAGGACGGCAAGCCAGGTCTCCTGGACGACCTCCTCGGCAACCGAGCGACTGGAGACGTAGATCTGCGCAACCCGCAGCAGCGCCGCCTGGTACATGCGAATGAGCTCCTCGAAGGCGCGCTCGTCGCCTTCGCGAAGAGCCTCCACGAGCCGCATCTCCTCGAGCTGGACGGCATGCTCCACGCCGCGACTGTAACGAGTCCTCCCCGAAGGAGACAGAGCCGACATGAAAGCGATCGCAGTGCATCCAGGAAAGGCGGGGTCGATCCACCTCGCCGACGTGCCCGAGCCTTCCGTCGACGACGTGCCGGGCGGGCGCGGCGTCCTCGTCGAGGTGCTGCGGGTCGGCGTCGACGGCACGGACAAGGAGATCAACGAGGCGGAGTACGGAGCCGCGCCGCCGGGCGAGGACTTCCTCGTCATCGGCCACGAGAACTTCGGGCGGGTGCTCGAGGCGGGGCCGAACGTGCCGAGCACGATCAGGCCCGGCGGCTTCGTCGTCTCGACCGTGCGCCGCCCCGGGCACTCGATCTACGACGAGATCGGCCTCCAGGACATGACGACCGACGACACGTACTACGAGCGCGGCATCAACCTCCTGCACGGCTACCTCACCGAGCGCTACGTGGAGGATTCCGAGTACGTCGTGGCGCTGCCCCAATCGTTGGGCGAGGTCGGCGTGCTGCTCGAGCCGACGACCGTTGCCGAGAAGGGGATCAACCAGGCGTACGAGATTCAGCGCCGTCTGCGCGTGTGGCGCCCGCGCCGCGCGTGCGTGCTCGGCTCGGGGACGATCGGCTTGCTCGCCACGCTCGCGCTGCGGCTGCGCGGGCTCGAGGTCGTCTGCTGCTCGCTGCCCAAGGCGCCGTACCTGAACAGCGACCTGATCGAGGAGCTCGGCGGCACCTATGCGTCAACGCAAGACCTGACACTCGGACAGGTTGCGCAGGAACATGGCCCCTTCGACCTCATGCTCGAGGCGACCGGGTTCAGCCCGCTCGCCTTCGAGGCGGCGGAGCTGTTGGGGAAGAACGGCGTGCTCGTCCTCGTGAGCGTGACCGGCGGCGACCGCAAGGCCGAGGTGCCCGCCGACAAGATCAACCAGGGCTTCGTGCTCGGCAACAAGGTGATGGTCGGGACGGTCAACGCCTCGCGGGAGGACTTCGAGCGCGGCGTCACCGACTTGATCAGGGCCGAGGCGGTCTACCCCGGCTGGCTCGGGAAGCTGCTGACGCACCCGGTGCACGGCCTCGACCGCTACGAGGAGATGATCGAGCACCTCATGCACGCCGACGGGATCAAGGTCTACGTGGAGGTGAACGGAAACCGATGAGCGACTCCCCCTACCCGGCGATCGCCGAATACGCGCTCCTCTCCGACTGCCACTCGGGCGCGCTCGTCTCGAAGGACGGCTCGATCGACTGGTGCACGTTCCACCGCTTCGAGGCGCGGCCGGTCTTCGCCCGCCTGCTCGACTGGGGCAAGGGCGGCTTCTTCCGCATCGCCCCGCGCGACGACTACGAGGTGACACGGGGCTACCTGCCCGGAACGAACGTCCTCGAGACTCGCTTCCAGACGGAGCGCGGTGTCCTCGTGCTCACCGACTGCTTCCAGGTGCGGGCCGACGGGGGCCACCCCGAGCACCGGCTCATCCGACACGTCCGCTGCGAGGAGGGCGAGGTGGCGGTGAAGGCGAAGTTCGAGCCACGCTTCGACTACGGGATCACCGAACCGCGCGTCGAGCAGCTCGACTCAGACCTCGCGATCGCCTACGGCGGGCCCGATGCGCTCGTCCTCCAGTCCGAGCTGCCGGTCGGCACGGCGGAGATCTCGGCCTGCGCCGTCGCCGGCACGCTGCGCTCGGGAGAGGACGCGTACCTCGTTCTCACCTGGCAGCTCCCGCACGAGCTCGACGCGCAACGTCTTCCGCGTGAGCAGATCGAAGCGGAGCTCCAGGGGACGATCCGCTTCTGGCAGGAGTGGTCGGCTCGCTGCACGTACGAGGGGCCGTACCGCGAGCAGGTGCTGCGGAGCGCGCTCGTCCTCAAGGCCCTGACGAACGCGCCGACGGGAGCGATCGTCGCAGCCGCGACGACCTCGCTCCCGGAGGAGATCGGAGGCGAGCGCAACTGGGACTACCGCTTCTCGTGGCTGCGCGACTCGGCGCTGACCCTGAACGCGCTCTTCGCGCTCGGCTACGTCCAGGAGGCACACGACTACATGGCCTGGCTGCGGCGGACTACGGCCGGCCGCGCGAAGGCCCTCCAGATCATGTACGGCGTTGGCGGAGAGCGCTTCCTGCCCGAGGTCGAGCTCGACCACCTCGAGGGCTACCGCGGCTCGCGGCCGGTGCGGATCGGCAACGGGGCCGCCTCGCAGTTCCAGCTCGACACGTTCGGCGAGCTGCTCGACACCGCCTGGCTCTACCGGCAGCAGGGCGGTGAGATCGACGACGTCTTCTGGGGATTCCTGGGCCGGGTCGGCGGCGCCGTCATGGACAGGTGGGCCGAGCCCGACCAGGGCATCTGGGAGATCCGCGGCGAGCCGCGCCACTTCGTCTACTCGAAGGTGATGGCGTGGGTCGCGCTCGACCGCCTGCTGAAGATCGCGGAGGCGGACGAGCGCGAGGGCAACCTCGAAGGCTGGCGGGCTACGCGGGATGACATCCGCGCGCAAGTCGAGCGCGAGGGCGTCGATCCCGAGAGCGGCGGCTTCAACCAGTCGTTCGGCGACGGCGGCAAGCTCGACGCTTCGAACCTGATGATTCCGATCGTCGGCTTCGTGGAGCACGCCGACCCGCGGGCGCGCGCGACGGTCGAGAAGATCGCCGCCGAGCTCTCGGCCGACGGCTTCGTCTATCGCTACGTGACCGACGGCGTCGACGGGCTTTCGGGCGAGGAGGCGACGTTCGCGATCTGCTCGTTCTGGCTCGTCGAGTGCCTCGCGCGCGCCGGCGAGAGCGAGCGGGCTCGCGAGCTCTACCAGCGGCTGCTCTCGTTCTGCAACGACGTGGGCCTGCTCGCCGAGGAGATCGACCCCCACTCGGGCGAGATGCTCGGCAACTTCCCGCAGGCCTTCTCGCACCTCGGAATCATCCTGGCCGCGATCGCGCTCGACATGCCCGAGAAGTCGATGACGATGGTCGAGAGCGGCGCCGCTGCGGGTGCGTAGCGAGGCCGAGCGGAAGCGGCGGCTCGCGGTCGAAGCGGCCGGCGGTCGGCTCGTCACCTCGCGCCCGTGGGACGTGCGCTGGCTTCTCTGCGGCCGTGGCCGCCCGATCGACATCTCCGCGCCGAACTCCCCATATACCGTCGAGTTGGACGAAGGGATCGCGCGCGTCCACTACGCGGACATTGAGCACTCGCGCGTCCAGTCGGAAGAGCTTTTCGTTCAGCTCGGTTACAAGCTGGCGCCGTACCCGTGGGACGAGGGGCGCGAGCTTGAGGAGACCCCGCCGGTACTGGACCAGCTGCGCTTGGAGCTGTGTGAGGAAGAGATCAGGCGGTACCGTCGAGCCGGCTCTCGGACCGGCATTGCGATGATGAACGCGCTCTCCTCTCTTGACCCGGAGACGACCGAATTGGAGGCAGCCGCCGAGCTAGCGATGGAGGTGTATGACCGCGGCCTCGTTCCCGTGGTCGTGCTCGTTGCGGGCGAGGACCGGCAGCGAGTCCACCGCCATCCTCTGCCGACGGAGGCGCCCCTCGGCCGCCACGCGCTGCTTGCGGTCACCGCCGAGCGCGACGGCCTCCACGTCTCGATAACGCGTCTCGTCTCGTTCGGCCCGCCGCCCGAGGAGCTGGCACACCTCGTCCAGGCGTGCGCGGAGGTCGACGCCGCGTACCTCGCCGCCTCGCGTCCAGGCGCGACTCTCGGCGAGGCGTTCGCCGCGGGCGAGCGCGCCTATGCCGAGCAGGGCTTCCCCGAGGAGTGGCGCGGCCACCACCAGGGTGGCCTAACGGGCTACCGAGGCCGGGAGGTCTTCGCCGTCCCGGGCGAGCCGACACGAATCCCCTCCTGCGCCGCCCTGGCGTGGAACCCGTCGATCGCCGGCGGCGCGAAGTCCGAGGACACGGTGCTCGTCACAGAGGACGGCGTCGAAATGCTCACACGCACTCCAGACCTCGGTGAGCTCGAAACGGCCGGCCTGCCGCGCCCCGCGATCGCCCGGCTCTAGCGCTCTTGACCTCGGCATCGGCAGGCTCGAGACTATCGTTGCAAGTTTGAGCTGGCTGCCTAGCGGCTAGAAAGTTGGGGGAGAAAGGGGGATCGAATGCGATTTACGTGGATTCTGGCAACCGCCGCCGCAGCGCTGCTGGCGCTCGGGGTCGGCGGGGCAGTCGCCACGCACGCGCCGGAGATCGATCCGGCTACCGTTCCCGTCGGCCTGCTCGCGTCCCACAATCACGTCTCGTCTCTCAGGATCAATCCGCTGGCGCGAGCGATCAGGCACCATCAGGCGGACGTCTTCGTCCAGCACGTACGGCTCGATCCAGGCGGCGCGCTGCCCTGGCATACCCACCCCGGACCGGCGATCGTCACCGTCGTCCGTGGGTTCCTCGGGTATCAGCGGGCGCACCATCACCGGTGCGTGACGACCTGGTACGAGGCAGGAACCGGGTTCATGGATCCGGGCTTCGGGCACGTCCACCGTGCGGTTGCCCGAGCCGAGGTCGGCTTTGACGCCTACGTGACCTTTGTGACTCCGACCGGCACCCCGAACCAGACCATTCCGATGCCGCCGCCGGCAGGCTGTCCGTAGTGCTCACTGTGCCGGAGGGGCCCAGGTGCCCCTCCGGCCCTCCTCTCAGCGCAATCCGCGGAGAAGGAGGACGCGGGCCGGGGCGCCGTCGGAGCCCTCGATCTTGAGCGGCGCGGCGACGAGGAAGTAGTCGCCGGGCTCGACGCCGCGCAGGTCGAGGCCTTCGATCGGGACGACACCGGCCTCGAGGAGGATATGGTGCGCCTCCTCGTCGCCGACCGAGAGCCAGTCGACACCGACGAGCTTCACGCCCCGCTCGACGAGCAGCTTCGCCCCCGAACCATCCAGGCGGTCGAATTTCTCCGGGAACTCGTTCTGCGCCCAGAGCTCTGAGTTCGGCGTCTTGAAGAGCACGCGCTCGGCGCCTTCGGGCGCGGTGGCCGCCGAGTCGCGCGAGAGATCCGGCGTCGCGATCACGACGCAGGGCCCGAGCAGCTCCTCCAGGGGCAATGACTCGGCACCGGGCGCGCCGTCGATGAAGTGGAGCGGCGCGTCGACGTGCGTCCCCGAATGAACGCCGAAGTCGAGCTTGCTCAGGTTCGCGGCCGCGCCCTCGGAGATCGACTTCCAGCGCTCGAGGCGCACCGTCGGGTCACCCGGGTACGTGACCATGCCCGTGCGGATCGGGACGCTGACGTCGAAGATCTCCATGTCGTCTAAGTCACGCGTAGCGGCCGTCCGTTACACGTGTAACGCCGAGCCGCGCCGCGGGACGGTTCGGCATGGCCATCGAGACGTGCCGGTGGGGCCGCACCGAGCCCCGCATCCGCAAGCTGGAGGAGGTTCACTGATGGAGCGCTACGACCTGATTGTCCTCGGCGCGGGCTCGGCTGCCCGCGACGGCGCGAAGAAGGCGGCGACGCAATACGGCGCCAAGGTCGCGCTGGTGGAGAGCACGCGCTGGGGCGGAAGCTGCCCCAACGTCGCCTGCAAGCCGACGAAGGCCTACCTCGTCGTCGCCGAGCTCGTCCACGACGTGAACACGATCGCGGAGACGCTCGGGATCGAGGTTGGGCCGGCGCGGATCGACCTCCCCCGCGTCAAGGCGCGCAAGGACTCGCTGAAGAAGCCGCAGCCAAAGTGGGTCGAGGACCTGAACGCTCTTGGCTTCGACACCTACGAGGGCGAGGCGACGATCGTCGACGCGAACACGGTGCGTGTCGGCGCCGAAGAGGTCTCCGCCGACCGGATCCTGATCGCGACCGGCTCGCGGACGGCCGTGCCGCCGATCGAGGGGATCGAGGACGTCGGCTGGATCGACCATGTCTCCGGGCTCGAGCTGACCGAGTTGCCCGACTCGACGCTCGTCGTCGGCGGCGGCGCGGTCGGGCTCGAGTTCGGCCAGGCGTTCGCACGCTTCGGCTCGCGGGTGACGATCGTCGACGCGCTCGACCAGATCGCGCCGCGCTCCGACCGGCAGGCCGCCGAGGAGCTCCAGGCCGCGCTCGAGGCGGAGGGGATCGAGGTCGTCCTCGGCTCGTTCGTGAAGAGCGTCGAGCGCGAGGGCGAGGAGATCGTCGCCACGCTCGTCCCCCGCGACGGCGAGGGCTTGCGCGAGGTGCGGGCGACGCAGGTCCTGCTCGCATCGGGCCGCGTGCCGAACGTCGAGGCGCTCCGGCTCGAGGAGCTCGGGATCGAGCGGCACAGGCTCGGGATCACGGTCGACGAGCACATGCGGACTTCGGTCGAGGGGATCTGGGCGGCCGGCGACGTGACCGGACTCGCCCAGTTCACGCCGGTGGCCCAGTACCAGGCGCGGCTCGCGGTCGACGACATGTTCGGGTCGAACGGGGCTACGGCCGACTATTCGATCCTGCCGACGGCGATCTTCAGCGACCCGGAGCTTGCGGGGGTGGGGCTGACCGAGGAGGACGCGCGCGAGCAGGGGCTCGAGTACGAAGCCGTCGTCCACGAGCTGAAGTACGTCCAGCGCGCCTCGTACACGAACACGAAGCACGGCCTCTTCAAGCTCGTCTTCGAGCGCGGCTCGCGGCAGGTTCTGGGCCTGCACGTCGTCGCCCGCGGCGCCGGCGACATCGTTCAGGGCTTCTCACTCGCGCTCAAGCTCGGCGTGACGATCGACGACTTCGCGGGCATGCACCACACCTTCCCGACGATCGGCGAGGGCGTGAAGGCAGCGGCCGAGCAGGCCATGCCCGAGAAGGTCGCGATGGCGGAGGTGCGCGCCTGAACTAGGCGCGGCCTCCTGGCCGAGCCCCGAGTGCGGCGTAACGTGACACGGCTTCGGCAGACTATTGAGTGATGCCGAAGATCCAGAAGACAGAGCAGGAGTGGCGCGCCGAGCTCACGCCCGAGCAGTACCACGTGCTGCGCGAGAAGGGCACCGAGCGCGCGTTCACCGGAGAGTACGACCACGTCTTCGAGCCGGGCACGTACCGCTGTGCCGGCTGCGGCGCCGAGCTCTTCGTCTCCGAGACGAAGTACGACTCCGGCTGCGGCTGGCCGGCCTTCTACGCGCCGGCGAGCGACGCCGCGATCGACGAGGAGACGGACGCGGGCTTAGGGATGATCCGCACCGAGGTGATGTGCGCGAACTGCGGCGGCCATCTCGGCCACGTCTTCCCGGACGGGCCGCGGCCGACGGGGCAGCGCTACTGCATCAACTCGGCGGCACTGAAACTGGAGGAGGAATAGTGGAAAGGAAGGCAACGTTCGGAGCGGGCTGCTTCTGGGGCGTCGAGGCGGCGTTCCGCCAGCTCGAGGGCGTGACCGCGACCGCGGCCGGCTACGAGGGCGGGACGCTCGACAACCCGACCTACGAGGACGTCTGCTCGCACACGACCGGGCACGCCGAGGTGGTCGAGGTCACGTACGACCCGGAGCGCGTCTCCTACGACGACCTGCTCGAGGTCTTCTGGGCCAAGCACGATCCCACGCAGCTCAACCGCCAGGGCTGGGACATCGGCGACCAGTACCGCTCGGTGATCTTCGTCCACGACGAGGAGCAGCGGGAGGCGGCCGCCCGCTCGAAGGCGCACGAGCAGACCCGCTACGCCCAACCGGTCGTGACGCAGGTCGAGCCGACGCAGACGTTCTACCCCGCCGAGGACTACCACCAGCAGTACCTCGAGAAGCGCGGCCGCTCGACCTGTACGCCCGCCCTGCGGCGTACAGCCGCTGCGGGCTGAGAGGCCCGCCCGGAACCGGTAGAAAGTAGCCTCCTGGGTCGCATGAGAGGCAACCCAAGGATGCTGTCGCTGATCGGCGCAGGCGTCGCGCTCGCGCTGCTCCTCCTGCCGGCGGCGAGCGGCGTCTCGGGAGCGACCACCCGGGTCAGCGTGGCGAGCGCCGGCGAACAGGCGAACAGCGACAGCCTGGCGGCCGCGATCAGCGCCGACGGCCGGTTCGTCTCGTTCTACTCCTCGGCATCGAACCTTGCCGCGGGGGACACGAACAACGCCCGGGACGTCTTCGTCCGCGACCGCGGGAGCGGCGCGACGGCGCGGGTCAGCATCGACGGCGCCGGCGCACAGGCGAACAGCCACAGCTTCGCACCGGCGATCAGCGGCGACGGCCGTTTCATCGCCTTCTACTCCCACGCGTCGAACCTGGTCGCGGGTGACACGAACGGCGTGGACGACGTCTTCGTCCACGATCGCCAGAGCGGCGCCTCGACGCGGGTCAGCGTCGACAGCACGGGCGCCGAGGCGAACGGCGCCAGCTATTCCCCTGCGATCAGCGCGGACGGGCGCTTCGTCGCCTTCGAATCCGACGCCACGAACCTGGTGGCAGGAGACACGAACAGCGCCCGCGACGTCTTCGTCCACGACCGCCAGAGCGGCGCGACGGCGAGGGTCAGCGTCTCGAGCACCGGCGCGGAGGCGAACGGCGGCAGCTATTCGGCTGCGCTCAACGCCGACGGGCGCTTCGTCGCCTTCTCCTCGTACGCGTGGAATCTGGTCGTGAAGGACACGAACGACGGCTCGGACATCTTCGTCCACGACCTCCAGAGCGGCGCGACCTCGCGGGTCAGCGTCGACACGGCCGGGGTGGAGGGAGACGGCAACAGCTTCAGGCCCGCGCTCAGCGGCGACGGCCGCCTTGTCGCCTTCGACTCCGATGCGTGGAACCTGGTCCCGGGCGACACAAACGACACCTTCGACGTCTTCCTGCACGATCGTCAGAGCGGCCTGACGACCCGCGCGAGCGTCGACGACAGCGGCGGGCAGGCAAGCGGCGCCAGCCAGAGGGCCACACTCAGTGCCGATGGCCGCTACGTCGCCTTCTACTCGGACGCCTCGGACCTGATCGCGGGAGACTCGAACGGCTCCCTGGATGTCTTCGTCCACGATGCCCAGAGCGGTGCGACCTCGCGGGTCAGCGTCGCCAGCGCCGGGGTGCAGGGGGACGGCGACAGCCTCAGGCCCGTGCTCAGCGCCGACGGCAAGTTCGTCGCGTTCGACTCCGTTGCCCCCAACCTGGTGGACGGAGACACGAACGGGTTCAGCGACGTCTTCCTGCGCGACCTGACGGCCGGGCCACCCCCGGCTCCGCCTCCGCCCGCGCCGGTGCGATGCCGCGTCCCCAGGGTGATCGGCCTGCGGCTGGCAGCGGCGCGAACGCGCATCCGCCGCGCGAACTGTCGGGTCGGCCGCGTGCGCCGTGCTCGCTCGAGGCGCGTAGGACGCGTGCTCGCGCAGCGGCCCCGGGCGGGCGTCCGCCGGCCGCGAGGCACCAGGGTGAACCTCGTCGTGGGCAGCCGGCGCTAGCTTTCCCCCCGTGCCCGAGTCCGATCGCCTGCGAGCCCTCGTCGACGCCGGGGTGGCGCTCGCGTCCGAGCTCTCGCTCGACGCCGTCCTTCAGAAGCTCGTCGAAGCGGCCGCCGAACTGACCGGGGCGCGATACGCCGCGCTCGGCGTCATCGACCCGAGCGGGCAGGCGCTCGAGCGCTTCATCGTCACAGGCATCGACGCCGAGACGCAGGCGGCTATCGGCGACCTCCCGCGCGGGCGCGGCATCCTGGGCGTCCTGATCGACGAAGCCCGGCCTCTCCGGCTTGACGACCTCGCCAAGGACCCGCGGTTTGTGGGCTTCCCGCCGAACCATCCGCCGATGCGGACTTTTCTGGGCGTGCCGATCTTGCTTCGCGGCGTGGCCTACGGGAACCTCTACTTGACGGAGAAGGCCGGCGGCGCCCTGTTCACCGAGGAGGACGAGGAGCTGACGATGCTGCTGGCTTCCCAGGCTGCGGTTGCGGTCGAGAATGCGCGCCTCTACGAGTCGGCTACGCGCTGGCTGAGGCAGCTCGAGTCGCTGAACGAGATCGTCGACGCGCTCGTCTCCGAGATGGAGCTGCCGCGGCTGCTCGACCTCGTCGCCACGCGGCTGCGCGAGCTCGTGCGGGCGCGACTCGTCGTGATCGCTCTCCCGCTGCCAGACGGCGATCTCGTCATGCGCGCAGCCGCCGGAGAGGGAGCAGGGGATCTCCCCGGAACGCCTCTGGCGCGGGAGGCATCGAAGTTGGGACGCGTGCTCGACCGCCGCCGCAGCGAGCGGGTGGACTCGGTGATCGAGGACGTCGAAGTCGATCAGGAAACGGCGCGGCGCATCGGCGCCCGGACCGGCCTCTATGTGCCGCTGCTCCTGCGCGATCGGGCGATCGGGGTCATCTCTGCGCACGACAAGGAGGGCGCCGACCCCCGCTTCTCCGACGAGGACGTCCGCCTGGCCGAGACCTTTGCCGCGCGCGTCGCGGTCGCCGTCGACCTCTCCGAGCGCGTTGCGCGCGATGCCCTGCGGCGGGTCGTCGCCGCCCAGGAGCTCGAGCGGCGTCGCCTTGCGCGCGAGCTCCACGACGAGACGGGCCAGGCCCTCACCTCGATTCTCCTCGGCCTGAAGGGGGTCGAGGACGCACGCCGCGAGGACGAGCTGCGCGCCGCGACGGCTCAGCTCCGCGCGCTCGTGGTCACGACCCTCCAGGACGTGCGGCGCCTTGCGGTCGAGCTGCGGCCGAAGGCGCTCGACGACTTTGGCCTTGTCCCGGCACTCGAGCGCCTCGCGGAGACGTTCCACGAGCAGACCGGAATCGAGGTCGAGCTCGAGCCGCGCCTGGGGGACGAGCGGTTACCCTCTGAGCTCGAAACAGCTCTCTACCGGATCACGCAGGAGGCCCTCACCAACGTGGTCAAGCACGCGCAGGCGAAGCGCGTGAGCATCGTGCTCGCGCGGCGCGAGGGATCGGTGACGGCCGTGATCGAGGACGACGGCCGCGGCTTCGCCGCCGCGAAGGCGCGCGAGGACGGATTGGGGATCCTCGGGATGCAGGAGCGGATCGCCCTCCTCGACGGACGGCTGGACGTCGAGTCGTCGCCCGGCGGCGGGACGACGCTCGCGGTCGAGGTACCGCTGCGGTGACGATCCGCGTCCTCGTCGTCGACGACCACGCCGTGGTGCGCTCGGGACTGCGGCACGTGCTCGAGGCAGAGGACGACATCGAGGTCGTGGGCGAAGCGGGAGACATGCGCGAGGCCGTCTTCGAGGCGCGCTCGCAGAAGCCGGACGTCGTTCTGATGGACATCGTCATGCCGGGACCGAGCGGGATCGAGGCGACTCCCGCCGTCCTGAAGGAAGCCCCTGAAGCGAAGGTGCTCGTGCTGTCGATGCAGGACGACCCGCGGTACGTTCGCGAGGCGTTCTCCGCGGGCGCGAGCGGATACGTGTTGAAGGAGGCGGCCGACGCCGAGGTCGTCGACGCCGTGCGCGAGGTGTCGCGGGGCGGCCGCTATGTCCACCCCGCGCTCGGAGCCCGGCTCGTCGCCGCCGAGGCGGAGGAGCGCGTACGCGCAGAGGAGGATCCGCTTTCCGATCGCGAGCGCGAGGTGCTCAGGCTGCTGGCCCTCGGGCACACGAACCAGGAGATCGCGAAGAAGCTCTACCTGTCGGTGCGCACGGTCGAGACGCACCGAGCGCACATCATGCAGAAGCTGCGGCTCTCGTCCCGAGCGGAGCTCGTGCGCTTCGCGATGGATGAAGGACTGCTCCAGGAAGGCGCGGGCTGACGGTCGGCGGGCGGTGCTATTCGGCGCGGCGCGTGAGACGCAGGAGGGTTGCGGCTGCAAGGGCCGCCATCACACCGTCGCTCGCCAGGCACCACTGGCAGAGCGCGTCGATCACGGCGAGCTGGGCGTAGAGCAGGTACGCGCTGAACACCGCGCCGGCGACGGCGATCGCGGCCCCAGCTGCCTGCGCCACCTCGCGCGCGGTCACAACCGTGGCGAGGGCCGGCCGCGTAGGCTACGAGACCGAGCACGGCGATGGGAATGCCGAGGATCTCGGAGTACCGGGAGGCCTGCACCGTCTCGCAGCCTCCCGTCGCGCATGCGATGCGCGTGTCCGTCAACCGCGCGTAGACGAGGTAGGCCGCGATGCCCATGCCTACCAGGGCAAGCGCGCTGATCGCGGCGCGGAGCCCCCGATCGGTCACGAGGCGAGCAGCGCGTCGATCTCGGGGCGCAGCGACTCGAAGTCGAGACTGGTGAGCTCGAGCGGGCGCATCGTCCCGCCCGTGGGTCCGAGCTCGAACGAAGGTGTTCCGGTGACGCCGTCCCGCTCAGCGGCTTGCTCGGCCGCCTGCATCGAGCCCTCCAGACCGCGGTCGTTCCGCTCCGTGAGCATTCGCTCGACATCGAGGCCGCGGACCTCGCTTCCCATCGTGCGCAGCAACCCGTCGGTCACCCAGCCGCTCCCTTCGGCTCCCTGATTCAGGTAGAGGAGGTCGACGACGGTCCAGAATCGTCCCTGGCGGCCGGCGGCCAGGGCGGCCCGAAGCGCGCGCTCGGAATCGGAGCCGAGGAACCGCAGACCGCGGAACTCGATCTGGAGCTTCCCCGGCCTGACGTACGTGCGCACGAGAGCTGGAAACGCGTGCCTCGCCCAGTCCCGGCAGTAGGGACATTGAAGATCGGCGTACTCGACGAGAGTGACGGCCGCCCTCGGCGCGCCGAGGTCAGTGGCCCGTTGGGGTATGCCTCTGAGCAAGCGCTCGACGCCTCGGGCGTTCGCAACCGCCGGGTGGCCTTCGCTGCTCGGCGACGGATCCTTGCTCGAGAGGGCGCTAGCTGCGACGAGGGCCCGCGGCGATTGCGAGCGCAGCCGTCCCGGCTGCGAGGAGTCGTCGGCGTTGGCTCGATCGGTCTCCGCCTGAAGCCGGCCGACGCTGAGGTGCCTTGACACGACTCTGGGTCACGATGCTCAGGATCGGTCGGAAAGGCTCAGCTGTCGTCGGCGCTCTCTACCGACTCGCCGTTCGGAGAAGTACGTATCCGGCTCTGCACTCGATCGCAGAAGAGGAGACCCTAGTGCGACGCCGTCCCTTCGACATCACCGACGTTGAGGATTCCGACCTGGCCCATGTCGACGCTCGCAAAGGAGTGGTTGACGAAGGGGTAGAGGCCGGGCTGGTCGATCTTCACCTCGAAGACCGCGCCGCCCCCGGCGGGCACGTCTGAGGTCTGGACGCCCGTCAGCGGATGCGTCATGTCGCCCTCGGGATAGACGCGGCTGAAAATCGTGCCGACGACGTGGAAGGCGGTGACGAGGCTCGGGCCCGCGTTCGCGACGTAGAAGCGAACAAGGTGGCCGGGGTCCGCCTCCAGAGGGTGCGCCTTGTACTGACCGGCGTAGCCGTTGAACGTGACCCAGTCGGGCATCATCAGCCGCGCCTTGGTCATGTCGAGCGAGGCCGGCTCGCTCGTCCCGGGACTGTCGAGGTACCACTCGCTCGCGACCAGGACGTACTGGTGATGCGAGGGGGGAAGCGGCTTCGCCGGGTCGACGACGATCGCGCCGTACATCCCGTTCGCGATGTGCGCGAGCACGGGCTTCGTCCCGCAGTGGTAGACGAAGACACCCGGGTCGTTCGCCCGGAAGCTGTAGGTGATGGACTTCCCGGGCTCGACGTCCCTGAAGGCAACGTTCGGTGCGATGCGCGCGGCGTGGAAGTCGATCGAGTGGGGGATCGCGCCGCCGTTCGTGAGCGTGATCCGCACGGTCTGCCCCTGGCGCACGTGGACGACCGGGCCGGGGGCGCCGCCGTCGAAGCCCCACGCCCGATAGCGCACGCCCGGTGCGATCGGGACCGTGACGTCCTTGAGCGTGATGCGCACGGGCAGAACCCGTCCGGCGTGGAGGGGGGGCAGCTCTGCCGGAAACGGAGCCTGCGAGGCCGCGATCGTGTCGGGGTTGCCCGCCGGAGTCGCGCCCGCGTAGCTCTGGACGCCGCCCACGGCGGTCGACGCGGCCTCGTGCGCCATCGGCTCAGTCGCCGGCGAGCGCTGCTTGTCCTGCGCGCTGCGCGCCGCGTCGACGCTGTCGAGGGCGAAGATCGCGGCCGTGAACGCGGCCACGAGGCTGAGGACGACTAGCGTGAGTGACACCTTTGCGTAAGTCATGGATAGGACTCTCCTCCGAATTCGGTGGCCGTCAGATCTTCGGAGGGGTGTTCGCTGGCGGCATCAGGGAATAGGCGGAAGTCGGCTGCGGGTTTTCCGCGGCGGTGCAAGTGGACGAGCGCCGGGTCTCGCTTCACTGGGACTTCGTCTGCGACCGCCTCGCCTCGGAGCGGGTCCGCCGGCTCGTATATGCGACGGCCCAGGCGCTGAACGCGGTCAACCGCCCCACCGCGCTCTGCGTCTCCGCCTAGTCCTAGAGCCTCTGAGAAGGGGGGAGATACGGCAGTGGCGCCAAGCCCCTGCCGCATCTCGTACGGGGAGGTCTTCGAAGGCTTCGTCGGGGGGTCTTGGGCGAACGCCTTCGATGCCATGCTTGCTCCGCTGGAGTCGGCGGGCGTCAGGGCTTCCGCCGATCCTGCCTGCGGGGAAATACGGACCCCGGCCTCCGGGCGAACATTTCGGCTTTCCCGCGAGCCGACTGCGGGCGCTCCCCGATGGCAGCCCCGCGGAGCACGCTCAGCATGGGGGCGATGGCGACCGCGACGTCGACGAAGACTCCGAAGCCGGTCGAGCTGGCCGAGATCACCGAGATCGCGGCCCGCCTCGAGCTCGAGCCGCATGAGCTCGAGCCACACGGTCGGCACAAGGGGAAGGTCGACCTCTCTGCGCTCGCTCGGCTTCGCGCTCGCCGCGACGGGAAGCTCGTCGCGGTGACGGCCATCACCCCCGACGAAGGCCGGTGAGGGCAAGACGACCACGGCTATCTCGCTCGTCGAGGGGCTTGGCTGGCTGGGCGAGCGCGCCCTGGCCTGTCTGCGTGAGCCCTCCGTCGGGCCGGTCCTCGGCGCGAAGGGCGGCGGCACGGGCGGCGGACGGGCGCAAGTCGTGCCCATGGATGAGATCAACCTCCACTTCACCGGTGATCTACACGCGGTGACCGCCGCGAACAACTTGCTCGCCTCGGCCGTCGACGCCCACCTCGTGCATGGGAACGAGCTCGGGATCGACCCGGCGACGATCACCTGGCGCCGCTGTCTCGACATCGAGGACCGCGTCCTGCGCCGGATCGCCGTAGGTCTCGGAGAGGACGGCGGTTTCCCGCGCGAGACCGGGTTCGACATCACCGCGGCCTCTGAGGTGATGGCCCTGCTGACGATGGCAGTTGACCGGCGCGACCTGCGTAGCCGGCTCGGAGGGATCCGGGTCGCGACGACCTTTGACGGCGAGCCGGTCACGGCCGAGCAGCTCGAGGTCGCGGGCGCGATGGCCGTGCTGCTGACGGACGCGCTCAAGCCGAACCTCGTCCAGACGCTCGACGGTCAGCCCGTGTTCGTGCACGGCGGCCCCTTTGCGAACATTGCGCATGGCAACAACTCGCTCGTCGCCGACCTTCTCGGGCTCAAGCTCGCGGACTACGTCGTCACCGAGTCGGGCTTTGGCTCGGATCTCGGCTTCGAGAAGCTGGTGCACATCGTCTGCCGGACGGGCGGGATCGCACCCGCGGCCGTCGTCCTCGTCGCGACGACGAGGGCGCTGAAGCTGCACGGAGGCGATCCGGACGGAGGGATCGACGCCATCGAGCGCGGTGCCGACAACCTCGCAGCGCGTCTCCAGATCGTTCGTGAGTCGGGATCAACGCGGTCGTCGCCGTCAACCGCTTCCCGGGCGACAAACGGGATGAGCTCGACGCCGTCCTCGGCCTCGCACTCGAACGGGCGCATTCGCCTCCGCGGTCAACGACGGCTACGAGCGGGGCGGTGGGGGGGCTGAGGAGCTCGCCGAGGTCGTCGTCGAAGCGGCCGAGCATCAAACTGCGCTGAGCTTCCTCTATCGGGAGGACGACTCTCTCGAGGTGAAGCTCGATGCGCTCGCGCGACGGGTCTACGGCGCCGCCGGAGTCGAGCTCGCCCCCGCAGCCCGAGAGACGCTGGCGCGACTGCCGGCGGCGGCGCAGAGACTGCCGGTGTGCGTGGCGAAGACCCATCTCTCCCTCTCCCACGACGCGCAGCTCCTCGGCGCGCCGCGCGACTTCGTGCTCCCGGTCCGCGAGCTGCGCCCCTACAGCCGCGCGGGCTGGATCGTCGCCGTCTGCGGTGAGACGCAGACGATGCCGGGCCTGCCGCTCCATGCGGCGGCCGAGAGCATGGATCTCGCCGGCGACGGCCACCTCGTCGGGCTCGCCTGACCTCCGTTCTGCGAGCAGGATCGTCGAGCTAGCGGCGGGCGAGAACTGCCGACATTCCCTTCAGGCCGAGCTCCATCGCCCGCCAGGGAGCGCCGGAGTGGAAGGGAAGCCCCGCCCTGAAGCGGAAGGGCAGATAGACGCCGAGCAGCTTCTTGCCGAGCCGCCAGAGAGGCGAGACCCCGACCCGGTAGGAGCCGTCGGCGTCCGCGCGGACGGCGAAGGGACGGTCGGGGTTGCCTGTCACGATCAGCGGCACCTGGGCGAACGTGGCCGTGTCCAGCGCTTCCATCACGCACATGCTGACCGGGTCGAAGGAGTGCTTCGCCTCTCCTCCGATGACCTGGGCCGCGATGTCCTCCGCGACCGCGTCCGCCTGGAGGAAGGCGAGGAACGCCTGCTTGACGGGGAAGTCCCCGGTGTCGCCCGGCGCGTAGACACGATCCTGAGCGAGCACGCGCCGAGAGGCCGGGTCCGTGGCGAGGAAGCCGCGCTCGTCGGAGGGCAGCCCCGCATAGCGGACCGCCGCGACATACGGCGGGAAGGCGATCATCAGGTCGAATTGCTCGGCCGTCCCTTCCTCGAAGAGTGCGCCCTGCGCGCCGACGGTCTGGAGGCGCCGCCCGGTCTGCCCTTCGATGCCCCGCGCTGCGAACTCCGCCAGCACGACATCGTGCAGCTTGGGCCCGAATGCCTGGATGAAGGTCCCCTCGTAGGTCGAGAAGACGAGCCGTACCTTGTCGCGGATGCCCTGCCGCCGCAGCCACGTCTCGATCATGAAGACGATCTCGTAGAGGGGGCCGGCGCACTTGTTTCCCTGCGGCACCGCGAAGAGCACGCTCTGCCGCTCGCCTCTGCGTGCCCGCTCGGCGAGGTCGGTCAGCCGTCCGCGGAGGGACAGCATCTCGGCCGGGGTCCAGATCGTCTCCGCGTGCTCCTCGAGGCCCGGGATCTCCGACGGCCGCATGGTCGCCCCGGTGGCCAGGACGGCGAAGTCGTAGGCGAGCTCGCCGCCGGCGAGCTCGAGGCGTCGCGAGTCGGGGTCGATCCCCGTCACCTTCCCGGGGACGAGCGTGATCTCCCGCCTGCGCGCAGGAGGGGCAAGCGGCAGCACGAAGGCCCGGGGATCGGCCCCGAAGGGGATGTAGATCGTGTTCGGCTTGAAGAGGAACTCGTCGGTGTCCGAGACGAGGGTCAGCGCCGCGCGCTGGCCGAGCTTGGCGCGCAGGTAGAACGCGGCCTCGAGGCCGGCGAAGCCGCCGCCGACCACTACGATGCGGGTCTTGCCGGCCACGCCTAGGCCACGACCTCGAGCGCCCGCCGGGCCGGGCGAACGACGACCTCGACGTGCACCGGCACGTCGAGGGCCATGGAGACGAGGCACGACTGCTCGGCCCGATGCGCGGCTCGTTCGGCTGCGTCGAGCAGCTCCGGGTCCGTCAGGAGCGCCGCGGTCAGCTCGATTGCGACGAACCCAACGCGCCCATCGTCTCGCGGCGTGACATGTCCGGTGCCGCTCACGTTGAGTGCGTAGAGCGGGATCTCGCGCCGCTCCGCGATCGCAGCCAGCGTGACGGTGTAGCACGAGGCGACCGACGCCACGAGGAGGTCCTCGGGGCTCCAGATGCCCGGGAGCCCGCCCCGGAACTCCGGAGGCGTAGCCACGTCGAGCCGCGGCTTCTCCGGTGAAGAGACGCTCGTCAGGCGGCCGCCCTGCCAGGCGACGCCGACTCTGAATCGAAAGTCCTTCGTGATGCTCATCTCGCACCTTCCTTCCGCGTCGTCACGGCGACCCGCTCGTCTCGCGGGTCGATGAAGTCGATCTCGCGGAACGGCACCCTCGTCACGCCGTCGTCACCGATCACCACGAGCTCCCTGTGCGTCGGGTCCACCGCTGTCACGTAACCGAGCCTCCCCGCGGGGGACTCGACGAAGAACTCCTCACAGTGCTCGAGCCAGTAGCTCTTCGCCCAGCAGTCAAGGCTTCGCTCACCCTCGGTCGTCTTCGTCGCCTGCATTCTGCGTCTCCTTTCGTCTCTCTGAACTCTGCGCCGGGCGCCTCGTCGGCGCATCGGTGCCGTGACGCACTCTCGCTGCGGCTTTTCCGCAGAGCCGGATCGGGGCGGGCACGGATGACTGGCCGGCCGGCCGGCGGCACCCTATGGTCATGCGGGTCAGCTACGCGATCACCTGGCAGGAGGCAGACCGGAAGCCGCACTCGGGCCGACTCGAGCTGAAGCCGCGCGGCCTAGCATTCGAAGGCTCGAACGGCGAAGGCTCGGCTGCCGAGGAGGTTCCGTACGACGACCTCGCAGCGGTGCGGATCGCACGCGCGGCCGACGACCGTCTGGCGGGCCGCCCGACTCTCGTGCTCGAGCGGCGGGCCGGGGGGACGATCCGGATTGCCAGCGTGGCTCAGCCGGGCATCATCTCCGAGCTTGCCGAGAATCTTGCAGCCCTCCACCTCGGACAGGAGCGTGCTCCGAGCCGAGTCGTCGTCGTTCTCCCCCTGAAGGAGGGCGCGCGCGACCGCGCGGCCGCGGTGCTCGAGCAGGGTCCGCCGTTCGACCCCGAGCAAGTGGGTCTCGAGCGTCACCACGTGTTCCTCACCGGCCACGAGGCGATCTTCGTCTTCGAGGCCGACGAGACGGACGCGGTGGATCGGCTCGTCGGCGACACGACCCTCTGGGCTGCGGCGGCCGCCTGGAAGGATCTCGTCGCGGGCCCGCCGCGGCTCGCGCAGGACGTCTACTCCTGGGTGCGAGCGCATCCGGCCGAGTACCTCTCGTTCGAGCCGACGCCCGGGCCGGGCGACAGCGAGGGCGGCGACCTCTACTCGCCCTAGTCGCAGCGCGCGGGCGGCGCTGCGGTAGAACACGAGTCCTTGCCCGACGGTCCGGCCATCATCATCGACAGCCTGCGAGTCGCCCGCGGCGGCCGCCTAGCTCTGGCCGGCGTCTCGCTGACCATCCGCGGAGGAGCGGTGACGGGGCTGCTCGGACCGAGCGGAAGCGGCAAGTCGACGCTCATGCGGGCCGTTGTCGGAGTCCAGATCGTCGAGTCCGGCACCGTCAACGTCCTCGGCGAGCCTGCCGGCACTACTGGGCTCCGGCACCGCGTCGGTTACATGACCCAGGCGCCGTCCGTCTACGGCGATCTCACACTGGAGGAGAACATCCGTTACTTCGCGAGGGTGCTCGGGACGCCGAGCGGCGCGTAGGCGAAGTCATCGAGACCGTTGGACTGAGTGCAGAGGCTGGACGTGTGGTCGACCGGCTGTCCGGCGGGCAGCGGGCGAGGGCTTCTCTCGCTGCGGCGCTCGTCGGCAAGCCCGAGGTGCTCGTCCTCGACGAACCGACGGTAGGACTCGATCCTGCGCTCCGGCGAGACCTATGGGGGACATTCGCAGACCTCGCCGGGGAGGGCGCCACGGTCCTGGTCTCGAGCCACGTGATGGACGAAGCCCGACGCTGCGAGGAGCTGCTCCTACTCCGCGAGGGCCTCCTGCTCGCCTCCGGGACAGTGGACGCCATCCTCCGTCGCAACCGGCGCGAGCGATCTGGACGAGGCGTTCTTGCGGCTGGTCGAGGAGAGGGCGGTCTCCTGAGCACCCGAATCGCGATCGCGACGGCCCTTCGAGTGCTCTCACAGCTCCGCCGTGACTTGCGGACAGTTGCGTTGCTCCTCCTGGTGCCATGTGTCCTCGTCACCCTCCTGAAGTACCTCTTCGTCGACCGTCCCATCGTCTTCGACCGGATCGGAGGGCCGCTGCTCGGCCTTTTCCCGTTCATCGCAATGTTCCTCGTCACGTCGATCACGATGCTCCGTGAGCGCACGACGGGAACGCTCGAGCGCCTAATGACCCTGCCGCTCGCGAAGCTCGATCTGCTGCTCGGGTACGGCGCCGCCTTCGCGCTGGTGGCTGCCGTGCAGGCCTTGGTCGTCTCAGTGGTCGCGTTTGGCGCTCTCGACCTTCACGTCGCTGGCCCGGAGTGGATCGTGATCGTCCTGGCGGTGGGCAACGCGGTCCTCGGGATGGCGCTCGGCCTGTTTCTGAGCGCGTTCGCGCGGACGGAATTCCAGGCGGTTCAGTTCATGCCCGCGTTCGTCTTCCCACAGCTACTGCTCTGTGGACTCTTCGTGCCGCGGGAGGACATGGCGCGCTTCCTCGAGGTCACCGGGTCCTTCCTTCCGCTCAACTACGCCTACGACGCGCTCGATCGGGTTACACGATGGGATGCGCTGGACGGAAGGCTCGCCGTCGACGCCGCTGTGATCGTCGCAGCGACGTTGCTCGCCCTCGCGCTCGGAGCGGCGACCCTTCGCCGGAGGACGCCCTAGCTGGTCCGGGAGCGGTGGTGCTCGCTCCACCTTGCGAAGCGGGCCGCCGCGATCAGGATCAGCGTCACCACAACTGTTGTGGCGAGACCGGCGACGAACCACGACCACCCTTTCGAGAAGTCGAGCATTTCAACTCCTTCGTTCGGTTCCTCCTAGAGGGTGGCAGGCCGGTCGTCCGCCGGCATCGGCGTGTTCCCGCACCGGAACACGGAAAGCCGCAGATATACGGCCCCATGGTGCCGTTAGTTCGATGCAAGCGCCTCCTATTCCGACGCGAACGCCTGGAAGAAGGTCGGGAACGTCCCCAGGAAGCCGAGCGCGAGGAGGACGACTGCGAAGATGAGGACCGGGCGGAGCGGCGGGCTCGTCCGGCGCCACAGCGCCGCCAGCAATCCCCAGGCGCCGAAGAAGGCTGCCGTCGAGATGATCGTCTTCCCGGACAGCGGGCCGACTCGGTCTTTGAACTGGAGGAAATCGGCGACCCCGGTGCTCGCCTCGGCGAGCGTCGTCAGGATCCCCAACGTCAGCGCGCCGATCCCGGTGGCCAGCACGACCGCGGCGGCCGGTCCCAACGGGCGCTCCGGCGCGGCGCTCGTGACGGCTTCGGCTGCGGGCACTTGCTCGTTCATGCTTCCTCCTCTCATCGCACGGGCGCGGCCTTGGTGATGAGCGCGCCGAACAGGCCGGCAATTGCGGCGACCGCGAAACCTCCCACGAAGAGGGCCATCGTGAGCCGGCGCAGCGTCCGGTTGCGGACGAGATCGGCTCCGTAGTAGAGGACGAGGAACGCGGCGGCGGTCGCCAGCATCGGCGCGATCCAGGCAATGTGCTCCTTCCACTCCATCCCGAACTCGTGCCAGTCCTTCGTGTCAGGGTCGGCGAGCAGCACCGACTTCGCGCTGTCTGGCGTCTTCTCGCGGTACCACGGATAGACGATCCAGGTCCCGGTCAGCACCGTGGCCCAGGCGAGGACCGCCATCGAGGTAATTCCGACACGCAGACGGAAGAGACGCTCGCGGATCCCCTCTGCCGTCACGAGCTCCGACCGGAAGCTCCAGAGGCCCGCGAGGCCGCCCGCGAAGGCCAGCAGGAAGAGCGAGCCGATGACCATTCCGTGAATGAGAGTCCAGGTCTCGCGACTCGTCAGCTCCATTCTCCACTCCTTCCGGTCGAGGAACGGAGATTCTGGCACGGCGGCGTGCGCTTTCTATCCGGGAGTTCCCGGAACGACCATCCGGGATTGCACTGACCTGCGTCCGGCTCCACGAAACTCTAGACACCGAGGAGATCGCGGACCGCCGCGGCAATGACGAGCTCTTCGCGTGCAGGGACGACCGCGACGTCGAAGTCGCCCAGGAAGCGAAGCCTGCCAACGACGGCGTCGCGGACGTCGGCCCGGTTCTCGCCCACGCCCCCCGAGAACGCGAGCGTCTCGAGACCGCCGAGCGCAGTAGTCATCTGAGCGACCGCGCAGGCCACCCGGTACGTGTAGACGGCGAACCCGAGCGGGTCGTCGAGACCGCCGAGAGCAACGAGGCCCGACTCGTGCTCCAGCGCCCGGTCGAGGTCCTCGACCGACAGTCCGTGCTCGCGTAGCAGGTAGAGGAGCGCGCCGGGGTCGACGGAGCCCGAACGGGTCTCCATCGGGACGCCTTCGAGCGGGCTGAAGCCCATGGTCGTATCAGCGGAGCGTCCGCCGAGGACTGCCGTCACGGAGCAGCCGCCCCCGAGGTGGCAGACGACGAGCCGCTCGACGGCGAGCTGCGCTACGACCGACTGCACGGCGAGACCGTGGAATCCGTAGCGGCGCACGGCCCACTCCTCGCGCCAGCGGCGGGGGATCGCGTACGTCGCCGCCTCCTCGGGGATCGATGCGTGGAAGGCGGTGTCGAAGACGGCGACATGCGGCACGTCGGGCAGCGCCGCCACGGCCTCACGAATCGTAGTCAGGGCGGGCTGGTTGTGGAGCGGCGCGAGCGGGCTCAGCTCCTCGATCGCCGCTAGCACCTCGTCGTCGATCAGGGTCGGCTTCTGGAACCTGGCCCCGCCGTGGACGACCCGGTGGCCCACAGCGTCGGCGCGGGCGTACGAGTCGACGGGCCGCGAGGTGTCGCCCTCGACGAGGTGGCGCTTGAGGCTCGTCGAGCCCGCGTTTACCGTGAGTATGGTCGCGGGCAAGTGCTAAGGCGCCGACTCGGCGGCGCCGACCATGAGAGGCCGTGCCGGCTTTGCCGGCGCGGCCGTTGACGCCGACTCGGCGGCGCCGACCATGAGAGGCCGTGCCGGCTTTGCCGGCGCGGCCGTTGAACTAACCGACTGGGTAAGCGACCCTCCCGCGTCTTTGAGCGGCATCGCCTCAGTACGGCCAGGTCCAGTCCCGGATGCCCGGCTCGTCCTCACCGTGCTCGCGGGTCCAGGCGCGGCAGCGAAACCGCTCGTCGGACATCTGCTGCCGCAGGCCTGCGGCCTCGGCTGCCAGGCCGGGCACTCGGTCGATGACGTCCATGACCAGGTGGAAGCGGTCGAGGTCGTTGAGCATCACCATGTCGAAAGGGGTCGTCGTCGTCCCCTCCTCCTTGTAGCCGCGCACGTGGAGATTGCCGTGGTTCCTGCGCCTGTAGCTGAGCCGGTGAATGAGCCACGGATAGCCGTGGTAGGCGAAGACGATCGGCCTTTCCGTCGTGAATAGCGAGTCGAACTCACTGTCGGGGAGGCCGTGGGGATGCTCGCTCTCGGGCTGAAGGCGCATGAGGTCGACGACGTTTACGACGCGCACCTTCAGGTCAGGTAGGTGCTCGCGCAGGATCGCGACCGCGGCCAGCGTCTCGAGAGTCGGGACGTCGCCGCAGCAGGCCATGACGACGTCGGGCTCGCCGCCGGCGTCGCTCGAGGCCCACTCCCAGATCCCGAGCCCGCGCGTGCAGTGGATGATCGCGTCCTCCATCGACAGGTAGTTGAGAGCGGGCTGCTTGCCCGCGACGATCACGTTCACGTAGTGGCGGCTGCGCAGACAATGGTCGGCGACCGAGAGCAGCGTGTTCGCGTCGGGCGGCAGGTAGACGCGGATGATCTCCGCCTTCTTGTTCACGACGTGGTCGATGAAGCCCGGATCCTGGTGCGAGAAGCCGTTGTGGTCTTGCCGCCAGACGTGTGAGGTGAGCAGGTAGTTGAGCGAGGCGATCGGGCGGCGCCAAGGGATCTGCCGCGTCACCTTCAGCCATTTCGCGTGTTGGTTGAACATGGAGTCCACGATGTGGATGAAGGCCTCGTAGCAGTTGAACAAGCCGTGGCGACCCGTCAGGAGGTAACCCTCGAGCCAGCCCTGGCAGAGGTGCTCGGAGAGGATCTCCATCACGCGGCCGTCCGGGGAGAGCCCTTCGTCTGTTGGCGCGGTCTCGGCGTCCCAGGCGCGCGCGGTGACCGTGAAGACGTCGCCCAGCCGGTTCGAGGCGGTCTCGTCCGGGCCGAACAGGCGGAAGTTGCCGGGATTGCGGGCGGTCACATCCCGCAAGAAGCCGCCGAGCACCCTCGTTGCCTCGCCGAAGGTCGTTCCGGGCTTTGCCACGTCGACGGCGTAGCCGCGGAAATCCGGGAGGAGGAGGTCGCGGAGCAGCTCGCCTCCGTTCGCGTGCGGGACGGCGCTCATCCGGCTCTCGCCACTCGGCGGGAGCTCGGCGAGCTCGGGGACGAGGCGGCCTTCCTCGTCGAAGAGCTCCTCCGGCCCGTAGCTTCGCAGCCACTCCTCCAGCAACCGCAGATGCTCGGGGTTTTCACGCACGTCCGTCATCGGGACCTGGTGCGACCGCCACGTCCCCTCGACGGGCAGGCCGTCGACCTCCTTCGGGCCCGTCCACCCCTTCGGCGTGCGCAGCACGATCATCGGCCAGCGCGGGCGCGCGCCCCCGTTCTCTGCGCGAGCCGCCTGCTGGATCCGTGCGATGTCGTCGAGCGCCTCGTCGAGCGCGGCGGCGAAGCGTTGGTGCACCGGTGTCGGCTCCTCGCCGTCGAAGCCGCCCGAAACGAGTAGCGGCCGGTAGCCGTAGCCCTCGAACAGCGCGAGGAGCTCGACCTCCGGGATGCGGGCGAGCACCGTCGGATTGGCGATCTTGTAGCCGTTCAGGTGGAGAATCGGGAGCACTGCCCCGTCAGTGCGCGGGTTCAGGAACTTGTTCGAGTGCCAGCTCGCCGCCAGCGGCCCTGTCTCCGCCTCACCGTCGCCCACGACGCATGCGACGAGCAGGTCGGGATTGTCGAACGCGGCCCCGTACGCGTGTGCGAGCGCGTAGCCGAGCTCCCCGCCCTCGTGGATCGAGCCCGGGGTCTCGGGAGCGGCGTGGCTGGGGATCCCACCCGGCGAGGAGAACTGCCGGAAGAGCTCGCGAAGACCCGTCTCGTCTCGCCCGACGTGCGGATAGAGCTCGCTGTAGGTCCCCTCGAGGTACGCGTTCGCGACCATGCCCGGACCGCCGTGTCCGGGCCCGGTGACGTAGAGCGCGCTCAGGTCACGGGCCCGGATCGCGCGGTTGAGGTGGGCGTAGACGAAGTTCAGGCCGGGCGTCGTGCCGAAGTGGCCGAGCAGGCGTGGCTTGACGTGCTCCGGCTGGAGGGGCTCGCGCAGGAGCGGGTTCTCGAGCAGGTAGATCTGCCCGACCGAGAGGTAGTTCGCGGCGCGCCAGTACGCGTCGAGTAGGCGCAGCTCGTCTTCGGTCAGCGGCTCGCTCGCCGTCGGGGTTCGTTCAGTTGTGCGAGGCATGGTCGGCTCCGGTGTCGGTTTGGGGGGGAGAGTAGAGATCTTCGAAGGAGCGCATCCGGGGCCGCCTGTCAGGGGAGTGCGCCGAGGACACGGGCGTACCGGGCCAGATGCCGGTCGCCGAGGAACTCGCTGAGCGCCCGCGCGCGGGCATTGCCGCCGAGCCGCTCGGCCTCGTCGGGATCGCGAAGCAACCGCTCGACGGCCGCTCCGAACCCGGCGAGGTCGCCTGCGTCCTCGATCAGCAGCCCGTGCTCACCGTCGACGATCTGGTCCGTGATGCCGCCGACAGCGCTACCGACGACCGAACGCGATTTCCACATCGCCTCGGCGACGGTCAGGCCGAATCCTTCGGCGAAGCTCTTCTGAACGACCACGGATGCGTGTCGCTGGAGCGCGTTCACGATCGCGGCCGCCTCGTCGGGGTCGTGCATCGGGACGCAGGCGAGGTGGACTCGGCTGCGGACGGCGTGCGGCAGCGCGCGCCAGCGAGCGACGCAGTCGTCGAGGATCTCCGCAGCCTCGGGATCGTCGGTTACCCCTTTGACCGCCGGCCCGGCGAGGATCAGGTGCGCGCCCAGCGAGAGATCGACGTAGTCGGCAAAACCCTCCATCACGCCCGCCATGTCCTTCATCGAGTCCCAGCGAGACGCCTGAAGGACGAGCGGCGCATCGGGGGGCACCGCGGGCCCGAGCTGGACGAGGTCGGCGCGGTGAGCGATTCGTCCAGGCGACCCGTCCCGGCGGGAAAACGGCACAGCCGGGGGCTCTGCGTGGCCGTCGAGAAGCCCCACGTAGCCGAGGGCGAGACGCACGTTGCGCGCCGACATCGGCTCGTTCTTGGCCGAGAACGGATCGATCGAGGGCGGAACCACGTGCGTCCTGTCCGGGTCGGCCCACGAGGGTGCGAACGCAGCGCGCGAGAAGACGTAGGCGTCGACGTCCGCGAGGTAGGGGCGGAGGAACTCCCACGACCGCTCGGTCCATTCGTTCGACTCGTCGCGTCCGACGTGACAGCGCCAGACGACGAAGACGCCGGCGGCGCGGAGCCGCGGGGCGAGCCCGGCGGTCTGCGGGTCGTGCAGCAGCACGACGTCGCCGCTTTGCAGCATCGACAGGAGCTCGTCGCCGTTCCGGCGCTCGATCAGCTCGTAGTGCGCGCGCTCGTCGGAACCGAGCTCGCCGCCGTCTCCCGGGGAGCCATAGAGCCCATTGTGGATGCGCTTCGTGATCGTGAAGAAGCCCGGCTCGCCCTTGATCACCAGCCAGCGGGCGTCGACGCCCGCACCGCGCGCGTACGCAAGCAGCGTCTGGAGCATCTCGGCGACACCGCCCCCGACGGCGGTCGAGTTGACGTTGACGACCGAGTGTCCCGCGAGCGCAGAGCGCACCGCGTCCGCCGCCTCTTCGAACTGACGCATCCTCTCGCCGCCGACGAGCGGCTCGAGCCGGGCAGGCTCGAGAGCCTGTACCTCGACCTCTTCCAGCCCGGCTGATGTCGCCATCGCCGTCATTGAACCCTTTCCTTGCTTTGCGCGCAGCCTGTCGCCTCGGGGAGAGGCTGCCATCCGCGGAGAACGCGATCGCGGTTCGGCAAAGTACGGATTGCGCGGGCCTCAGGCCGCGTCGCTCATTTGCGTGCGCGAATCCGTAGTTCCCCGCGCCCACAATCGGCGAGCAGCCCGATGCCGAACGCACATGCGCCAGGGACGATCTCTGTATGGAACGGATCGCTCGCCGAACAACCCCGGGGTTGCGCATGAGGCGTACCACTGGGATCCGAAGGAGGGAACCGATGCTGAAACAGATCCTGATCGCAACCGATGGGTCGGCGTCCGCGCAGGAAGCCGTCGAGTTCGGGCTCGAGCTCGCGGCTGAGCAGGACGCCGAACCGGTCTTCATCCACGTCGCTCCCGCCGTGGACGCGCTGCCGGTACCCGGCTTTGGCATCGGCGGGCCGGCCGCGATGCCTCATGTGCTGAACGAGGACGATTGGAGCCCGCTCGAAAGGGCGACCGAGCTCGCCGCTCGGAAGGGCCTTCGAGGCAAAGATGAAATTGGCGGCCGGCAACCCCGTCAAGGAGATCGTCCGATGCGCGGACGCGATCGACGCCGATCTGATCGTCGTCGGGTCGCACGGTCACGGTGCGATCGCCAGTGCGCTGCTCGGCAGCGTTTCGCTCGGCGTGCTGCACGAAGCTCGGCGGCCGGTCATGGTCGTCCGTGGCTTGCGCGTTCCAGCCGTAGTAGCCGCTGCCTGACGACGTGCCGGAGGTCCTCGAGGCCGAGCAGCTGACAAGTCTCGGCTTCCCGACTTCCGTAGTTTCCCCCAGAACACTGCGGAGAACACCCGATCTCCCGGTGTGCTTAACCGCCCATACTTCGATTTCGTGAAGCGCTGCCAGGGACTCGCGTTCTCGTCCGGTGCCCCCCTCTTCGTCTTCGACGAGCAGTTGCGGATTCTGTCCTGGAACGAAGCGGCGGAGGAGCTGACAGGCATCTCCGCCGACGCGGCGATCGGACAGCGATGCTGGCAGGTCCTCGGCGGCCGGGACGACCGAGGGGAGCTCGTCTGTCACAGGGGGTGCACGAATGCCCGGCTCGTCCGCGAAGGCTTCGCCGTCTCCTCGCGCAACCTCGACGTCCGGACGGCGGACGGGCCCCGCCGCGTCACGCTCGACACGATCGCCGCGCGCAACGGCGATCGACCTCTCTTCCTCCACGTTCTCCGCGAGGCGTTTACGGAGGCTGCCGAGGATGCCTTTCCCGAAGCCGGGCGGCCGCCCCACTTGACCCCACGTCAGCACGAGGTTCTCCGGCTGCTCGCGGACGGTCGTCTCGCGCGCACGATCGCTGAGCGGCTGGGGATCGCCGAGGCGACGGTGCGCAACCACATCAGGGCGGTGTTCCTCGAGCTCGGTGTCCACTCGCAGCTCGAGGCGGTCGCACAGGCCCGCAGTTACGGCCTACTCGGCAGATAGTCGGACTCGAACGGAAAGAGGGGCCATGCGGGCCCCTCTTTCCAGTCCGACCGAGAGTGCGTCAGACCTCGAGCTTCGCCTTCAGGTTCGCAAGCAGCGTCTCCGCTTCGAACTCGTTGCGGCGGGTGATGAATCCCTGCTCGCTGATCGGGAAGAACTTCTGGGGCGCCTGGTAGTCGGCCTCGAACTTCACCTCGGTCGTCCCGTTCTCGCCGGAGAAGCTCCACGTGATGGTGCTCTCGACGTCGCCCTTCGCCATGTCGACGATTCGCTCGTATGGCACGTACTCCGCGCTCTCCGTCGTGCCCTGGGCGCGCTTGCCGGCGAAGTTGTAGAACCACATGAACCTGTGACCGCCGCCGGGCAGCATCTTCACGTCCTTCACCTCGAACAGGCTCGGCCAGAACTCGGGCAGGTGCGACGGGTCGTCAACGTACCCGAAGACCTTCTTGATCGGTGCGTTGATGGTGATCGTCCTTTCGACCTTCGGCATCCACTTCACCTCCTTCTGCGTGCCGCTGCCACCGTCCCATAGAGCGGGCGAGGCCGCCTGACGAAAGTTGACTATTCGCTGAAGGAGCGCCTGTCGGTCGAGCTTGATTCTCCTGCCATGGCGAACGATACTCGGGCCATGCGCCGCTCGATCATGGCGGTTGGCTTGCTGGCGGTAGGACTCGTCACGGCAGCAGCCCTGGCGGGGTGCGGTGGCGGCGGCGGAGAAGGCTCTAACCCGAGCGACCCACAGGTCGCCATGGGGGCTCACCTCTTCGTCCAGTTCGCCTGCGCTTCTTGTCATGGCGAGCAGGGGAAGGGCGGTGTCTCCTCGGACGTCCCCGCGCTGAAGGACGTCGGCACGTCGCTGACTGTGAGCCAGCTCAGCTCGATCATCAACCACGGGCTCGGCGAGTCGGCCAACCCGCAGAAGCCGTACATGCCCGTCTGGGGGCCGGTGATCTCGACGAGTCAGGTGGCGGATCTCGTCTCGTACATCCGGGCGGGGCTGCCGAAGGTGAAGGACGCGGACCCTGTTCCAGTCCCACGCGAGCAGGGGTCGGCCGTGGCCGGCGCTGCTCTCTATGTGCGAGACGGGTGCATCAACTGCCATGGCCCGAGCGGCCTTGGCGGCGTGCCGAATCCAGCATCCCCGGACAAGACGATCCCGCCTCTTGCCGGGCAAGAGTTCCGTGAGGAGTTCAACACGGACGAGAAGATCACCGAGATGATCCGGTCGGGGAGCGTCCTCGGCAAGCCGCCGATCGCGAGCATGCCGCACTGGGGAGGGATCATTCCCGACGAGGACCTGGCGGCGCTCCTCGACTACTTGAAGACGCTGAAGTAGTCGCAGTAACGGGCTAGTCGACGCGTGGCGCCCGCAGCTCGAGGATTCCCTTGTACAGCTCGACGCTCAGCCGGGCCATGTCTGCCTCGGGCGGGAGCTCGAGCTCGTGCCGAAAGCCTCCCGGTCCCACGACGCTCACTGTGTGATCAACCACGGCCAGCGAGAGCCGATCGAGGTTCGTGCAGGGAACCCGGCACGTGAGGACCATCATGTCGTCGGTCTCGACGAGTGCGGTACTCATGTAGCCAGTCTCACCGCATGCGGCTCTCATGCCATCCGCGCCGAGTCGCAAAGCGACTGCGGGAAACTGCGGATGCCCCGCGTGTGCGTAGTTCCCCGCAGGCTGATCGGGGAGACCGCCGATGGCGCAGCCTCACGCCGGGAGCGACACTCGAGTACGAGATGACCGAGCGAGCCCCACTTGACCAGATCCGGGTCGCCGAGGCGATGCACGCGGGCGTCGTCACCTGTCCGCCCGACGCGCCGCTCCTGGAGGTCGCGGGGCTAATGGCTCTTCACCGGATCCACTGCGTGGTCGTTCGCGAGGACGTCGTGGAGCAGACCGCAAGCGGCGCACCCTGGGGGATCGTCTCCGACCTCGACCTGGCCGCGATGGCGACGCGGGTCGTGATGGTCGTTCCCGACGAGACGCTCACGCGAGCCGCCCAGCTGATGGCCGAGCACGGGACCGCTCACGTCCTGGTCGTGGATCCGGTGACGGCCCAACCGGTCGGCGTGCTCTCCACGCTCGATCTCGCGCATGTCGTCGCGACATCCCAGCCAGTGCTCGTGTAATCAGATAGCGGACGGGGCTCTCTGCCCTTCGCTAGGCTCGCTTGCGTGGATTCACTGGACGTAGAGGCGGTCAGACGGCGCCTCGTGGCCGCGAACGGGGGCTACGAGGTCGTCCACCAATCTCCGGGCCTCGAGGTGGGGGTGTACGTCCTCGTCGCGCCGGAGCCGGACCGCCAGCAGGCCCACGAGGACGATGAGCTCTACGTCGTGCTCGAAGGCCGCGGCGTGCTCACGATCGAGGGGGAGTCCGTTCCCGTTGAGGAAGGGAAGGCCGCCTTCGTGCCGGCCGGCGCCGACCATCGCTTCACCGGGTACGAGGGCCTGAGCGTCCTCGTCGTCTTCGCCCGCGCGCACGGGCGTCCCGAGGCACCCGCGGGGCCGGCTCCGACTTAACGGCGCGCGTCTTCTAGGCGAGCGTGACCCGGGAGGAAGCGCTCGTCGGTGAGCCAGAGCCCCGTGACCGCGAGCGCGGTGCCGCCGAGCGCGGTGAGCACCAAGAGTGGCCCGGGCGCCGCGAGCGCGAAGAAGTCGCGTACCGGCGGAGTTGCCAGAACGGTTCCGTAGACGCCCGCAAGCGCGGCGCAGAGGACGCTCACGCCCGCCACGCGCCGTCGCCCCGACGCCTCGAGGGCGACCACGAGGTAGAGCCCCAGTGCGACCAGCGCCGTCGTCGCCACGGTGCGTGAACGCACAACGGACTGGTCGAGCACGTCCAGGGCGAACAGGTAGCTCGAGAGGACGCCGAGGGCGGCCGCGGTGCCCGCGGGCAGCGCGAAGCGGGAAATGCTCCGTAGAAAGCCCTCCATCCGGAACTCGCCCCGGCTCGGAGCGAGCGCGAGGAAAAATGCCGGAATGCCGATCGTCAGCGAGGCCGCGAGCGTCAGGTGCCGGGGAAGGAGCGGGTAGGCGATGGGCGTCAGTCCGATCGACACGATCAGGACCGAAGCGAATGCCGACTTGGTGACGAAGAGCTTCGCGACTCGTTGCAGGTTTCGCAGGATCCGCCGACCCTCGGCGACCATGGCCGGGACGGCCGCAAAGTCTCCTCGAACCAGCACGAGATCGGCCACGCTCCGCGCCATCTGGGCACCGCTGCCTTGCGCGATCGCGAGCCGGGAGGCCTTCAGCGCCGGCACGTCGTTGACGCCGTCGCCGACCATCGCCACATAGTGGCCCGCCCACGTCAGCGCCTCGACGAGCCGCCGCTTTCCCTCGGGCGAGATGCGACCCACGACGGCTGTCGTCTCGGCCAGGCGTGCGAGCTCCGCCTCCTCCTCGGGCAACTCCCGACCGTCGAGTGGCATACCTGTTTCGATGCCGGCGTCACGCGCGATCGCCGCGGCGGTCTCGGGGTAAAGTAGTCGACGGTCTCACGGGCGTCGGGTCGGAGCCGCTCCGCGAGCACGACCAGGGCAAGCGGCGTCGCGTCCGCGGGCGGGCCTTCTTCGGCGGCGTTGGGATCGAGGTGGCTCTGGGTCTCGGCGAAGGCGACGACGCGCCTGCCGGCCTCCGCTTCGCGCTCGGCCGGCCCGCCAAGTGGGCCGAGCGCGAAGAGCTCGGGAGCACCGAGCACGTAGCGGCGGCCGTCGAGGGCGACTCCACTCCACCTCCATCGCGACGAGAAGGGGACGCGTTCCTCGGGCTCTTCTTCCTCACCGGGAAACGCAGAAGCGATCGCGTCCAGCGTTGCGTTGCGTCCGGGGATGGCGGCGGCGAAGCGGCCGAGATCTCTGCTCACGTCCACGAGCCGTACGTCCCCCACCGGGACGACGTCGACGACCCGGAGGGCGCTCTCCGTCAAGGTCCCGGTCTTGTCGAGACAGATCAGGTCGACCGACGCGAGCGACTCGACGGCATTGAGCTGCTGTACGAGCGCGCCGCGGCGCGCCATCCGCATGGCGGCGACTGCGTAGGTCAGGCTGGCGAGGAGGATGAGACCCTCCGGGATCAGGCTGACCACGGCCGCGACCGAGGTCGGGACGGCCTCCTCGGGCGGTGTCCTTCGCTCCCAGAGCGCGGCTCCGAGCAGCACGCCAAGCGGGACCATCACGACGAGCAGCGTCAGCAGGAGGCGGTTGAGCGCGCGCTCGAGCGGTGAGCGCGGATGCCTGAACGCCCGCGCCTCTCCGGCAATGCGCGCCGCGTAGCTCTCGGGGCCGACGGCGGTGACCGTGTAGGCGCCCATTCCTTCGATGGCGAATGACCCCGAGCGAACCTCGTCGCCTGACGTGCGGGTCACCGGGCGCGATTCGCCTGTGAGGATCGATACGTCGACGCTGAGGGCGTCGCTCCACTCGACCACCCCGTCGGCGACGACCTGATCGCCTCCCTCGAGGCCCACCAGGTCGCCGACGACGAGCTCCTCGACGCGCGCCTCACGCGACCGTCCCTCGCGGATGACCGCTGAGGTCGGCGCGACGAGGGCGGCGAGCTTGTCGAGTGTTCGCTTGGCGCGCACCTCCTGGACGATCCCGATGCCGGAGTTTGAGACGAGCACACCGAGGAAGAGCGCGTCGCGCCAGTCTCCGAAGGCGAGCGTGAGCGCGCCGAAGACCAGCAGGATGAGGTTGAAGACCGTGAAGACGTTGGCGCGGACGATGCTGGTGTAGGAGCGGCTCGAGGCGGGCGCCTCGAACGAGGCGGGCGCCTCGAAGGGCTCGCGTTCCTCCAACCGACGCCTCGCCTCGCCTTCGGAGAGTCCCGCGTTCCGCCGCCGCTCCGCGCTCGGGGATCCCTCCGGCAGCGCCGCCGGGTAACTCATCGCTCTTACTCGCGGACGATGAGCATGGAGCAATGCGCCCGATGGGCGACGCGCTCGCCGACGCTGCCGAGTGCCGCAAGGCCGTGCAGCCCACGGCTTCCGGCAACGAGGAGGTCCGCGCCGGCCGACGCTTCGACGAGCCCGGGCACCGGCCCCTGCTCCGTCCACTGAAGATCTTCGATCTCGCGCAGCCCCTCCCACCGGACCGGCTTGCCTCCGGATGCTGCAAGCGCGCGAAGGGGCACGCCGAGCCGGTCGGACAGCTCCCGGCCTACGTCGAGTGCGCGGCGTGAGGGCGACGAGCCGTCCACGCCGACGACGATCGATTGCGGGAAGCCGTCGCCGAGTCTCCCCGGGGCTCGGGCGAGGAGCACGGAGCAGGGCGCGTCGTGCGCTCGATCTCGTCGAGCAGACCGCTCACCGGGTCGCCCTCCACGAGGCGCGACGTCCCTCCGCCCGCGTACGAACCGGCCCTCTCGAGCGCGGCACGAGCGCGCGCCTCCACCCCCTTGTCGAGGCGGTAAGCGGCCCAGCCTCCACGGACGGCCGGTGCGGCCTCGGCGACCGCCACGAGGTGCAGCCGGCCGTCGGGTGCCAGCACGCTCCGGGCCTGCCGAACCGCCTCCAGGCTCAGGGGAGACTCTTCGATCCCGCAGACGATCCGGTCGAAGATGAAGCTCGCCGAAGAAGCCGGAGTGGAGGGAGCCGATGTCGACGCTGCTTCGGGCCGGATCGAGCTGGCCATACAGTGATACTGCCGGAGCCGGCAGGCGGTCGCATCGGGGGCACCGCCGATCGGGTTCGCGGGAAACCCGCAGCCGCAGTGCGAGACACCGCCGATGCTCGCGATGCCCTGGACTGTGAGGCTTGTAGGAAAGCCAGGAAGGAGGCATCAGATGAACGCCCCTCCGACTGATCCGTTCCGGGAGGACCACCGAGCACTGCTTGCCGAGGTCGAGCGGCTGCGTCTCGCCGCGGCTGAGGTTGCGCAGCTCGGTCCTGCAGAGCGCGAGGTGCTCGTCGGGCACGCCCTCGCGTTTTTGAAGGGAGAGCTCGTGCCGCACTCCGAGGCCGAGGAGCGGGTTCTCTATCCTGCCGTCGCCGACCTGCTCGGAGCCCTCGAGGCGACGGCCCCGATGATTCAGGACCACACGGCGATTCGGGCGCGGATCGCGGAGCTCGAGCAGGTCGATCCACGCGACCTAGCAAGGCTCCAGGAGCTGCTGTACGGCCTGTACGCGCTGATCTCCGTCCACTTCGCGAAGGAGGAGGACCTCTATCTCCCGCTCCTCGAGAAGGCCGGGCCCGAGGTGCAGCGCGTGCTCGAGGCGCTCGGCCAGCTCGAGAGCGTGCCGAGCTAGATGATTGATTCCAAATTGCCGGCGGGCTGCGAGGAGTCAGCACGAAGGCCGCCGAAGTCAGGCGTTGCTATAGCAATGTCGACCCGGAGGCCACGATGCACGCCCAACTCGACGACCTTCTCACGGCAACTTACGTGTTGGTCGACGACTTCCTCCCAAAGCGCAGAGACCCCGGCCGGCCGCCGCGGATCACGGACGCCGAGCTCATCACGCTGGCGATCGCCCAAGTCTTCATGGGACTGCCGAACGACCGCCAGTTTCTGGCGCTCGCCGGCTACCGGCTCTCGCACCTGTTCGTCTACCTGCCACGTCAGTCGGGCTACAACAAGCGTCTGCGCGCGCTCACCCCACAGATCGAGCGAGCGATCAACTACCTCGCCTTCTGCTCGCCGGGGTGGTGCGATCAGTTGCGGCTGCTCGATTCGACCCCGGCGGCAAATGCTCCCGAGCGAGAGGTCGCGCGCGAGATGCTCGAGCGGGTCCCGCTCGCCGGCCTCACCGTCATCGCCGACAAGGGCTTCGCCGGCGCCGAGTTCGAGGGCTGGATGGCCGATCGCGGAGCCGAGTTCCTTCGTCCCGATCGCAAGGACGAGCCGCTCCAATTCGGATCGCTCGGGCGCGTGCGCCAGTGGATCGAATCGGTCTTTTGGACCTGCAAGGGACAGCTCGGCCTCGAGCGCCACGGCGCCCGCACACTCCCGGGCCTGTGCGCCCGCGTCGGGCTGCGGCTCCTCGCCCTCGCCGCCGGGCTCCGGCATAACGCCGAGATCGGTCAACCTGGCCGGTGCTTCAGCGCCTATGGCCACTAATTCGGGATCAACCATCTAGGCGTCAAGCCGCGCCGCGCGCCACCCAGGCCTTCGCCGAGACTACGAACGGTGGCTCCGGCAGCCTCTCCCTGCAGAGCTCGCGCAATGCCGTGCGCCGATCGGGCTCGAGGCCGGCGACGTGCGCACCCGACGG
>WNGA01001495.1_pt1 | contig 36523 bp, 32 predicted proteins | sample 5400061 | NCBI WGS metagenome assembly WNGA01 (sample SAMN13153366, study PRJNA577476) | soil metagenome | isolation source: 100 cm soil or saprolite under grassland replicate 2 | place: USA:California | collected 2016-06-15
CGAATCACGATCGGGAGGCGATCGCGCAGTGGGAAAAGGCCAGGGACCTCCGCGCGCAGGCCAGGCTCCAGACGGCCGTGCGGGGGGCGAGCGCCTATCTCGCCGAGAACGCCACGTTCGCTGGGTTCGACCCTGAGCAGGCCTCGCTGTTCGACCACTCCATCAGGTACACGAGCGGTGCCCCAACCACGAATGCGGTGACCATCCGCGGCGTCACCTCGACGAGCGTCGTCCTGGTGACCTCCACCGGTTCCGCGTATCTGTGCGCCGCGGTGACCGGCGGCGCGGTCAGCTTCGGAAGGGTGAACGCGACGACCGCTGGCGGCTGCACGGGCGGCTGGTAGCGTTCACTGGTCCACGGTCGTTCGTTGGTCGTGGCATCGTCTCCTCGAGGGGGTTCGCCATGATCGAGGTTCGTCGCGACCCGGAGATCTACGAGAAGTCCGGTGGCTGGTTTCACGCCCGGTGGCACTTCTCGTTCGATGAGTACCATGACCCGGCCAACATGGGCTTCGGTACGCTTCGCGTGTTCAACGACGACCGGCTGATCCCCGGCGCCGTCTGGCCCCTGCACCCCCATCGCGACATCGAGGGACTCACCTACGTCGTCGAGGGAACGTTCCGGCATCAGGACGACGTGGGCGGGCCTCCGGGGATGCTTCCCGACGTGGGCGGGCCTCCGGGGATGCTTCCCGCCGGATCCGTGCAACGGATGACCCTGGGATCGGGCGCGTGGCATTCGGAGCAGAACGGATCGGACACAGAGCCGCTGCGATTCATCCAGATGTGGATCATGCCCGCCGAACGCGGCCTTCCGCCCGGTGTGGAGCAGAAGGTCTTCACCGAGGAGGATCGGAAGGATCGCCTGCTCGAGGTGATCTCCGGCGATGACGGCGACGCCGTCCTGGTGCACCAGGACGCGTCGGTCGCCGTGTCCCATCTGGAGCCGGGCAGCAAGGTGGAGCACGCGTTCGCCCCGGGGCACGGGGGATACCTCTACGTGATCGATGGATCGCTCCGGCTGAACGACGAGAAGCTCGGCACCGGGGATGCAGCGAAGATCGCCGCCGAGCCCAACATCACGCTCGAGGCGGATGGGTCGACCGAACTGATCCTGATCGACGTGACGCTCGAAGGCTTCACAACGGGGTGATGTCCACCAGCGTCGTGGTTTCGACGTCGAAGGTGACCGGCCGGTAGAACGCGGGCTTCGTCTCGAGCGTCAGGGTCCATCCCGCGCCGGCAACCCCTTCGGCGTGATGGAACTGCGAAACCGCCCGGAGCACCGCCTTGACTCGGAAGATCCGGCGGAGCTCGTCGTTCTTGTAGTGCAATCGATACCGACGACCCACCACCAGGCTCTCCATCGTGGGACGCAGCGCATCGTACTGTCGGATCATCCCGACGAACGCCCGGACAAGCCCGGGTCGGCGGGAACCACCGGTCCGCTCCGCGGCAGCCAGGTTGAACCACGAGACGCGGCGACCGTCGCGGACGAGCCAGGCCATCTCCCCCTGGTCGAGGCGCACCTCCAGCCGCCCGGCTGGTTCCTCTAGGGCCGCGGCGATGTCGGCGGCCAGAGCGGCCGCCGCGTCCGGTCCCGGGCCCGCGCCGCTCGGACGCGCCAGATCATCGAAGTCTTCGCCGGTCCAGCCCTCGCGCACCCCCGCCCTCCGATCGCCGATCCCGCGCAGACCTCCGATCCTGCTCGGCGTTGCTCAGTATCGTTCGTCATCGCGCGGAGCGTCGTAGGCTTGGCCCGTGGCCGCCCCCACCCGTCGCGCGAAGCGCTTTCGGCGGCCGCCGCCGCGCTCGGAGGCCGTCTCACCGGCGAGCCTGGTCGAGGAGTGCATCCTCGTCCTTTCCCTCTCGCTCTTGGCCAGCGCGGTGTACGCGATCATCAGCCTGACGTCCGCACCGCTGAAGGGCGCCACGGTGTTCGTCGTGCCCCGGGTCGGCCTGGCGACACAGTTGGCGAACTTCGCGTTCGGATTGGCCCCCGTATGGCTCGTCGTGTTCCTCCTGCGCAGAAGCGGCGAAGGGGTGGGCCAGATCGGACTGGCACTGAGCCGGCCAGGCCGAGACATCGCCTCGGGGGTGGTGCTCTCCGTCATCGTCGGCGTGGTCGGGATCGGGATCTACCTGGCGTCCGTGGCGTTCGGGGTGAACCGGTTCGTCGTACCGGTGCCGCCACTCGGCCACTGGTGGACGATCCCCGTCCTTCTCCTGAACGGCGTCCAGGCGGCGCTACTCGAGGAGGTGATCGTCGTCGGTTATCTGATCACCCGGCTCCAGCAGCTGCGCCTGTCCGGGCCGGCGGCGGTCGGCGCATCGGCACTCCTCCGGGGGGCCTACCACCTGTATCAGGGATGGGGCGGGTTCGGCGGCAACCTCGCGCTCGGGCTGTTCTTCGGGTTGTTCTTCATCCGCACTCGGCGGACTTGGCCGCTCGTGGTGGCCCACTTCCTGCTCGACGTCGGCGCCGGGGTCGGTTACATCCTGTTCCGCACCCATCTCCCGGGGTCGTAGCCGTGAGCCTCGCGAGGGGACTCGATCTCCGCCGCCCGCTGAGGGCAACCGCAGCGCAGGGGTTCGCGCACGTGTCGCACGCCGTCGATGGTTCATTCCTCCGATCGCTGCGCCGAGAGCTCGAACGTGGTCCGTTCCAGCGGTTCGAGGGATCCTTCGGGCTGGTCCACCAGGAGATCGAGGGGTACGACGTGCTCGAACCGATGGATGGGTTCCCACTGGTGGCGGCGCTGCGCGACGAGCTGGCCGGGCTGCTGCGGCGGAACGGTCTCGGGATCGTGGGCTTGGCGACGTGGTGGCCGAACGAGGCCGGCGTGGCCCGATACCGCCCCGGATCCATCGGCATCACTCCCCACCTGGACGGCAAGTGGTACCGGCGGCTGGTGGTCGTGGTCACGGTGAACGGCACCGCGCCGTTCAGCGTGTGCCGCGACCGAGCAGGCGAGGTCATCGAGCGATGGGACGCGGGGCCGGGCAGCCTCACCCTGATGCGTGCCCCTGGGCTCGCCGGACACAGGGACGGCCGGCCGTTCCACACCGTGGAGGGACCGCGTCGAGGAACCCGATGCTCCATCGGGTTCCGGATGAACACGCGATCCGTCCAGACGGCGAAGCCATAGCCCAACGGGTGGAACGTGATCGCACGGGCTGGTCGGAATCGTGGCGGAGCGTTGGGCTCGCGTTGGTCCTACTGGAGCCGGCGGGCGATCCGTCGCTCCCATCGCCTGGACCACCGATGCGTCCCGTTCTCCGAGAGGTCGAGATCGATCGTCAGGTGATACGCCTCGGCGTCGCTTCGAACCACCTGATGGACCTTTGACGTGACCGTGGCCTCCGGCCACTCGATGGTCAACGAGGCGCGCGAGTCGGCACTCGCGATGGCGGGGTCCCGTGTCGACACGGCCACGGTTCCCCCGTAGAGTTCGTGGAACCGCGGTCGCTCGCCCTCCGCCTCCGTCGTGCCGGAGCTCTCGGCGACCGCCCGGGTCTCCCGGTCCAGCACCCCGTGCTCGATCCGCCATACGACGGTGTCCACCGCGTTGCCCTTGGCCGACTCGTATCGTTCCTGCTCATTGCTGGCCGTCGTGAGGACGGGACGCCCTCCGATCGGTGAGGGCCCGTCCACCCTGGGCAGGATCAGCGCCGAGCCGCCGCGTTCGAAGGTGAGCGTGGCCGCCGCGGGCGGCGGCCACGCGTTCGGCCAGTCCGACCCGGCCAAGTCGAGCCGGATCCTGTGCCCCGGCTCGAAGACCCAGGAGGTGACCTCGAGCTCCACCTCGGCCCGGTACGGCGTCCCGGGTTCGAGCGGAGAGGGCCGCTCTCGCGACTCCCGGTGCGCCAGGTTCAGCAGGCCTCGCGTCACCAAGGCCGAGGTTCCGTCGGGGAACACGTCGCACAGCTTCGCCGAGAGGAGGGCCACGGGCGCGGACGACGTCACCGTCAGCTCCACGCGAGGGTGGCCGAGGATCTCGAGCTCCTCGGAAAGGGGAGGCCATTCGTACACGACGGACCACGCCTCATCGGGTCGCTGGTCCTGGGGCTGCCCGTACGGCAGGTGCCCGGCGCAGGAGATCCAAGCCGTCCATCCGACATCGCCCCGGACCTCGAGCTCGTCGGGGTCGGAGGACGGCCGGCTCACGGCGACGGCGTTCCCGAACGGCATCGGGACCTCCCTGCCTCGATCGAGCGGCCACCCCGGCTCGTACCGCCACTCTCCCCGGACCTCCGCCAGGTCGGGCTGAGGCTTGGTGGAATGGCGGGCGAAGATCAGGATCGCCGGCTCGCGATCGATGCCGTTGTCGATGCCCTTCAGCCACCGGTCCCACCACCGAAGCATCTCCGGCGTCAGGTCCACGTTCGGGCCGGGGAGCGAGGTCTCGGTCGACGCGTGAGCCCACGGCCCCAGGATCAGCCGCCTGGGGCACGTCAGCGCTGCCATGGTCCGAAGCGAGTTGTTCGTGTACCCGTCGGCCCAGCCGGCGACGATCATCGTCGCGGCTTGGATGGCTGCATAGTCGGGGCGGAGCGAGCCGTGCTGCCAGTACGGCCCGAACGTCTGCTCCTCTAGCCAGCGGATGACCCACGGCTCGTTCTCGTGCACGCGCTGCTCCCATGCCGTGCGCCACCCCTGGCCGTACAGGGAGGGCACCGGCGGGAGGGCGTTCAGGCCGGTCATGTAGGTTGGGTAGTCCAGCAGGTCGAGGGCCTTCAGCGCACCACCGAAGTAGTGAACGTCGTCGGCGTACCGGTCATCGGTGGCGAAGATGGGGATGATGGCCTTCAGCGCCGGCGGCCGGGTCATGGCCACCTGGATCGAGTTGAATCCCGAATAGGAGGTGCCGTACATCCCGACGCTGCCCGTGCACCAGTCCTGCGAGGCCAGCCAGGCGATGACCTCGTTCAGGTCCCGCTGCTCGATCTCCGGGTACTCGTCCTCGGCCACGCCCTCGGAGGTTCCGGTCCCTCGCACGTCCACCCGGCACACGACGTACCCGGCCTCGGAGAGGCGCACGTACTCCGTCCGGTACGATGCGGTGAGGTCGTCCTTGCGATAGGGAAGGGCTTCCAGGATGGCCGGCCACGGACCCTCGCCCTCGGGCAGATAGAGCGTTGCAGCTAGCCGCACGCCGTCGGCCATCGTGATGAACGTGTGCATCGACCTCGCGGGCATCGGCGCGAATCCTAGCCCGCCCTCGCGGGCCCGCGAGCGATGGGCTGACCGGTGGTCACCTCACGTCCAGCTGGGGAACCACGCCCGGAGCGAGAACGCATACCCGGAGAGCGGGTGAGCGGTGAGCACGGGCCAGAACCACAGGAACAGGCCCACCGAGGCAACGATGAACCCGGCGGCGAGCGGTAGCCACGGACGCGATCGAGAGCCGGCGATATGGGCCTCCGACAGGTCCCGCAGGGAATAGACGCACGCGAGGACGAAGAACGGGACGATCGGTGTGGCGTAGAAGAAGAACTGCGGCCGCGTCACCAGGAACCAGGGGACGTAGAGGGCGGCGACGGCGATGACGACGAAGCCGGCAACCCAGTCCCGCCGCAGCCACCAGGCGTAGGCAACGTACGGGATCGCCACGAGGCTTCCCCAGAAGATGGCCGGGTTGCCGTTCGCGTAGATCACCCGGCGGACGTCGTCGCCATACCGCGCGTAGTACAGGACCGGACGCCACAGCAGGATCCACTTCCAGGCCTGCGCGAGGTAGGGGTGGATGGACTTGTGCGTCTCCGGATCGATCGAGCGCAGGTGCCAGTGGTAGTCCGTCATCGCTCCCTGGAGGCGGAGCCAATCTCCGAAGTGGAACCCGAAATGAAGGAACCACCCCAGATACGACGCGACGTACACGGCCGCCGGCACCGCCAGGAAGGACAGGGCAAGGGGGAACGATTCCCATTGGATCGCCCGCCACACTGGTCTGCTCACGCCGGCTCGCTTGCGCCGCATCACTTCCCACATGATCGACAAGGCAAGGGCTCCGACGATGCCGGTGACCCCCGACCACTTCGTGGCGAAGGCGGCCCCGAACGCGATGCCCGAGGCGACCCTCCATGGTCGGAACAAGGGAGAGGGCACACGGACGACGAAGTTCGATGGCTCGGGGAGGTCTGAACGCCGAGGGATCTCGGGCCCCTCGCGTGTCGGCGCGGACCTCCGGCGTCCGCGCCGCTCGATCCATCGCCGGTCCAGAAGGAGGAACAGGAATCCGAGGGCGATCCAGAACGCCACGAAGACGTCGAGCATCGCCACTCGTGACTGGACGAAGCTGAGGTTCTCAGTGGCTAGGAGGAGTCCCCCGGTGAACGTCCAGAGGGGACTCCCGAACAGCAGTTGCGCCATCAGCGCCAAGAGGATCACGGTAGCCGTGCCGAAGGCGGCCGAGGATACTCGCCATCCGAAGGCATCGGTGCCGAAGGCGAGCTGGCCGAGGGCGATGGCCCATTTCCCGAGGGGAGGATGCACCCATGCTCCGGTGTCGTTCTTGTCCCTCCTCCAGAACCGCTCGTCGCTGCTGGTGGTGTCGCACCGTGCATTGGAGTAGCCGAGGTAGATGCAGGCCGACTTCGAGTAGTAGATCTCGTCGAACACCCGGGTCGGTGGCGCGCCCAGGTTGGCGAACCGGAGGATCCCGGCGATCAGCCCCACCGCCACCACCGCCACGACCGGCCTGTTGATGAATCGGCGAACCACCTCCAGAGCGGAGAGCCGGGCCGGCTGTGGAGCCGGAGGCTCGATCATGGTGGCGGGCGTCTGCACGGGGTGATGGTACGAGAGGCCTCGCTGCTCGCGGGAGGGTCAGCGCCGGACGCCCGGCCGGTCCCTCAGCCGGTACACGAACTGGACCCCCTGGAACACCGGGTCAAGCGAGGCCGACTTGTTGTCGACGAGCCCGGCCGAGAGCCCGGCCTCCTGCACGGCGTCGAACGTGAGGTCGGTCACGACCTTCGCCGCTTTCTTCGGCCAGGCCACCCAGAACTTCCCGTTCGGATCCAGAGATCGGGACAGGGTGGTCAACCTCCGCTCGAGCTCACGTCGTCTCGTCGCGAACAGCACCACGACGTCGAGCGTCCTGCCGGGCCGGCGGAGCACCTCAGCGCCGGGCGGCAAAGGATCGAGGATGAAGCCGGGAGGAGGGGAGACCAGCAGAACCCGTGAGCCATCGCGGATGCCGAGCTTCCGGGGCAGCGGGGTTCCCGAGTAATCCTTGTGGGCTGCCGTCGGCATGGGCCGCAAACTGTACTCGCGTCGGAGGGCTCCTAGGACCTCAGGCCGTTCTCGGTCCGCGGCGAACCGTGTCAACATCGATCAGTGAGCGGGATCCTCTATCTGGTCGGCACGCCGATCGGGAACTTCGGGGACATGACCGACCGGGCGCGCGAGACGCTCGGCACGGTCGCCGTGGTCGCCGCCGAGGACACGCGGCGGACGGGGCGGCTCCTGGCCCATTTCGGCATCGAGGCCAGGATGGTCTCGCTGTTTCAGGGGAACGAGGGCCGGCGGACCCAGGAGCTGCTGAAGGAGCTGCGATCCGACCACGACGTGGCCGTGGTCTCCGATGCCGGCATGCCGGGGCTCTCCGACCCGGGCTACCAGCTGGTGCGCGCGTCGGTGGACGCGGGGATCGAGGTTCGCGTGGTCCCCGGCCCGTCGTCGCTCCTGTCGGCCCTGGTGGTCTCGGGGTTGCCCACCGACCGGTTCGTGTTCGAGGGATTCCTTCCCCGCCGGGCCGGCGATCGGCGCATGCGCCTGCGGGGCCTGGCCTACGACCGGCGAACCGTGGTGCTGTTCGAGTCGCCCCATCGCGTGACCACCTTGCTGCGTGACGTCCTGGTCGAGCTGGGGAACCGTCGGGTGGCCATCGCGCGGGAGCTGACCAAGCTGCACGAGGAGGTCATCCGCGGTCGGATCTCGGATGTCCTGGCCCGTCTGCCGGACCTCGGGCTGAAGGGCGAGCTCGTCGTGGTGCTCGAGGGGAGTCGCCGGCCACAGGTCGTGGACCAGGAGGAGTTGGTGGGGGAGGCTCGAGCTCTCGTTCAGGCAGGGATGCGGAAACGCGACGCTGCATCGGAGGTGGCCCGGAAGCGGGGAGCCTCCGCCAACGCCATCTACGAGTCGCTGCTGGAGGCAGACCGCTCCGAAGGGAGCTTCCCAACCACCTGACCCATAGAATGGCCCGACCATGGGCCGGGACGTCTTCTTCATCACCACTCCGATCTATTACCCGAACGACGTCCCGCACATCGGCCATGCCTACACATCCGTGGCGGCCGACTTTATCGCCAGGTATCACCGGCTTCGCGGAGACGAGGTCTTCCACCTCACCGGCACGGATGAACACGGGCTGAAGCTCCAACGGGCGGCGGAGGCCGCCGGGAAGGACCCCCGCGCCTGGGTGGACGAGATGGAGCCGCGGTGGCGTGAGGTATGGGCTCGCCTGGACATCGCCTACGACGACTACATCAGGACCACCGAGCCCCGGCACGAGAAGGCGGTGAAGGAGCTCCTCCAAACCGTGCACGACAACGGCCGAGACGACATCTACCTCGGCACCTATGAGGGGCTGTACTGCGTCTCGTGCGAGCTGTACTACACCGAGGACCAGCTCGTCGACGGCAGGTGCCCGATCCACGGCATCCCGGTCGAGGCCATGCGGGAAGAGAATTACTTCTTCCGCCTCTCGGCGTACGCGGACCGGCTCCTCCAGCACTATGAGGCGCATCCCAAAGCGGTACAGCCGGAGGTCAGGCGGAACGAGGTCCTGTCGGTGATCCGCGGGGGACTTCAGGACTTCTCCATCAGCCGGACGTCGTTCCGGTGGGGCATCCCGCTCCCCTGGGACCCGGCACACGTGAACTACGTCTGGTTCGACGCCCTGACCAACTACATCACGGCCGCGGGATACGGCTCAGACCCGGGTCGGTTCGCCCGGGTGTGGCCGGCGAACATCCACATGATCGGCAAAGACATCCTCCGCCAGCACGCGATCTACTGGCCGGCCATGCTGATGGCCGCGGACATCGAGCCTCCCGAACAGGTCTGGGCCCACGGGTTCCTGACGGTAGGAGGCCACAAGATGTCGAAGACGAACGCCACGGGTATCCATCCCTTCGAGCTCGTGGATCGCTTCGGGGTCGACGCGTACCGGTACTACTTCATCCGGGAGATCCAGTTCGGCCAGGACGGGAGCTTCTCCTTGGAATCCATGAACGACCGCTACCACGCCGACCTGGCGAACGGCCTGGGGAACCTGGCCAGCCGGGTCCTGGCGATGCTGGGGTCCTACTACGACGGGCTGGTCCCCCAGGTCACTGTCACCGGGATGGAGGGCGACCTCCCCGACTTGGTCAAGGACGTCACCGGCCGGTACGACGGCCTCATGCTCGACGTTGCCTTGACCCCTTCGGTGGCCGCGGTCTGGGAGCTCGTGGGCCGAGCCAACCAGTACCTCGTGGAGCAAGCGCCCTGGCGTCTGGCCAAGGACCCCGCGAGTCGAGATGAACTGGCGGGTGTGCTCTACGCCGCGGCCGAGATCCTTCGGATCCTGGCGGTCCTTCTGTCACCGATCATGCCCGGCGCGACCGACAGGCTGTGGAAACAATTGGGGATTTCCGAGCCGCTCGCGATTCAACGGATACCCCAGGCCGCCGAGTGGGGCGGGCTCGCTCCCGGCACGAGGACCAGCAAAGGCGAACCACTGTTCCCGCGCCTCGACTCCTAGGTGAGGGTTCGCGCCGGCGCGTTTCACGTGAGACTCCGCCCCTCGACTCCGGGTGGACACTCGGCCATCGCGATTCCTTGCCTGCCGGGTCGCCTGTCGAGCCGAGGTCGAGCCTGTATCGTCGGCCATCATGGCCTCCTCCGATCCTAAGCCATCCCCCCAGGAAGCCGCCGTTGACACCCATTGTCATCTGTTCCTGATCGAGGAGGACCCCGCCGAAGTAGTTGCGGCTGCGCGGCGGGCCGGCGTTGCGAAGCTGGTCTGCGTCGGTATCGACCCCCGGTCGAGCCACCGTTCGATCGACCTCGCCCAGTCGTTTCCGGAGGTCTTCGCCACGGCGGGGATGCACCCCCACACCGCCTCGGAGTTGGACGATGAGGGGCGGGAGCAGATCAGGGAGATGGTGGCCATGCCCCAAGTCGTGGCCGTCGGGGAATGCGGGCTGGACTTCTATCGGATGCGATCGCCGAGGGAGGATCAGGAACGAGCCTTCGTTTTCCACATCTCGTTGAGCCGTGAGACCGGCCTTCCGGTTGTGGTTCACGTTCGGGATGCGTGGCCGGCCGCGCTCCGGCTCCTGGACGAGGGCTCGGCGGAACGGGTGATCCTTCACTGCTTCAGCGGCGATGCGTCGATCGCCAGGGAGTGCGCGGCCCGGGGGTGGTTCCTGTCCTTCGCCGGCAACCTCACGTATCCGAAGAACCGGCAACTACGAGAGTCGGCCGCCGCCACCCCGCTCGGTCAACTTCTGGTCGAGACCGACAGCCCGTTCCTGCCACCGCAGGCCGTCCGGGGCCGCGACAACTCGCCGGCGAACGTCGTCGAAGTGATCCGGGAGATCGCCGATGTACGCGGAACAACTTTCGAATCGGTTCGCGACGCGACGTCGGCGAACGCGCGGGAGGTTTTCCACCGGCTTCAGTAAGCGTTCACCGGCGCAGCGGCCCTCGAACAGACGTTCGCTTTCAAGTTTGCAGTGAGGGTTGAGGGTTGATAGCGTGCCGCCAGTGCTCATGGAGGCTTCGGCCCGGCTGATCGCCGGCGTTCCCCCCGAGGCCTTCTTGTAGTTGGGGGGAAGGATGTACGTCCGGCCGACTCGGGTCCGCCGATTGCGGATCCGCAAGGCGACGGGGAACGTCGCGTTCGTCGTCGCTGTCCTCGCCGTCGGCTCCCTCTATCTGGCTCTCGAGAAGAACGTGACCCTGGTCGTGGACGGCCACCCGCAGGCCGTTCGGACCCTGAGCTCAAACGTGGGACAGCTCCTCAGCGCGCGGGGCATCGTCATGGACGTAGAGGGCTCCGTGGCCCCGCCGGCGGCGACCCCCCTCGCCGACGGCATGACGGTCGTGGTTGACACCAGCGGTCTCCGGCAGGCCGCTTCCGGTGTGGGGGTCTGGGTGGTGGATGGGGTGACTGGATCGTCGGCGAAGCTGGCTGTCCAGCGCGAGAATTGGTTCTCCGCGGGAGAACCGGTCGGGCCGACCCGGATCGTGGACGCTCGGGTGGTCGTGAAAGGGAAGACTCACGACGTGCTCACGAACGCGGCCACCGTCCGGGAGCTCCTCTCGGCCATGGGGATCGAGCCCGACGGGAGCGATCGCGTTCTTCCGCCACCCAGGACCCCCCTCCTCGACGGGGCGTCCGTTCGGTTCGTCGACATCGATGTTCGGACGCGACACGTCGTCGTTCCCATCCCGTTCCATACCATGACCACGTACTCGGCAAGCTTGACCCCGGGAGCGGAGAAGGTCACGCAGTCGGGATCGACTGGAAGCATGCTCGTGACCTACCAGGTCAAGGTGGTGGACGGGCGGGTAGCGCGAAAGACGGTCCTTGCGCGCAAGGTGCTTGAGACCGCCGTCCCCACGGTCCGAGTGGTCGGGCGGGCCGTCTCGGTGGTTCATGGCTCGGAGACGGGCGAGGCTTCCTGGTACGGCTTCGCGCCCGGCTCCGGCTTCACCGCCGCCCATCCCTGGCTTCCGTTTGGGACGGTGGTCACGGTGACCTATCTCGCTTCCGGCAAGAGCATCGAGGTGGTAATCAACGATCGTGGTCCCTTCGGCGGACGAGTCATCGACCTCTCCGATGAAGCCTTCGAGGCCCTCGCGCCGCTCAGCCAAGGGGTCATGGACGTCCGCCTCACCTGGTAGCTCCGGGCTGGGCCGCGCGGCCCTGAAGGACCTCGCGGCCCGCTACGGGATCCATCCCTCCAAGGCGCTGGGGCAGAGCTTCCTGGCCGATCCCAATCTGGCCCGGGCCATCGTGGCCGACGCCGGGATAGGGGAGGGCGATCGGGTCCTGGAGGTCGGCCCGGGCCTCGGCTCGCTGACCGTAGCCCTGGCGGCGACGGGAGCCAACGTGCTGGCGGTGGAACTCGACCGGGCGCTCGTTCCGGCCTTGCGGGAGGTCCTGGCCCCCTACCCCTTGGTTCGACTGGAGGTGGGCGACGCGTTGAAGATGAACTGGGACGCCGCGCTTCCTCCCGGCGACTGGACGATGGTGTCGAACCTTCCCTATAACGTCGCGGTACCACTGTTGGTGGACATGTTGGATGGGGGGCCGCGGATCATCGAGTACCTGGTGATGGTGCAGCGGGAGGTGGGCGAACGCCTGACGGCGCAACCGGGTGAGGACGCCTACGGCGCCGCCAGCGTTCGAGTGGCGTACCGGGCACACGCCGAACTCGTTCGGCGGATCCCTGCCGATGTGTTCTGGCCTCGGCCCAAGGTGGAGTCGGTCACGGTGCGCCTATCCCCTCGGCCCGCGCCGGTCGACGCCGACCGGGCCGCGCTCTTCCGGGTGATCGAGCAGGGGTTTGCGGAACGGCGGAAGACGATGGGGAACGCCCTCCGGCGTCTGGGCCTCGACGCGTCATCGGCGGCGCGGATCCTTTCCCAAAGTGGTGTGGAGCCCGGCATCCGAGCCGAGCGACTGGGACTCGTGGAGTTCGCCCGTATCGCGGAGGCCCTTCGGCGAGAGGGAGTCCTCCGATGACCCGGCGGTCCGCCGTCCGGCGCGGGGCGAACGCCAAGATCAACGTGTTCCTCCGCGTCCTTCGAGCTCGGGAGGACGGCTATCACGACATCGAGAGCCTCCTCGTACCGGTCTCGTTGGCGGACCGGATCACCGCCCGGCCCGCCGACGAATTGCGAGTGACCATAAAAAGCGTCGACGATCTCGCTCGCACGATGCCTGTCGGCGGACTGAACCTCGCCCTGGTCGCCGCGCTCGCCATGGCCGACGAGTGCGAGCACGCGGGCGGAGCGGAGGTCGAGATCGAGAAGCGGATCCCCGTGGCCGCCGGGCTCGGCGGCGGGAGCGCCGACGCCGCAGCGACCCTGGGGGCGCTGAACGAGCTGTGGGGGTGCGGCCTGGATATGGAAGCGCTCGTCGACATCGCCGCGCGGGTGGGGTCTGACGTCCCGGCCATGCTGGCCGGCGGCCCGGTGCTGGTGCAGGGTCGAGGTGACGTGATCGATCCCGCCACCGTGGATCGGCTGTGGTGGGTTCTGCGCTCATTCGACTTCGGCGTCCGCTCGCCCGACGCGTACCGCTGGTGGGACGAGGACCGGGCTTCGTCGGGGCCCGACCCAGCTTCTCTCCTCGTGGCCGCGACGAAAGGCGACCCCGAAGCGTTGGGGCCGATGCTTTTCAACGACCTGGAGCGACCGGTGTTCGTGCGGCACCCGGACCTGGCCGAGGCCAAAGCCGCGCTACTTCGAGCTGGAGCGCTGGGCGCCGTGATGAGCGGGAGCGGATCGTCGATCGTGGGGCTGGCACGCGACGAGGCCCACGCGGGGTCGCTGGCCAAGCAGTGGGCCTCGGCGCGAGTGATCTCCGGGCCGCCCTGAGTCCGCCGGATCGGGTGGCGGCCTCGCCTCGCTCCGTCGGCGATAATCGGGAGGCGGTCCGGGGTGGTCTAACGGCAAGACGCGGGCCTTTGGAGCCCTCGATGGAGGTTCGACTCCTCCCCCCGGAACTTGTCCCGGAGAGGCGGCCTTGCCAGAGTGCGCGGGCCCCGGTACAAAGGATTCGCCGTCGAACGACGAAGGATGTCCGTGCCCGAGAAGACCGTTCCCTCCGTTGCCGTCGTCCTGCTCGCCGCGGGCAAGGGAAATCGATTGAAGTCCAGGCTCCCCAAGGTCCTGCAGCCGATACGAGGCCGGCCTGCTCTGTGGCACGTCGCACGGGCGGCGATGGTTGTACAGCCGCGTCGGGTGGTGGTCGTAGTGGGGCAGGGAGCCGAGCGGGTCGAGGAAGCCGTGCGGTCCTGGGGCCTCGCCCCCGAGCCGGTCTTCGTCCGCCAGGCCCAGCTGCTCGGGACAGGCCACGCGGTGGGATCGGCCGAGGAGGCCGTTGGCCGAGTGGCGGAGGTCCTGGTGATGGCGGGCGACGACCCGCTGGTCGAGGGACGCCACGTCAGACGGCTCCTCGGCGTGCACCGTCGAACGAAGGCGGCCGCCTCGATCCTGACGACAGAGGTCGACAGCCCCGAGGGATACGGGCGGGTCATCCGCGACGGCGCCCGGCTGATCGGCATCGTCGAGGAAACCGACCTCACGCCTGCGCAGCGTGCCGTCCGCGAGATGTCCACGCTCGTCTACGTGTTCCGCAGGGATGACCTGTATCGGGCCCTGCCGCTCGTGGGGAGGGACAATCGCCAGCACGAGTACTACCTCCCCGATGTGTTGGGGATCCTGATGGACAAGGGCGAGCGCGTCTCCGCGGTGAAGGGTGACTTCGGGGGTTGGGCCGGGGTGAACTCTCGGGAGACCATGGTCGCCCTGGACCGGATGATGCGCGAACGGATCAACGCTCGGCACATGGCCAAAGGGGTCACCATCCTTGACCCGGAGACGACGTTCATCGACGTGGACGTCCGGATCGGGCCGGACACGGTCCTGCACCCCCTGACGTTCCTCGAGGGAGACAGCCGGATCGGCTCGGGCGCCGAGATCGGGCCGGCCACGCGGATCGTCGACTCGCGTATCGACGACGGGGCCGCCGTCCAGTTCTCCGTGGTGCGGGGGTCGAGGATCGGCCGGCGGGCCGTCGTCGGCCCCTATGCTCACGTCCGTCCGGGGACCGTGCTGAGGGAGGGAGTCAAGGCCGGCAGCTTCGTCGAGATCAAGGCATCGGAGGTGGGCACGGGCTCGAAGGTCCCACACCTGTCATACGTGGGCGACGCCAGGATCGGCAAGGGCACGAACATCGGTGCGGGGACCGTCACCGTCAACTACGACGGGTACCGGAAGCATCGGACCTTCATCGATGACGACGTACGGATCGGGTCGGATACGATGCTCGTGGCGCCGGTCAGAGTGGGGAAGGGCGCGGTCACGGGTGCGGGATCGACGATCACCAAGGACGTTCCCGGCGGCTCGCTCGCCGTCGAGCGCTCGGAGCAGCGCGTGGTGAAGGGTTACCGCAAGCGGAAGGACGCCGACGCGGCGGCCGGGGGGAAGGCCCGGTCCGGCGGGAGTGCGGGATCGAAGGCGAAGGGGAAGCGCTAAGGGGGACCCCGTGGAGATCGTCACCAAGAAGAAGATGATGCTGTTCTCGGGGACCACCCACCCCGCGCTGGCCGCGGAGATCGCCGGCCACCTCGGCATCCAGCTATCCCCATGCAAGATCTCCCGGTTCGCCTCCGGCGAGATCTACTTCCGGTCCGAGGAGAGCGTGCGGGGCACCGACGTTTTCGTGATCCAGACGCACGCCGACCCCGTGAACGAATCGATCATGGAGCAGCTGATCATGCTCGACGCCATGAAGCGGGCGTCGGCGAAGAGGACCACCGCCGTGATCCCGTACTACGGCTACTCGCGCCAAGACAAGAAGGGGTTGGCTCGGGAGCCGATCTCGGCGAAGCTCGTGGCCGACCTCGTCACGGTCGCCGGTGCCCAGCGTGTGGTCTCGGTCGATCTGCACAGCGGCCAGACGCAAGGGTACTTCGACTTCCCGTTCGACCACCTGACGGCACTCCCCATCCTCTCCGACTTCCTCTCCGGCGAGCTCGGGCTTCACGACGAGAACGTGGTTGTCGTAGCCCCGGACGCCGGCCGGATCCGAACGGCGGAACGGCTCAGGGAGCACCTCCATGCGGACCTGGCTTTCCTGTACAAGCGGCGGTCCCGTCGAGAGGCCCACAAGATCGAGGAGATGGCGGTCGTCGGTGAGGTCGACGGACGGCCCTGCATCCTGGTCGACGACATGATCGACACCGGCGGGACGGTGGCCAAGGGCGCCGAGGCCCTAGCCCAGCAGGGCGCCGGCCCCATCTACGCCGCGGCCACGCACGGGGTCCTGTCAGGCAAGGCGGTGCAGCTGCTGGAGGAGGCTCCCATCAGTGGCGTGGTGCTCACGAACACCATGCCGATCCCCGAGGAGAAGCAGTTCGCCAAACTGCGAGTACTGTCGATCGCTCCCCTCATCGCCAGCGCGCTTCGAGCGGTGTTCGAGGACACCTCGGTCTCGGAGATCTTCCGGGGCGAGAACCAGCTCTGAGGCGGGCCTCGGGTCGAGATGACCGGGCCGTTGGTACGATTCGCTGTCGAGGGAAGCGCGAAGCACCGGACGGCCGAGGAGACGAACAGAACCCATGGAGCTGAAACTCAAGGCGGAGAGGCGAGAGGAGAGCGGAAAGGGCGCCGCGCGCAAACTCCGAGCGGCCGGACGTGTGCCCGCCGTGCTGTACGGCCACGGCGTGGGGCCCGTGGCCGTGTCGGTGGATGCCAAGGATCTTTTCCATGTCCTCCACGGCAGCGCCGGAACCAACGTATTGGTCGACCTCCAAGTCGACGGCTCCCAGCACCTCTCGCTTCCCCGTGAGATCCAGCGCGACCACGTCAGGGGTCGGTACCTGCACGTCGACTTCCTGGCCGTCCGTCGCGACGAGACGGTGACGGTCTCGGTACCCGTCCACGTCGTTGGTGAGTCGCCCGGGGTGAAGGCCGGAGGCGTCATCGAACATCATCTCTGGGAGCTTCAGGTGGAATGCCTGCCGGGCGACGTGCCGGATGGGATCCAGGCCGACGTGTCGAAGCTTCAGGTGGGCGACTCACTCCGGGTCGCCGACCTCCTCCCGCCCCGAGGAGTCACCGTCCTCACCCCTCTCGAGGAGAGCGTGGTCGCCGTGGTGATCCCCCAGGTCCGCGTGGTCGAGGAGGTCGAGGCTGTGGCGGAGGAGGGCGAGGAGGCCGCGGCGGAGGAAGGCGAGGCCGCTCCGGCCGAGGAGGCTCCCACCGAGGAGGGTGGCGAGGGCTAGCTCGGCCATGCCGAGCGATCCGGCCCCGCTCTGCATCCGATGACCTGGCTCGTCGCCGGTCTGGGCAATCCGGGCGAGGGCTACGCCAGGACCCGGCACAACGTCGGTGCCATGGTGGTCGAGGAGCTGGCGAACCGTGCGGGTGGGCGCTTCCGAAAGGCCCGCTTCGTGCCCGCCGACGTCGCCGAGATCACCGCCGAAGGCGAACGCGTGCTCCTGGTGAAGTCCCGAACGTTCATGAACGAGTCGGGGCCGGCGTACGCCTCGGTGGCCAGGAAGCACGACATCCGACCGGACCACCTGATCGCGGCGCACGACGACCTCGACCTCGCCTTCGGGGCGCTGCGGGTGAAGTTCGGGGGGTCCACGGCGGGGCACCACGGCCTTGACTCGCTGGTGGCCGGCCTTCGGACACCCGACTTCTACCGGCTGCGCCTGGGGATCGGACGGCCTCCCGGGCGGCAGGACCCGCTCGACTTCGTCCTCCGGACCTTCTCCAAGAAGGAGGAGGAGGTGGTCGTGGTCCTGGTCGACCAGGCCGCCGATGCCGCGTTGTCGCTCGCCAGGCACGGCCTGTCCCCCACCCAGGACCGATACAATCGGTCGGGACCGAGGTCGAATGGCTAGGGGCTACACCCTTCGACCTACGCGGGTGCAGGCCCCGGGGGACAGATAGTCGTCACCCCAGCCGACCGACATTCCATCCCCCCGGCCGATGTACCCCACGCGTCCGATAGGAAAGACTCCAGTCCGGAGGTGGTTCGATGCGGGCGAAGATCAGTCGCATCCTGCTCTCCGGTGCCACGTTGGCCTCACTGCTGATGGCTGCCGGCGCGAAGTGGAAGGTGTAGAGCCGGTCATGGAAAAAAGGAGGATCACCGTGCGCGTGCGCCGGATCCTGTACGCCTTCGGTTGGCTCGTCGCCCTCGCTCTCGCGGTCGGGGCCGGCTGGAAGGTCTGACGGGACATCTGGACAGGTGCCCCCGGCACATCCCGTACGTGGGACGTGCCGGGGGCGATCCACTCGACGGCCTCCGACGAACGACCGACGAGACGAACGGGAGACGCCGGTGGCCTTGATGCTCGCCCCCCACGAGCGGCCATGCGCCTGATCGCAGCCTCGCTCGCTCTCGCGGTCGCCATCGGCTACCTGCTCGGGGGACGGCTGTCATCGGTGGCATCGCTGCGGGTCAGGTGGCAACCCCTCGCCCTCGTGGGGCTCGCGCTCCAGGTGATCCCCGTCCCCGGGCGCGCCCTCCCACTCGGACTGCTCTACGTCTCGTTCGTGTTGCTGATCGCCTTTACCCTGGCCAACGTGGCGGCGAGGGTGCCGGGATCGTGGCTGATCCTGATCGGCATCGCGTTGAACTTCACGGTCATCGGGCTGAACCAGGGCATGCCGGTGACCCGCGACGCCCTGGTGGCCTCGGGTCAGGGCGAGACCCTGGCCGTGCTGGTGCATGACGGCGGAGCCAAGCACCACCTGGCCGGGGCGGACGATCGGCTGCTGTTCCTCGGCGATGTCCTTCCCATCCGCCCGATCCGGATGGTTGCGAGCCCGGGCGACCTGATCGCGTACAGCGGCGTGGTGTGGCTCGTCGTCGTGGCGATGCTTGGCTGGTTCGCGCATTCGAGGGAACGATCCGAGGGAGTGGCGGTACTCCCCGAGAGCGTCCACGAACTTGGTTGAGGTGACCTCCCCGAAGGGCTCGTCCGGGGTCCTGGACTCGCTCCGGGCCGACCCGCCCGCCCGGACCTCTCGCATCCTCCTCTACGAGCTCGCCGTCATCCTCCCGCTGCTCGCGTGGCTTGGCTCGTCCTTCCCCCGCGCACTGGCCGAGGTGACGGATCCCCGTCCTCTCCTGCTCGTCGAGTGGATCATCGCCATCGCCATCGTGGACATGTTGCCCGTCCCGACGCCGGTCGGCTTCCCGTTCAGCCTGAGCTTCCCGCTCCAGCTCTCGGTCGCTCTGATCTATCCGGCCCCCGTGGCAGGAGCGGTGGCGTTGCTTGGGAGCAGCGACACGAGGGAGTTCCGTCGGGAGATCCCGTTCACCCAGGGTCTGTTCAACCGGTGCCAGATCGCGTGGTCCGTGGTCATCGAGAGCCTGTTGTTCCATCAGTTCGGATCGCTGAAGTCACCCTGGTACGGACTGGGGCCGGCGGTCCTTCTCTGCGCGTTCATCGGGTACGGGGTCAACGCGGTGCTCGTGGCGCTTTATCTGCACGTGCGGACCGGCCAGCCGACGCTGAGCATCCTCCGGGAGATGCACGTCGGAGTGTTCGGTGAGTTCGTCCTCTCGTACATGGGCCTCGCCCTATTCTCGGTCATCGTGGCCACCACGTTCGTCCGTATCGGCCCATGGTCGATCGCGGTCTTCATCGCGCCGCTCGTGTTCGCACGGCAGATGTTCACCCGAACGCAGTCCCTCCAGGACGCGACGGTCGAGCTCGAAGCCCGTCAGCAGGAGAACGCGTATCAGGCCCTGCACGACGCGTTGACGGACCTGCCCAACCGCGCCCTGTTCCAGACCAACCTGCGGGAGACGATCGAAGCAAGGTCGAAGCGGGACGGCCACGAGCTGGTCGCCGTGATGCTGATGGACCTCGACCACTTCAAGGAGATCAACGACACGCTCGGGCACCACTTCGGTGACCTGCTCCTGAAGGAGATCGGTCCCCGGCTCTCGACCGTCCTGCGCGAGGAGGATCTCCTGGCCCGATTGGGTGGCGACGAGTTCGGCATCCTCCTCCCGAACATCCCGGACGACCAGACCGCCATCGGGATCGCCGAACGGATCCTGGAGGAGCTGGAGAAGCCGCTGTCGGTCGAGAGCCTCCAGCTCGACATCTCCGGGAGCATCGGCATCGCCATCTATCCTCAGCACAGCCGTGACGTCGAGGCACTGATCCGCCGGGCGGACGTCGCCATGTACTCGGCCAAGGAATCCGGCGGGGGGTACGAGGTCTACAGCGAGTCGTTGGACCGACACAGCCCCGGGCGCCTCACGCTGGCCAGCCAGGTGCGGCCGGCCATGGAGAACCGGGAGTTCGTCCTCTACTACCAACCGAAGGTGTCGGTGGATGACGGCCGGATCGCCGGGGTCGAGGCGCTCATCCGGTGGCATCACCCGGAACGCGGACTGATCGAGCCCGACGAGTTCGTCCCAATGGTGGAACGCACCGTGTTGCTCCGCCCGCTCACGCTCTACGTGATCGACGAGGCCCTTCGCCAGGCCCGCGCGTGGTCGCGGCACGGGCTGATGCCCGATGTGTCGGTCAACCTGTCACCGCGGAGCCTGCTCGACCCCCAGCTCCCCGACCAGGTCGCCCAGCTCCTCGCTCGGTGGGACATCCCCCCGACCCGCCTGACGCTCGAGCTCACCGAGAGCTTCCTGATGGCCGACTCTGGACGATCGGTCGGGGTGATGTCCCTCCTGTCCGAGGTGGGGATCACGCTGTCGATCGACGACTTCGGGACCGGGTACTCCTCCCTCAGCCATCTTCGGCGGCTTCCCATCCGCGAGATCAAGATCGATCGATCGTTCGTGGTGAACATGCGGGAGGACCCCAACGACTGGATGATCGCTCGTGCCACCGTGGACCTCGGTCGAAACCTCGGCCTTCGGGTGGTGGCCGAGGGGGTGGAGGACGCCGAGACCCTGGCTCGGCTCGGCGAGATGGGATGCGAGCAAGCGCAGGGCTATCACCTGTGCGTTCCGCTTCCGGCGGAGGAGCTCACCGGGTGGCTCGAGGCCCGTACCTCCGGGGCTCGGGCTCGGCGCAACCCACCCCGGGCCCGTGTGGCTCACCAGAGCGTCGAGCGCCTGCGAGCCATCTAGACATTCCCCCGCCGAGTCTGCCCTTCGATCGATGCCCGAGTAGACTCGGATCGAAGGCCCCGTCGCGCGCCGACGAGGCCTCTTCGTGCTGTGCGGACCCCGCGATGGGAGCCACGTGAGCCTCGATCGACTGCTCGACGACATGACCGGCTCGGAGCCCTTCGAGCGGCTGCTGCTCGAACGGACCCGGCCGGTGTTGGGCCGGGCCGAGGCCGGCTCGGACTTCGTGGTGGCATCGCTGGCCCAGGCCCTCGATGCTCCCGTCCTGGCGGTGGCCCCCGGTCCACCCGAGGCGGAGGTCCTCGCTCGCGGGGTCTCGGCCTTCCTCGGCCAGGACCGCGCGGCCCTGTTCCCGTCGTGGGAGGCCCTCCCGTACGAGGGCATCAGTCCGTCGCCGGAGACCGCCGGCAGACGGTCGGAGGCGGTCCGCTCGCTCCGGCGATCGAGCGGGCGGTTCGCCGTGGTCGCGCCGGCGCACGCCGTGCTCCAAGGCATCGTGCCGACCCTCGGGGAGACCGATCCGTTGGTGTTGGCGCCGGGCACGACGTTTCCTCCCGATGAGCTTGCCGAGCGCCTCGTCGGCCTCGGGTATGCGAGAGCGGACGTCGTCGAACACCGGGGCGAGTTCGCGGTACGAGGCGGGATCGTCGACGTGTTCCCCGGGACGGCCCGCCGTCCCGTCCGGGCCGAGCTGTTCGGCGACGAGATCGAATCGCTTCGTGAGTTCGTCCCGGCGACGCAGCTGTCCACCACTTCGGTGGGCGCGGTCGAGGTGCATCCCGTGCGGGAGCTCCTCACGTCTGCCGACCTCCGGGCGCGGGCCGAGCAACTGGCCCCCCGGTTCGTGGACCGATTCCGCGACCAGCTGACCCGGTTCGCCGACGGCCTGGCCTTCGAGGGGATGGAGGGGCTCGCGCCGCTGCTCTTCGATCGCCTTCCCAACCTGGCCGAGCTCATGCCCCGGGGTTCGTGGGCGGTGCTGGTCCAGGCCCGCCGGACGCTCGACCGGGCACGTCAGGCCGTGGAGGAATCCGAGGCCCTGGCCGAAGCCTCCGGGTGGACCGGCCCACCGGTGGCCAGGCCGCTCCCGGAGGCCCTGGCCGGCCTGACCGAGCTGCATCTCAGCGAGTTCGCCGAGGGCGTGGACCTCGGCTTGGAGGGGTGGGGCTCGGCGCAGGGGAACGCGCCCGAGGTGGCCCGGCGCATGGCCGACCTGTCCTCGCGCGGGTACCGGCTCGTTGTTTCCGCGTTCGGCCACGGAAGCTTGGAGCGAGCACGCGAGGTCCTCGCGGAACGAGGCCTTCGGCTCGGCGACGCCGGCGACGTGATGGCCGTCGAAGCCGAGCTGTCCGGGGGATTCGTGTTCGCTCCTGGCAAGGTCGCGGTGGCCACCGAGGAAGACCTGTTCGGATCCCGGCGGCACACGCGGACCGCACCTCGCATCGCCCGGCGCCGGACCGACGCGGTCGCAACGGAGCTCGAGCCGGGGGACTTCGCCGTCCACCGCATCCACGGCGTTGGCCGGTTCCTCGGCATCCAGCGGCGGGCTGTGGCCGGCGCGGAGCGCGACTACATGGTCCTCGAATACGCCGCGGGCGATCGGCTGTCGGTCCCCACCGACCAGGTCGGCATGGTGGCGAAGTACGTGGGCGGGGAGGAGCCGCGGCTCCATCGCCTGGGGACGAGCGACTGGGCTCGGACCACGGCGAGGGTCAAGCGGGCCGTCCGGGATATGGCCGGGGAGCTCGTTCGCCTCTATTCGGTCCGGATGAGCGTGCCCGGCCACGCGTTCGGCCCCGACGCGCCGTGGCAACGGGAGATGGAGGACGCCTTCCCCTTCGAGGAGACCCGGGACCAGCTCGCCGCCGTGGATGAGGTGAAGCGGGACATGGAGGAGCCCAAGCCGATGGACCGGCTGATCTGCGGGGACGTCGGGTACGGCAAGACCGAGATCGCCGTGCGCGCTGCGTTCAAGGCGGTCATGGATGGGAAGCAGGTTGCGGTGCTCGTCCCCACCACGCTCCTCGCGGAGCAGCACGCCGTCACCTTCTCCGAACGGTTCGGTCCTTTCCCGGTAACCGTGGCCATGCTGTCACGGTTCCTGTCGCCCGCCGAGCAGAAGCGCGTGGTGGACGATGTGAGGTCCGGCAAGATCGACGTAGTGATCGGGACCCACCGGTTGATCTCCGGCGACGTCGCCTTCCACGACCTCGGGCTGGTCGTCGTGGACGAGGAGCAGCGGTTCGGCGTGGCCCACAAGGAACGGCTGAAGAGGCTTCGGACATCGGTGGACGTGCTGACGATGACCGCGACACCGATCCCTCGGACGCTCGAGATGGCGCTCACTGGGATCCGGGACATGAGCGTGGTCGACACACCCCCCGAGGACCGGCAGCCGGTGCTGACCTACGTCGGGCCGTACGACGAGGGGATGGCGCTCGGTGCGGTTCGCCGCGAGCTGCTCCGCGGAGGGCAGGTGTTCTGGGTGCACAACCGCGTGGCCACCGTGGACCGGCAGGCCGGATGGATCGCCGAGGAGATCCCCGAGGCCCGCATCGCCGTGGCCCACGGGCAGATGGACGAGGATCTCCTGGAGAAGCAGATGATGCGGTTCTGGGACCGGGACGCCGACGTGCTGGTGTGCACGACGATCATCGAGTCCGGGCTCGACGTCCCCTCCGCCAACACGTTGGTGGTCGACCGAGCCGACCGGCTTGGCCTGTCGCAGATGTATCAGCTCCGGGGCCGCGTCGGCCGGTCACACGAACGGGCCTTCTCCTACTTCTTCTTCCCCCCAGTGAACCAGCTGACCGAGGAGGCCCACGAGCGCCTGGCCACGATCAGCCGGCACACCGCCTTGGGGAGCGGGTTCCAGATCGCGCTGCGGGACCTGGAGATCCGGGGCGCCGGCAATCTGCTTGGGGCGGAGCAGCACGGCCACATCGCGGCGGTGGGATTCGACACCTACGCCCGGCTCCTGCGCGAGGCGGTCGCCGATCTCCGGGGCGAGCGGATTCCCGCAGAGCGGGAGGTGAAGATCGACCTCCCGCTGAAGGCGTACATCCCGGTCGGGTGGGTCGGCCAGGAGGCCCTCCGCCTCGAGCTGTATCGGTTCGTCGCCACCGCGGGCGACCACCTGCGCCTGGAAGAGGTGCGCGCCGAGGCGGTGGACCGGTACGGCCGCCTCCCGCAGGAGGTCGAGACGCTCCTCGCCGTGGCCTCCCTCCGCATCACGTGCCTCGAGCTCGGGGTGCAGGAGATCGCCACGTATCGGGACCAGGTTCGGGTGAAGCCCGTCGCGCTCGCGGACGCCGACGCGCTCGCCCTGGCCGAGCGGGTACCCGGTGCGATCTTCCACGCCGCGACCTCCACACTGAACCTCTCGCCCGCGGGCGAGCGCGGGGCCGAGCTGGCCCGATGGATCGAGCGGGCGCTGCGCGCGGCTACGGGCGCACGGGAACCCGCGTCCGTGACCGGCTGAAGTCCGAGTTCCCGATCCCACTCGGGAACCATCCGGCCGGGCCCGTGAGAGGCATTGCTAGAATCGGCCGGTGATCCCCCGTCCCCTCCTCCGACTCTCGTTCGCCACGATCGCGCTGAGCGTGGTGCTCGCGGCGTGCGGCGCCGCTTCGCCTCCCGCCGCCACCGTCGGCGGCGACCGCATCACCGACGATCAGCTAGCTCAGGACATCTCGGTGTTCAAGTTCCTGTCCGCGATCAACCAGGCCCCGTGCGGGCAGGCCATCGGGGGCGAGACCGCCCAGTCCGCGTGTGCCCGGTTCACCTTGACCACCCTGATCCAGGAGGACCTGGTGAAGGGGTACGCACGCGACCACCACATCACCGTGGACCCATCGACGGTGACGAAGACGCTGACGGACCTCCGCTCCGCGCTGGGCGACGCGCTCGATCAGCAACTGGCCGCCCAGGACCTGACCGAGCGGGATCTCACCGATATCGTCGGCCGGCTTCTCCTGTTCAACGAGGTCCGGACGGCGGTGGCGGCGTCCCGCGTGGACGACGCGCAGCTCCGCCAGCTCTATCAGGAGCGACGGCTGGAGTTCACCCAGATCCACGCCAAGCACATCCTGGTCAAGACCAGGGCCAAAGCCCTTCGCATCGAGCGCGAGGCGACCGCGCAGAACTTCGGTCGACTGGCAGAGGAGAACTCGATCGACCCCGGCTCGGCGTCGAACGGGGGCGACCTCCGGCCCCTGCAGGCTTCCGGGCTGGACGCCTCGTTCGTCCAGGCGGCCCTGGCGCTCCAGCCGGGGGAGATCAGCGAACCGGTCCACACCAAGTCCGGGTGGCACATCATCCAGCTGGTGAGCGTCGATGTGCAGCCGTTCGATCAGGTTCGCGACCAGTTGGCCGGGCCGCTCCGGGCGAGGGCGTTCACCGACTGGCTGCAGGAGCAGCTCGGTAGCCGTCGCATCACGGTGAACCCGAGATACGGACGGTTCGACCCGTCGACCGGCCAAGTCGTGCCGATCAGGAGCACCGCCACCGGGTCGCCGACGCCGTCGACGTCGCCGACGGCCGTCGACTCGCCGTGACCGACCCACCCTCCCGAGATCCACTGTCCGCGGTCTCCGAGGGCCGCGTCCCATCAAGACAGAACGGCGAGCGGTTGCTCGATCTGGTCCGGGTCATGGCACGGCTCCGGGGCCCGGGCGGATGCCCCTGGGACCACGAGCAGACCCATCGGACGTTGGCCCGGCATCTGCTGGAGGAGACCCACGAGGTGCTGGACGCGATCGATGACGGAGATGCGGACCGTCTGCGCGACGAGCTGGGTGACGTGCTGCTCCAGGTGGTGTTCCACGCGCAGATCGCGGCCGAGGAGGGGACGTTCGACGTCGACGACGTGGCCCACGCGATCGTGGAGAAGCTGATCCGTCGCCATCCGCACGTGTTCGGCGAGGTGCACGTGTCCGGCGCCGATGAGGTCCTGGTGAACTGGGAGCAGATCAAGGCGGAGGAGACGGGGGAGCAGCCCGTCGAGGACGACATCCCAGCGACCCTCCCCGCCCTGGCCAGGGCGTCGAAGGTGCAACGACGCGCCGCCGGTTGGGGCTTCGACTGGCGGACCACCGACGGGGCGATGGCCAAGCTTCGCGAGGAGGTCGAAGAGCTGGCCGTCGCCGGGACCCCTGGGGAGGCAGAGGAGGAGCTCGGCGACGTGCTGTTCGCCGCGGCGGCCGTGGCCCGCCGGCTGGGGGTGGACCCGGAAAGCGCGCTCCGGCGCACCACCACGAAGTTCGCCGGTCGGTACGAACGGCTCTTGGCTCGGGCCCGCCGGGAAGGCGTGGACCTGGCCGAGCTGGGCGAGGACGAGCTCCTGGCCTATTACCGGCAGGGTTGAGCGCGAGCGTTCCCCCGGCTGGTGGACCAGAGCATCGCCCGCCGGAACGAGAGGAAATCCTTCCCTCGGGGACTCGTCCCGCGGTGGCCTACCTGCCGATAACCCCGGCAGATGGCCCGAAGTGACGGCTTCGGGCTACCCGTGGGGATCAGGATCACCAAGGGGATGTCGTGACGACCACGCAGGCCAGCACCACCACGCACCGGCGCACCGACCCGCTCGGCCGGGAGTCGATGTTCCGCCAGGTCGGATGCCTGGTCGGCGCAGTTCTCCTGGGGTACCTGTCGATGGCCACCCGGCAGGTCTCGCCCGCGATGACCGGCGGGCTCCTTCAGGCCTCGGTGCTCGCCGGACTCACCGTCGCCGCCATCATCTTCGTTCCCTGGGACCGGCTCCCCTCCGTCGTGCACCGGGCGCTCCCGTTCGTCTACCTGCTGGTCGCGGTCCTCGCTCGGCTGACGACCAGCGGGGCAGAGTCGGCCTTCGTCGCTCAGCTCGCGCTCCTTCCCCTGCTGTGGGTGGCGGTCTACGGAACGGTCCTGGAGCTCGGCGTGACGGTGACCGGCGCGGCGGCAGCCCTGGCCATCCCCCTGCTCTTGCCGGGCACGACCGACCATGACTGGGTGAGGTCCATCGCCATCGTCTCGATCGGGGGCTCGATCGGCTTCGTCCTCAACCGGTTCTTCACCCAGCTGCGGAGCCAGACGAGCCGGCTCCGGCTGCTGGCGGGAACGGATCCGCTCACCGGAGCGGCGAACCGGCGCGTGTGGGACGAGGAGGCCTCACGCGCGTTGACGTGGGCCGAGCAGGAAGGCATGCCCGTCACGGTTGCGGTCATCGATCTCGACGACTTCAAGGGATACAACGACCGCAACGGGCACCAGGCCGGTGATCTCCTTTTGAAGGAGGCCGCTGCGGCCTGGCAGGCCATCCTCCGCGTGAGCGACGTGCTCGGCCGGATGGGTGGAGACGAGTTCGCCGTGCTCCTTCCGGGGTGCACGCTGGAGATGGGCGCGGCCATCTCCCAGCGCCTGCGAGAGGCGGTCCCCGCCGCTCGCTGTTCCATCGGCGTCGCCGAATGGGATCGCCTGAGCGGCACGGAGCAGCTCCTGGCTCGGGCCGACGCCGCGCTGTATGAGGCCAAGGAGCAGGGCCGGGGACGGGTGGTCGTCCTTCCCGAACCCTCCAAGAATCCCTCGGGATCCGGGCCCGCCGCGTAGCTCCGGAGGTCGAACGGCGGGGCGGGACTTGCCGCCCGAACTGGCCGCCTGGCCGTCACGACGGCTCTAGAATCTTCCCCCCGATGCCTGCCATCGCCTCCCTGGCCGCGCGCGAGATCCTCGACTCCAGAGGGAATCCCACCGTCGAGGTGGACGTGTTCCTCGACGACGGCGCCGCGGGGAGGGCCGCGGTCCCTTCGGGAGCCTCGACCGGCGCGCACGAGGCGCTCGAGCTCCGGGACGGCGACCCCGGGCGGTACGGCGGCAGCGGGGTCCTTCGGGCGGTCGAGAACGTCGTGAACGTGATCGGCCCCGCGATCCAGGGACTGGACGGGCTGGACCAACGGGGGCTCGACGCCCATCTCCTGGACCTCGACGGCACCGCCCACAAGTCGAACCTCGGCGCCAACGCCATGCTCGGCGTCTCGCTCGCCACCGCCCACGCCGCGGCGGTGAGCCTCGGCCTGCCTCTGTACCGATCCCTTGGCGGTCCGGGGGCGCACGTGCTGCCGGTGCCGCTGATGAACGTCATCAACGGCGGCGTCCACGCCGACAACGAGCTGGAGCTCCAGGAGTTCATGCTCGCGCCGGTGGGCGCGGCCTCGTTCTCCGAAGCTCTTCGGTGGGGCTCGGAGATCTACCACGCGCTGAAGGGCCTGTTGAAGGACAAGGGCCTGGCGACCGGGGTAGGAGACGAGGGAGGCTTCGCCCCCCAGATCGCGACCGCGTCCGAGGCATTGGAGTTCATGGTCCGGGCCATCGAGAAGGCCGGGCTGGAGCCGGGGGACGAGGTCGCGCTGGCCATGGATCCTGCCTCATCCGAGTTGTACCGCGACGGGACCTACCGGCTCGAGGGGGCCGACCGGACGAGCGACGACATGGTCGCGTTCTACCGCGGGCTGATGGATTCGTTCCCCGTGGTCTCGATCGAGGACGGCCTGGCCGAGGACGACTGGGAGGGCTGGGCCATGCTGACGGCTGAGCTCGGGCCGAGGTGCCAGCTCGTGGGGGACGACCTGTTCGTGACCGATCCCGAGCGACTGGAGCGCGGCCTTCGAGAGAACGTGGCCACGGCCATCCTGATCAAGGTGAACCAGATCGGGACGCTCACCGAGACCATGGACGTGATGCAGCTCGCCGCGCGGAATCGGTACGGGGTGGTCGTGTCCCACCGCTCCGGGGAGACGGAGGACACCACGATCGCCGACCTCGCGGTGGCCCTCGACGCCGGGCAGATCAAGAGCGGAGCGCCGGCACGTGCGGAACGAACCGCCAAGTACAACCGACTCCTTCGCATCGAGGGCTTGCTGGGAGACGCGGCACGGTATGCCGGCGGCGGCGCCATCAGGCGAGGGCTTGCATGACGGTCCGAGCTGTGGCTCCCGAGCGCTCCCGGCCACGCCTCACCAGTCGGGCTGGGTTCCTCCTCATCGCGTTGACGATCCTCGCTCTGTTCGCCATCGCACCGGCGCGGGAGTACCTCTCGGAGCGCGGTCACGTCGCGGACCTCCAACAGAAAGCGGAGGGGCTGGAGCGGGCCAACGCCGCACTGCGGGCGGATATCGCCCGGCTGCACGACCCGGCCGAGAAGGAGCGCTTGGCCCGCGAGTGCCTAGGGATGGTCGGGGAGGGCGAGATCGCCTTCGTCATCGGTCCCCGGACCGGCAACACCGAGCCCGCTCCCTGCTGAGCGAGCGATCCTCGCCACGGTCTCCTGTCAGTCTCGCTGACCGACCTCAGGCCCCGAACTCCCCCAGCCGGCGACGGGCCGCCGCCACGGCAGCGGAATTCCCCTTCGCCTGATAAAGGCTGAGCGACTGCTCGACCGCAAATACGGCACCGTCACGATCTCCTGCCTCGGACAGGACCCGGCCGAGGTCGAGCAGTGCGTCGCCCCGCATGTTCAGGTCGTCGGTTTCCTCAGCGCGCCCGACTGCGTGGCGCGCGACCCGTTCCGCCTCCTCGTGTCGGCCCTGTGCGGCGAGGATGCGCGCCCGGGCGCTCTGGCCCAGCACGTGAGTGCTCACGTCGTCCTCGGCCGCGGCGAACTCGCTCGCGGACACCATCTCCTCCGCTTCGTCGAGGCGTCCCTGTTCGATGAGCGCATGGGCGAGCACCGCTGCAACCGTGGACTGGATGCCCTGTTCCCCCATCTCGGCGAGCGCGACGAGGCTGGCCCGGAGCTCCTGCTCCGCGCCGACGGCGTCGCCCGCGAGCATCTCGATCTCGCCGGCGGTCTCCGCGACGATCGTCGACCGAAGCCGAAGCCCCAGGTCCTCGTAGATGCCGCGCGACCGCCGGACGAGGTCACGCGCCTCGCCGAATCGATCCTGCATCGCTCGGGCCCAGGCAAGTGCCATGAGGGCCGGTGCCTCGTATCCAGTCCCAGCGCTCATCTTGAGAAGCTCGTCGCATCGACGTTCGATCTCCTCGACCGGGGCCGGCCCGTAGACCCCCGAGCCCGTGTACCTACCGAGGGCATCGGCCTCCTCGCGCTTCGCGCCGGCGCGCCGCGCATGCTCGATCGCGCGAGCGAGCGCGTCGTCGGCGGCGGCGTAGCGTGCATGGTTCCAGTGCAGGTTTCCCATCAGACGCCATGCGCGCGCCAGACCCAGGTCGTTCCCGAGGGCGTCGAGCGTGGCGATCAGCCGCTCCGCCTCGGCGACCACGTCGACGGTCTGTTTGGGATCGGTCATCTCCAGAAGGAACAGCCGCAAGATCGCGGCATTCGCCGCCGTGGCTGCGTCGTTGGCCTCGGTCGCGACCGCCTCTGCCTCCTCTAACGCCGCCTGGGCGGCACCGAGGTCCCCGGCCTCCGCAAGCACTTCGCCGAGGGCGAGGAGCGCCGGCCGGCGCTCGGGAAGCTCCGACGGAAGCAACTGGGTGGCCCTTCGCAGCAGGTCGGTCGCCGCCGGGATGTCGCGGCGCTCGAAGGCACGGATGCCAGCGGGCGCAAGTCGAAGCCCGGCGCGGGTCGCCAGGGCGCGTTCACGTTCTCCGACAGGAGCGAGCTCGGATCGATAGTGGAAGGCTTGCTCGTAGTGGTGGCCGATAACCTCCTCCAGCTCCACGAAGCGATCGCCCGCCATCCCCTCGAGCCAGACCGCGAACGCCTCGTGCACCTCGGCTCGAACCTCCTTCGGCGTGCCACGGTAGGCGGCCTCCTGGATCAGGGTGTGATGGAATCGGAAGGCGTCCTCACCGGCGAGGGTCGAGGGCTCCGGACGAATCAAGTCCTTGCGCACCAGCGTCTGGAGCGCGCTTCCGACATGCGCGCGGACCGGCTCGGCCACGAGCTCTTCGATCGCCCCCCACCAGAACACCTTGCCAGCAACTGCGGCCGATCGGATCACCAGGCGCTCCTTCTCCGAGAGCCGGTCCAGGCGCGCTCCGAGCAGCGCGTGGATCGACTCGGGGATTCGAACGTCGCCGAGATCCGTGGTCGCTAGCCAATGGCCCTCCTCTCGCCGCAGGAGGCCATCGTCATCGAGCATGCGCAGCATCTCCTCAAGGAAGAGGGGGTTTCCGCCCGCCGACTCCGCGATGCGGTCGAACGCCCGCTCGTCCAGATGCGTGCCACCGAGCAGCTCGGACACAAGGCGTTCGCTCTCGCGATCGTTGAGAGGGCCGAGCGGCAGGATTGAGGCGTTCGCGACGCCGCTCCCCCACGCGGGACGGTTGTCCAGGAGATCCGAGCGCGCCAGGCACAGGAGCAGCATCGCGACGTCACGGCTCCACCCCGCCAGGTACTCGACGAGGTCCAGGAACGTGGGTTCGGCCCACTGCAGGTCGTCGAGGATCACCGCGAGTGGGCGATCGCGGCCCACCCACTCGAGGAACCGTCGGATCGCCCAGAAGGTCTCCTGCAGCCCGCCGGTGGCGTCCGCGACCCCGGTCACGTCGGACACCCGCTCGGTGATGAGAGCGGCGTCCGAGCAGCCAGCCATCGCCGCGTGGATCTTCGAGCGGACATCGTCACGTCCGTCGTCGTCCACGACGCCGCTGGCCTCTTTGACCAGATTGGCCACCGGCCAGAAGGTGATGCCATCACCGTACGGGAGGCAACGTGCCCGAAGCACGAGCGCATCAGGTTTCATCGTCGAGACGAACTCCCGTGCCAATCGAGACTTTCCGATACCGGCGGGACCGAGGATCGTGACCAACACACATGAACGGTCGGCGACCGCGAGATCGAACATGGAGCCCAGCACCTCGAGCTCGCCGTCACGACCAACCAGCAGAGGGTCGGGTCGGCTCCCGAGCTCATCCGGCCTCGGTCCGACGGAGTAGAGCCGGTAGGCCACGACCGACCCAGCCTTGCCCTTCAACTCGAGCGGCGCGGTCGGCTCGGCGATCACGCGGTCGCGGACCAGGGCGTACGTCGCCGGCCCGAGGAGTATCTCTCCCGTAGCGGCCGCCTGTTCGAGGCGAGCGGCGAGGTTGACCGTGTCGCCCACCACGAGCGCCTGCCCAGCAGCGGCATCGCCCACGACGACCTCGCCAGTGTTCACGCCGATCCGCGTCTGCACGTGGACGCCGAAACGCGCGTGCAGGTCGACGTTCAACGCGTCCAGCTCCTCGCGCATCGCTTGGGCCGCGCGCACTGCGCGGAACGCGTCGTCCTCGTGCAGGAGGGGCACACCGAACACCGCCATCACCGCGTCACCGATGTACTTCTCCACCGTCCCGCCGTGGCGTTCGAGCGCAACCCGCATCTGGCGGAAGAAACGGGTCATGACGGCGCGAACCGACTCGGGATCCAGACGGTCGGCGAGCGGCGTCGACCCCACGACGTCGCAGAACACCACCGTAACCGTCTTGCGAGCCACGTGGGGAACGGGGTGCTCGAGCGCCAGCGGCGATGCGCAGGACATGCAGAAGCGTGCCCGCGGAGGGTTGCCCTGGCCGCAGGACGCGCAGACCGGCATCGGCCAAGTGTAGGTCCCAGGCCTTGCTCGGCGCGACCGGCCGTCCTAGGGTGGCGGCCTAGGGGGAGGAGGCACAGGATGGTCGGCGTACCGATCTTCGATTTCCCCGTCCTCAGCGACGTGCCTCGCCAAGTGGGCGAGATCAGCCCGGACGAAGCGCCACCCGGCGTGATGGCTGTCTACGAAGAGCAGGTCTGGGAGCTCGTCGGGGAAAGGCAGCGAGGTGAGGAGCTGGGGTGGGTCACGATCCAGGAAACCGTCATCACGGATGACAGAACCAGGAGGCTGTTCGTAGCCACGTTCAGCCTGAACGGTCACGGACCGATCGTAGTGACCGGCTTCGTACCGGGAGACGGGTCGTGGAAGGGAGTCGGGCGAGGCGAGGCGCTCGGCGCCGGCCGCACCGGAAGCGTCCGAATCGAGGGCTGGAACCCGCGCGGCTGGGGATAGGGCAGCCGTGGATCGCTGGTCCGACTCGGCTAGTCGCCACAGGACAGCGCGCCGAACGACACCAACTTGCGTAAAGGTTGCTCCCCACCGACGGATACCTCCAGAGTGGCGCACGTCCGGCCCGTGACCAGGAACCCGCCATTGAACTGAGTCGACCGACGAGTGAGACACGGACCAAACACAGTGGTCGTGTCGCCCGCTTCGAGCGGATACAGGTTGCGGTCGCCCCAAGCGGAGGGGTCGTACATCATGCGGACTCGGTCGGTGTCCCCAGGGACGATCGAGACCGAGATCACGCCCTCACCGCTCACGACGGCCAAGACCTTGAGGGCTGGGTATCGCCCATGCCTTGACCGGAAGTAGCGATCGGGTCCATCACGGTACCCGGGAAGCCCGACGAACGCGATCGGGCCCATGATCACCGATGCCTTCTTCCAGCCCGGGCCCAGCTCGCCGAACACACTGTCGTCACAGGCCCGGACGAACATGCCGGGCGCTTTGGGCGATGGTGACGCGGCTGGCGACCCAAGCGTGGCGGTCGGCGTCGACCGCTCGCCGGCCGGCGTAGTCGATGTGCACACCGTCAATGCGACGGTGAGGAGCAGAGCCCCGCATCTGATGATCCTCATCCCCCTTCTTCTACTCCTGCAAGAGCCCCGGGGTTCGAGCCCCGCCAGGGGACCTCGCCTCTCTAGGAGCTGGGCAGCCCGGTCTAGGCCCGGAACCACGACGACGGGGCCCGAGCGCCGGGGCCGGACGACCCAGACACGGCCGGACCAGGAGGTCCGAGACAACGTTTGGGCCGGACCCTGCCCGCGCGCCAGCCCCGGGTGGTGCTTGACGCTGCAATGGAGGGGGTGGGATAGTGGCCGTTCGCCCGGCGCCCGGGGTGTGGAAAACGACCCCTCGGGCTGTGGAAAGGAGCCAAGATCGCTGATCTAGAGGTTGGCGCGGTCGTCGACGGGACCGTGTCTCGAATCACCCCTTACGGGGCTTTCCTGACCCTGGAGGGGGGCAAGGTCGGACTCGTGCACATCTCCGAGATCGACCGGAACTACGTCAAGGACGTCCACGAACACCTCAGGGAGAGCGACGTCGTCCAGGCGAAGGTCATCGCCATCAAGGAGGACGGCAAGATCGACCTCTCGATCAAGGCCCTCCAGGACCCGGCGCCCCCTCGTCCCCGCAGGGGGAGCGACCCCGGGTTCGAGTCCATGCTCAAACGGTTCATGCGCCAGAGCGAGGAGCGCCAGGTCGACTTCAAGCGCTCCGTCGAGCACAAACGCAAGTAACGCCCCCCGTGGGCGAGCTCCGGGGAAGCGACCGCTCCATCGTCCGTGAGCAGCTTGGCCGCGAGCCCACCGTCGCTTTCACCGTGGTAGCCCGGTGCCCGGGCGGGCACCCCTTGGTTATCCGGAATGCGCCCGTCGACCGGGACGGACACCCCTTCCCCACGCTGTTCTGGCTGACCTGCCCCGTCGCGGTGAAAGCCGCCGCCCGCCTGGAGGCAGAAGGCTGGGTCGGCCGATGGAACGCCCGGTCCGAGAAGGACGGCTTACTCGCGACCGCCCTGGCGTCCGCGCACGAGGGGTACGCTCGGGAGCGTTCCCGAGGGTTCCCCCAGGCCCTGGCGCGGGGTGGGGTGGGGGGAGCGGCGCGCGGTGTGAAGTGCCTGCACGCGCACTACGCGAACCATGTGGCCGGCGGCCGGGACCCCATCGGCGCGTGGGTAGCCGGGGAGATCGAGCCGGTCCATCTCGACCAGAGGCCCGGCCGGGTGGGCGTCGTGGACCTCGGCACCAACTCGATCCGGCTGTTGGTCGCCTCCGCCGGGCCGTCCGAGGACCAGGGCCTGGATGAGTTCGCCCGAGACATGGTCATCACCAGGATCGGGGAAGGGGTCGATCGTACGGATCGCATCGACCCGGAGGCGCTGGCCCGAACGGTCGACGTCCTGGAGCGGTACTGCCGCCGGGCCCGGGCGCTGCACGCCGAACGCATCCGTGTCTCGGCCACCGCCGCCGTGCGGGAGGCCTCCAACCACGACGAGCTCGAGGCCTCGGTGCGAACGCACGCGGGCTCGGAGCTGGAGATCATCACCGGCGAGCGGGAGGCGGCCCTGTCGTTCCGGGGGGCCACGCACGGGCTGGATGTGGCGACTCCGTTCCTCGTGCTCGACATCGGGGGCGGGTCGACGGAGTTCGCCGTGGGGACGAAGGAGCCGGAAGTCTCCATCTCGACGCCGATCGGAAGCGTGCGGCTGACCGAGCGGCTGATCCGGACCGACCCTCCGTCGGAGGAGGAGCTGACGATGGTTCGGAAAACAGTTCATGACATCCTGGATGGGGTGGAACGTTCCGTGCCCGCTCGGACGGCACGCACGCTCGTGGCGGTGGCTGGAACGCCCACGACCGTCCAAGCCATCTCGCTCGGGTTGCCCTTCTACGACCCGGAAGCCATCCACCGCTCGTGGCTATCGACGGGGGAGGCCGAGCGTGTCCTCGCGGAGCTGGCCGGGATGACGACCGACCAGCGCTCGGCTATCCGAGTTATGGCCCCTGGTCGGGCCGACGTCATCGTGGCCGGCGCCGTGATCCTGGTGGAGGTGATGCGCCGGTTCGGGTTCGAGCAAGCGCTCGTGTCGGAGACAGACATCCTGGATGGCCTGGCCCTGGAACTGCTTGCGACCCTGTAACCTCTGTCGCCGTGCCCAGGAAGACCCGCCATCGTCAGCTCGCCCGGGTCGCCGCCCGCAGGCAGGCTGAGCGTCGGCGACGGCAGCGGCAGCGGATCACCGTCATCGTCGTCGCGCTGGTGGTGGCCCTGATCGGGGGTGTACTGGCCTTCGCCGCATTCACCGGGAGCGAGACGCCGCCGGCGGCGTCGGGGACGCCCACCCCGTCGGCATCATCCACCACCCAGCCCGTCGCCTGCGGCGCAACGGCTCCGGCCGATGCGAAGGAGCAGACGCAGGAGTTCGCCAAGCCGCCGCCGATGACGATCGACCCGAACAAGACCTACACCGCAACCCTCGATACCTCGTGCGGCACGATCGCCGTCCAGCTGCTGGCCGACCAGGCTCCTCAGACGGTGAACAGTTTCGTGTTCCTGGCCGAGAAGGGGTACTTCGATGGAACGCACTTCCATCGCATCGACACGAACCTCGACATCATCCAGGGAGGCGATCCCACCGGCACCGGGTCGGGAGGCCCCGGCTACACGATCCCGGACGAGCTCACCGGCGACGAGAGCTACGGTCCGGGGGTCGTGGCCATGGCCAATTCCGGGCAGCCGAACACCGGCGGGAGCCAGTTCTTCATCGTGTACGGACCGAAGGGGCATAGCCTGGAGTCCAACGCCGCCTATACGATCTTCGGCCGGGTGGTGAACGGGCTGGACGTGGTCAAGCGGATCGCAAAGATCCCTGTGCCGGACCCGAGCGCCGGTCTGGCCGGACAGCAACCAACGAAGACCGTGTACATCGATATGGTCACGGTCAAAGTCACGTAGCGGTCGAGACCTGTAGGGAGGACGGAGTCGACGACCCTTAAGTACTTCGACAGGCTCCTCCAGCACTGATTCGGGGGACAGTAGTCTGGGCCGCCTACAATCGCCTTCGCCCGGGTGCCGGAACGGCAGACGGAGGTGCCTTAAAAGCACCGGCCCGAAAGGGCGTGTGGGTTCGAGTCCCACCCCGGGCAC
>WNGA01001447.1_pt1 | contig 36503 bp, 30 predicted proteins | sample 5400061 | NCBI WGS metagenome assembly WNGA01 (sample SAMN13153366, study PRJNA577476) | soil metagenome | isolation source: 100 cm soil or saprolite under grassland replicate 2 | place: USA:California | collected 2016-06-15
GTCGAGCGTGAGGAACAAGTCCGAGCAGCGCGGCAATGCCTGCGCGTAAACTTCCGCGCCGCCGCAGATGAACACGTCCTTGCCCGCGAACGCCGGGTCCGAGGGATCGATGGCATCGAGGCTCGAGACTGTCCGCGCGCCCGGAAACGCGAAGCCCGACCGGCTCAAGACAATCGTCTCGCGGCCCGGCAGCGGCTTGCCGATGGACTCGAAGGTCTTGCGCCCCATCACGACGACGTTGCCCGTGGTCAACTTCTTGAACCACTTGAAATCCTCCGGCAGATGCCATGGGATTTTGTTGCCCGCTCCAATGACGCGGTTTTCGCTCATGGCGGCGATGGCTTTGAAGCGATTCACCGGCCGGCTTTCACTCCACCTGCGCCGTCATCGCCACAAAGGCCGGGGCGAGGTGGTTGTCGAAACTCTCCAGCACCACCTTCGTGATCTCGGCGTGGTTTTTCGGGACGATGGCGAACCAGCGGAGCTGGCCGCTCGTCACCAGGTCGGCCGCGGTCTTGCTGCCGGGCACCTCGAAAGGCTGCACGTAATCGGCAATCTGTTCGCCGTTCCTGAGCACGGTTTCCTCGCTCGTTCCGTCGGCGTAATGCAGGGTGACGCGCGCGGCGGGGACATTGTGACCCTCGGGCGGGCCGTAGGGAAAACCCCAGCCGGCCACGCCACCGAGCACGTACAGCTTCGACGCGCGCGTGCCGGCGGGAAACTCGACGCGCCGGGGGAGCGTCTTCGCGTAGCCGCTGCCGCCGCGCAGGACGATGACGTTTTTGCCCGCGGCCGTTGTGGCCGGGTTGACGACGTTAAAGGGAATGTTGTCGACCATCACGACGCCGAACTGCCGGAAGGGCAGCGACGGCGCATCGGTGTCCGAGGCGAACAGGCCGTGGCGCGTGTCGGCGGTGAAGGCGCAGGTCATGTCGAGGGTGCGAAAGCCCTTGGGCGTGTTGGCGGTGAGGTAACCGATGATGTCGCGCAGCGCCTTGTCGCCGAGGGTCTCGAGTCCCTCGGGCATGAGGGAAAAGCCGGAGGAGCGCATCGACGCGATGTCGGCCTTGCGCAGCTCGACGTCGCCCTCGAGATTCTTCAGCGTCACGCGCTCCGTGTTCTCGGTCTTGATGAGGCCGCTGTATTCCTCGTTCTGCTTCGTGGTGACGTTGTAAGCGAGGAAGTTTCCTTCCACGATGCGATTCGGATCGAGGATGTGCGTCAGCAGCACGGTCGGGCCGTTGAGCCCGACGCCGGTGAGGTCGGGGCCGAGGTCCTTGCCCTTCTGGTCGAACTTGTGGCAGATGGCGCAATTCTTCTCGAACAAGTCCTTTCCACTTTTCACGTCGGCGGGCGCGTCGAGGGCGGGCCGGAGCTTCGCAATCAGCGCGTCCTTCTCGCTCCTCGGCCCCAGCAGGACCTCGAAGACCGCGCGGGCGCGGGCCGCGACCGACGGGTCCGCGTGCGTTTGCAAACGGCTCGGTCCGGACACGCCGAGGTCCGCGGGCACGAGCTTCTTCGCCTCAAGGGCATCGCACAGGTTCAGCGCCCACTCGGCGCGCCTGAGCAGCGTGCCGAACGCCAGCGGGCGATGCTCCGAAGAAATCTGTTTGAAATTGTGAATGAGCGCCTCGCCGGCGGCGGCGTTCGTGGTGCGGCCCAGTTCGATGATGGCGGCTTTCTGCACGGCGCCGGCGGGCTTCCTGGCCAGCAGCGCGTCGAGCTTCTCGATGACCTCCGCGCGGAGCGAGGCGACATTCATCAGGCTCGTCAGCAGCGCGACGCGGTCCTCCTCCTTGTTCTTATCGTTGGCCAGGGCGGCGAGCAGGCGGTCCTTCACCGAGTCGAGGTCCGCGGTGAAATCGCCGCTCCTGGCGTAATGGGCGGCCAGCGGCAATGCGGCGGCGCGCAGCGACCGGTTCTCGGACTTGATGAGTTTTTCCAGGCCGGCCTCGATGTTGGTCGAGAAGGTCGGCACGAACTCGCCGAGGCGCCGGTTGAAGGTCTCGAGCGTTGCCAGCTTCAGCTTGTCGGCCCCTCCGGGAGCCTTGCAAAGGTGCGCGAGCGTCCAGCCGGCGGCGCCGTCCTGTTTGTTCACCAGGAAATCTTCCACGAGCTGCGGCACCAGATCGCGAAAACTGTCGGTCTTGTCGGAAGCGAAGGCGAGGCGGATGAAGTTCGTCGGCGCGAGCCGCGCGACGCCGAGCACGGCGGACTTGCTCCAGGCGTCCTTAAGGTCGGGGTAAAGCTTCTCCACGGCTTCGAGCGTCGATGGGCGCGGAGCACACGAGCCGAGCGCGCACAAGGCGTCCAGGCGCGTGCGTTCGGCGGTGTCCTTGAGCAGCTTGACGATGACACGGACGACGTTGCTGGAGGGCGCCGCGCCCAACTCGGGCACGATGCGCAGCGCGTTATTGACGACCGAAGGATGCTCGTCGTTGAGCGCGACAAGCAGATTCGTCTCGGCCACCGCGTCGAGCGCCAGCAGCGTCCAGAGCGCGTGGATGCGCACGTGCGCAAGACGGTTCGAACGGACCACTTCGTCCAGCACGGGAATGACGCTGCGATCCTGCCGCTCAGCGAGCAGGCGTTGGGCGGTGAAGCGCACCCAGGCGTTGGGATGTTCGAGGGCGTGGACGAGGTCACCGGATCGGGCGCGAGCAAGCGCCGGCACGTTGTAAGTACGCGCGGCCTTGTGCTGGATACGGTAGATGCGCCCGAGGGCGTGGTCGCGGTCGGGGCGCACCGCGGCGTTGCCCGGGCCGTGGGGCACGCCGCGGATATCGTTGTGAGATATGGCCTGGTTGTAGAAATCGAGCAGGTACATCGCGCCGTCCGGCCCGATGCGCGTGTGGATGGGCCGGAACCACAGGTCGCTGCCCGCGATGAACTCGGCGTCGTCCCGCCGCGTGGCCTCGAAGGTCGGGCTTTCAGCTCGGAAGATCACATCCTCGTGAACGATGTGGACCGTCGGTTCGCAGATGAATGCGCACCCGCGGTACTTCTCCGGCCAGGCGCCCCCTTCATAGATCGTGCAGCCGCTTGACGCCGTGAACACGCCGACCGGCGCGACCTGCACGTACTCGTGCCGCGTGTCGCCGAAGATGGGATTGACCTTCTGATGGTCCTCGATGGCTTTGTCGCTGGTGGCGTTGCCCAGCTTGCCGCGGGCGAGGAACCGTTCCGGCATCACGACGTGGCTGATGTGCGGCCCGTTCGCTTTCGAGAAGAAAAGTTCCCCTTCCCAGTTGAAGTCGATGCCCCACGAATTGCCGTTATACGACGCGACTTGTTCCATCGCCGAGCCGTCCGGCCGGAAGCGGAAGATGCCGTTGCCGATCTTGCCGAAACTTTGGCCGCGCGCGTTGGTGATATTGGTGGATTCCGTGCCGCTGTAGCCCTGGCAGCCGTAAACCCAGCCGTCGAGTCCCCAGCGCAGGTTGTTGATCACCGCGTGCGTGTCGTAAGTGCCGAACCCGTCGAACAACACTTCGCGCGTGTCCGCCTTGCCATCGCCATTGAGGTCGCGCAGGAAAAGAATCTTCGGCGCCTGCGCCACAATGAGGCCGTCGTGGTGGAATACGAAACCCGTCGGCAACACCAGCCCCTCGTAGAAAACCGTTCGCTTGTCCATCCGCCCGTCGTGGTTCGAGTCTTCGAGGATGACGATCGAGTCCTTCGCGGGAGACTTGTCCACCTTGAACGGATACTCCGGCGTGAGCGCGACCCACATCCGCCCGCGGGCGTCCCAGTCGAGCGAGATCGGCTTGGGCACCAGCGGCTCGGCGGCGACGAGCGACAGGGTAAACGTCGGCTCGACGCGAATTTTCTTCATCGCCACGTCGGGCGCGCTCGGACCGCCCGCTGGATAGCGGAACGCGAGAAGTTCCTCGGGGTGCAGCAGCGAATCCACCGGCCGCCTCCCGGCCCAGGCGATGCCGCGCAGCAGCAGCCCGCGGAAATGCGGCAGCGCGAAGTTCGAGTACTTGTGTCCCTGACATGACGCGAAGACGCGTCCCGCTCCACGCTCGTAAGCCCACATCTGTGGGATGATTTCTTTCGCCGTACGAAACGTCGTCGCGATCACCTTCGCCTCGGGCGCGAGCCGGAGCTTGAAGAACAATTCGTCGTCGAGATCGAAGTTCGCGATGCCCGCCGTGATCGGATGCGACGCCCCCCCGAAGTACAGCCCGACCAGCCCGCGCTGCCAGTTGGTTTCGCCGTGCTGCTTGGCACCGCCAGCAACGGACGCGAACCAGGCCGCGTTCGTCCCGCAAATGCCGTCGTGCAACACGACCATCCCGCCGCCGCCTATTAGAAACGAGTCCAGATTTGTCCGATCCGACGGCGTAATGTTGTTGCCGTCCGCGGCGTAGACAATGAGCACGTCAGTCCTGGCCAGTTCGGCCTGGGTCGGGAACCGCAGCGCGCCTTCCGCTTTCGCCCCGCGCTCGCGAAGCAGCTTGGTCCACTCCACGAGGAGCCGCGGGTAATCATGCTCGCCCGGCCCGTGCGTCTTTTCACTGGCGCGAATGAAGACACGCAGCGGCCCCACGGCGCGGGCCTGGCTGGGCGGCAGCAAAGCAATGGCAGCGACGGCGAGGACAACCAGAGCTAGAGGTCGGGTCATGGCAGTGACGCAGGGGTCGTTGAATCCGGAATACTGCCGTGTCGCACGAAGCGGATCAAGCTCGGCCGCAACAGGCGCAAGGCAGGGGGCGCAACTCGGCACACGCACCATGCGCGGCGATATGCGGCGGGAAGCGAAGCGCCACGCCGCTTTCGGTTACGGATTGGTGGCGAAAAAGCGGCGTCGCACTGCGCTTGCCACCGCACTCCAAATTTTTGCCGGAAATGCGTGAACTTACCTGATTGTAGTCCGAGGCATTGCCCCGGCCGGCAGCGCAGCTTAGCATCCGCCTATGAGCGACATTGGCGATCGGCTGATTGCCGCGGCCCGCAAGCTCTCAATTACCGTCGGGCGCCTGCGTTTCGCGGCGCCGGTGACGCACGTTTACAACCCGCTGGATTATGCCTGGGCCGCGCACGAGGCGTACGCCCGCCGTTTCGGGGCCGCGCGCAAGCGGGTGCTGTTCCTCGGGATGAATCCCGGCCCGCACGGGATGATGCAAACCGGCGTGCCGTTCGGCGAGATTGCCGCAGTGCGCGATTGGATGGGCATCAGCGCCGACGTGCGCCAGCCGACGAATTGCCACCCCAAGCTTCCCGTGAATGGATTTGCGCACGCGCGCTCCGAAGTCAGCGGACGACGGCTGTGGGGATTGTTTGCGGAACGGTTTGGTGCGGCCCGAAACTTTTTCGCGGAGCATTACGTGGCGAATTACTGCCCGTTGGGATTTCTTTCCGCGACCGGTTCAAACCTGACGCCGGACAAGCTGCGCGCCGCCGAGTCCGAGAGGCTCTTCGCCGCCTGCGACGAGCATCTGCGCGAAGTCACGGCGGGGCTGCGGCCGGAGTGGGTCGTGGGCGTGGGGGCTTTCGCCGCCGATCGGGCCGTGGAAGTGCTCGCCGAGTCAGGAGCGCGCTTCTGCAGGATACTTCATCCCAGCCCGGCGAATCCCGCCGCGCACGCCGATTGGGGCGGAATGGTGACAAGGCAGTTGCGGGAGCTGGGGGTGTGGGGAGCCGAGGGAAGCCATGCCAGGGCGAAGCGTGGAGCGTGAGGCGAGAATCGTAAAACGTGAAACGTAAGCTGGGTGGGGAAATCGTGGCGTGTTCGCGAGTGCGGATCGGAATTACGTTTTACGTTTTACGTCTCACGTCTCACGTTTCACGTCTCACGTTTCACGTTTCACGTTTCACGTTTCACGTTTCACGTTTCACGTTTCACGTTTCACGTTTCACGTTTCACGTTTCACGTTTCACGTTTCACTCTCACGGATCGATCAGCACCGGCGTTCCAACTGCCACCAGCTTGAACAAATGTTCCGCGTTCCAGTTTGCGAGTCGAAAACAGCCGTGCGACTCGGTGCGGCCCACATCTTCGGGCCTGGGCGTTCCGTGGATGCCGTAGCCGGGTTTGTCGAGGCCGATCCAGACCGTCCCGACGGGGTTGTTGGGCCCCGGTTGCAGAATCAATTTGCGCCCGAGCTGCCGGGCTTCGGCGGATTCAGGAAACACCTCCGGATCGAAGGTGTAATTGGGGTTGGCCGCGACAACGATGATGCCGAGGGTCTCGCCCACCGGCCGCTTCTCGACGCGGGCCGCGATGCTGCACGGGAAGTGCGCGAGCAAGTTCGTCTCCGCGTCGAATGCCTGAAGGGTGCGCGCACCGATCGAGATCCGCACGAGGGCCGCTTTTCCGGCCGGCTCGGGAAGCGCCACGGCCGGGACCTTCAGGCTCGTGCCGGCGGTCACCGCGCTCCAGTCCACGCCGGGATTGAGCGCTCGAACGAGTTTGGGATTTGAAAGACTGCGCTCGGCGACGAGTTCAAGGATTGTCTCGTATTCGAGCCGATCCTGCTGCGATTTCTCCAGCCACGTCGCACCGAGCGGACGCAGCCGCCCGAGGTCGTCGGCGGTGACGACCTGGTTCGTAAAGAGGGCCGCATTGGTTTGCAGCCTGGCGAGAGTGGAGTCGTCGAGAGCACCCGTCGCCGGAAGTCCTTCCAGAAGCTGGAATGCTCGCAGCGCGGCGCGCGTCTGCGGTCCTAGAACGCCGTCGAGCGATCCGGGGGAAATGGCGTGGCGGGCCAGAGCGGTCTGGGCCGCAAGCACGCGTTCGTCGACCGGGCTGGAAAGGGGAGCGTTCGTGGCGGCCGGCCTGGGCCGGGGCTGCTCGGGAACGCTCCGCGCGTGGACGGGCACGAGCACCATGGGTTCGGCTGGTCGGCCGGAGGAATTGGTCACGGGAATGACGAGCAAGCCGTTGGTCTGCCCTGGCGCCGGTGCTGCCAACGAAACCTCATCACGCGGGCTGCGCCCGGCCATCCAGCCGGCCCAGGCGATTAGCATCGCCGCCATCACGACGAGCCAGCGCAAGCCCGGCGACCAGGCCGCGCCTGCCCGGCGGCGCGCGGCGTTGAATTCCCGATGAATTCTCATGGGCCGGGTGGAAGGTTTCGTGCAATCAAGGGCTCGGCGCCGGTTGCGGGCGATTTTCCGCCTCCTTCATCGGTCCGAAGTGAACGAACCATTTGACGCCCCAATAGGCCAACAGCACCAGCCACGCGCTGAACAGCAGCCACCACTTGTTCGAGCCTCCAAGGACGTTGAGGATGTTTCGCGCGGCGACAAATGCGAACCAGACGGCGTCGACCAGGAAGATGATCCGCATCGGGCGGTAGCGCGCCCAGACCCAGACGCCGCCGAGCAAAAGCCCCAGTGCAAGCCCGAGCGGGTCGACGGGAACAGGTTTGATGCCCTGGGCCGGATCGCCCGACATCGGGAGCGAGGTGGCAGCAATGATAAACGCGATAGGCAGCACCCACGAGTAACGCTTCTTGAGCACCTTCCGCAGGTCGGCGCTCATCAGGGGGCCCATCCATTGTCTGAAAGCCGCCAGCGCTTCCGGCGAAAGCTGGAAGTTGATCGCACGCGGTTTGCGCACCGCCAGCACCTTGATTGGCGCCATCAGTTCCAGTTTGTCCCACAGTTCGCCACGGGTGAAGACCCACGGGCGCGGCTCGAATTCCGAGTGCAGCGCAATGTGGTCCGGGTGCAATTCGAGAATCCATTTGCGTTTGGTTTGGGAGACCTCCTCGATCTCGAGGCGTGGCGGCAGTGGAGGAGGCTGGACAGCCGGCGCGGGCGGCTCGGGCAACTCGGGTATTCCAGGTTCCGTCGTCACGGTGCGAGGTTACCATTGGCTGTCGGGCTGCGACACCGGAAACGATCCTGACTCCTCCCGGAGCGCCGGACTCCGATCCGGCATGGATTGAAATCTTGTCGAAACGCGCCGGATCGGAGTCCGGCGCTCCGACCGCGCCTGCGGGGTCGGGGGCAGTGCCTGGATGCGCCCCGAGGTCTCTACCCCAATCCTCAAAACTTGTGAGGCGGGCGTTTCGATGCTAAACTCCGCGACAACGAGCCTGGACAAATTGATGAATTTGAATGGCGGCGGCAATTGTCTCATGCGTTCACTGAACAACTACCATCCTCATCGTCCAAACGGATACTCCGCTAAAAACATTCTCAAGCCCGTCGCCTTCACGTGCCTGGCGCCACATGCAACGGACGTCTTCATCATGGGTGACTTCAACGACTGGCACCCGGCGGCGCACCCCCTGAAGCGAATGCCGGACGGCGCCTGGCGGGCGGAAATCCCGCTCTGCCACGGCCATCATCACTACCTTTTCGTGATTGATGGAAAGCCCACGCTCGATCCGCGCGCCCAGGGAATCGCCCGTAACGAGTGGAATGACAAGGTTTCGCTCGTGGCGGTGAGTTGAAACGTTGAAACGTTGAAGCGTTGAAGCGTTGAAGCGGGTCACACCGTAGCCGTCGCCACCTCTCTTCCACGCTTTAACGCTTCAACGCTTCAACGGTGCAACGCTCGATTTCATTTCCCCGCCGTGCGCGCGAAGTGAATCGAGTCATGGTGGCGTTTGTTGTCGGCACGGATGCGCGCGGCGAGGGTCCTGGCCACTGCGAAGAGAAACGGCGCCGCCAACTCGGGCGCCTTTTGCAGCAGACTCAGGAAGCCGGCTGCGGAAAGCTTCAGGAGCACACTGTCGGAATTCGCCACGACGTCCGCCGAGCGGCGACCCTGGTCGAAGATGGAGATTTCGCCAAAGAACTCGCCCGGACCGAGCGTGACGAGGATCGATTCCCGGCCGCCGATCATCATTCGCACGCGCAACTCGCCTTCGAGCACGAAATACATCGCGTCGCCGTGCTGGCCTTGCTTGACGATCTCGGACCACTGGCGCACGGGCTGCACTTCCATGAAGTGGATCAGCCGTTCGAGCTGTTCATCGGTGAATTCAGCGAGAATTTTCACGCGGCGCAGCGAGCCGGGACGCAAGCTGGCCGGAGCGCCTGCGGCGCCGGGGGATTGCATCACCGGGCTCGACGCGGTGGCCGCGGGCCGGTTCTGGAAAAACATGCGAAGCTCCGGCACGTTCGGGGCCTTCTGCCAGGCGTCGGCCTGCTCGCTGTAAACCCAGGTATCCGCCGTGACGCGTTCCTCTTTCACCCACCCGACGAGCATGGGCAGCTCGACCGGCCCATAGACAACATTGTCCACGCCCCAAATCTTGAAGCCAACTCCAACAGCGCTCATAGGTGTAATCGTAGAATCCTAGTGTGCCGACGCGGGCAGATAAAGAAAATTCAAAGCCGCCTCGGCGCGGCGGGCGCTTCGGCAGGACGGGCTTCCAGCCTGTCTCCCGGGCATCCTGCCAGAGGAAACATCTGGGGCGGGAAGCTCCGGAAACAGGCTGGAAGCCTCTCCTGCTATCCGGCGAATCCAGGATAGTCCGCCCCTCGGGTCCGCCAACTTATCGCGCCCTGGCAATCACCCTGGCAAGCGCCGCCACGCGCCCGCCATCCACCCGGTTCGCCACTCTCCCGCGCACTTTGAGGGAGCTGCCGACAATCACTCCATCCACCAGGCGCAGGTACTCGGCCGCGTTCCCCGCCGTCACTCCGCTGCCGACGAACAACCGCGCCCGCGGACAAACCGCGCGCACCCGGCGCACGTCTTCCAGGTCTGTTGCCTGGCCGGTGCCGGAGCCGGAGAGGATCAGCCCGTCGGCCAGCCCGCGTTCGAGCGTATCGCGGGCGGCAGTTTCGATCGGCATCGGCGCCAGCGGCACGGCGTGTTTGACGTGAACATCGGCCAGGAGCGCCACGCCCAGACACAATTCGCGCCGCCGCCGCAGCGTGTCGAACGCCCGGCCCTCGATGACGCCTTGATCCGTCAGCATCGCTCCGCAGTGGACGTTGACGCGAATGAAGCTGCCTCCGCAGGCCGCGCACAGGCCGAGGGCGGCGCGGGCGTCATTGCGAAGCACGTTGAAACCGACGGGGAGCTCCACCGCGGCGCGCACGGCCGCGCCCGCGGCGGCCATCGCCGCCACGGTTTCGGGCGGCACCGCGCCCTTCGTGAATGGCGCGTCGCCGAAGTTTTCGACGATCACCGCATCGGCCCCGCCGTGTTCGTAAGCCCGCGCGTCCGCCACGGCCCGCTCGAGGAGTCCTTTGATTCCTTCGCCCCAACGCGGCGAGCCGGGCAGCGGCAGCAAATGCACGACACCGATGAACAGCTTCCGCCTGGCGGAAAACAGCGATGGCAACGCCGCCTGGCGTCGTTGTGATTTCATGATCCGAATTCCATGTCCGTGATGGTCCGCCGCCGATTCAACGCTTCAACCGTCCAACACTTCAGCCCATTCACGCGATTTTGCGCCGAAAGCGCAGCGCGCACAGAGCAAATAATCCCGCGCCCATTCCCGCGAGCGTGGCGACGTGCTGCCAGAACTCCTCGAGGCCGGCGCCCCGGAGGACGATGGCTCGCAACAGTTCGATGAAATAGGTCGTCGGCAGGCACGAGCCGATGGCTTGAAAGATCCACGGCATGGTCTCGCGCGGGAAGATGAATCCGCTGAAGAACACCGACGGCATGATGAACACCATCGACATCTGGAGCGCCTGGATTTGATTCTTCGCCCGCGTCGAAACGAGCAGACCCAGGCTGAGGAGCGAGAAGATGTAAAGCAGAGTCGAGACGTAGAGGGCAATGAGACTTCCGGCGATGGGCACGTCGAACACGAAGCGCATGATGCCGAAGAGCCCCGCGGCCATCGCCATGCCGATGACCAGATACGGCGTGAGCTTGCCCAGCATCAGCCCCCAGCGCGACAGCGGGCTGACCAGGAGCTGTTCCAGCGTGCCGCGCTCGCGTTCCCGCACGATGCTCATCGCCGTCGCGAAGGTCGTCGCGATTTGCAGGACGACGCCGATGACGCCCGGCACGAAGAAGTTCGGGCTGCGCATGGCGGGGTTGTAAAGCACCTGCGGGCGGATCTCGATAGGAACATTCCTGCGCCCGGTCTGCCCGAGCAGCGCCACCAGTGACTCGCGAAGCGTGACGCCCATCGCCGTGTTCAACGCCTGCAAGGCCATCGTGGAACTGGAGCCGTCAATGAGCACTTGCACCCGCGCGGTGCGGCCGGCGCGCAGCTCGCGCGTGAAGCCGTGCGGGATTTGCAGCCCGACGTGCGCGCGGCCCTGGCGCAGGAACGCGGAGAGTTCGGCCACGCCCTGGACTTCGCCGGCGACACGGAATGTTTCGGTGTTCACGAGGCGATCGACCAACTGGCGGCTCTCCACCGTGCGGTCCTCGTCGAGGAGGACCGTGGACATGTGTTTCACATCGTTGTCCAGCGCGTAGCCGAAGGCGATCATCTCGATGAGCGGCGGGAAGAACATGAAAAAGAGCGTCATCGGATCGCGCAGGACCACGATGAATTCCTTGTAAAGAATGGCGTTGAAGCCGCGGAAGGGGGATTTCATTGGAAAGGCAAATGGAACTCCCCCGTGCGATCCGCAGGCAGTGCCTCGATCAGCTGGTCGATGACGCGGCCCGCCGGCGTGTTCCAGTCAAGCTGCGGACGCCAGGGTTGATCGAAGGATGGCATGATAGGCGGCCGGCCGCAGGCCTTTCTCCGCACAGACACAGGCGAGAGCTTGATCGATGAGGCGGTCAGTGACACCGGGCTCATGCGCCAGCCTCCGGGCCAGCCGCAGGTCACGGCGGGATAGCAGCCCCGCCTCCCGTCGCATCAGGATGCGGGCGGCGATGCGTGACTTTACCCAGCAAGGATCACGGCGCATAGGCTCTTTCAGACTCGCGCCATGTTACGGAACAGCCGTCGTCGGGTCAATCCCGGCTCGCAAAGCTCACACCGCTGGTCAGGAAACCCCGCTCAGTCGTTCCCGCCGTCGTTTTGCCCGGCGGTCAGCGCGACAAAGACATCTTCCAACGAGGGGCCGATGGGATGGATGTCGGCGCGCGGGATGCCGGCGCGGGCGAGTGCGTCGCGGATGGCTTGTTCCGGAAGCGCCTGTTCGACGAGCAGGTGCATCGACTGGCCGAAGACCGTTGCGTTGCGCACGCCGGGGAGCCGGCGCAGGGCTTGCAGGCCGGTGGTGACGTGGTCGCAAGTGATGTCGAGGCGGCGCGTGCCGGGCGGGTTGACGACGGGCAGGGCCTTGAGGTCGTCGGGCACGCCAGAGACAACGAGCCTGGCCATGTGAATGTAGCCGACGTGCGAGCAGCGCTCGGCTTCGTCCATGTAATGCGTGGTCACGAACAGGGTCATGCCGAGGCTGGAGAACTCAAAGAGCAAGTCCCACAACTCACGCCGGGCCACGGGGTCGATTCCGGCCGTCGGCTCGTCCAGGAACAGGACGGCGGGCTTGTGGACGAGCGAACAGGCCATCGCCAGGCGCTGGCGCCATCCACCGGAGAGCAGGCCGGCGCGACGCATCAAATACGGTTCCAGGTGGGTCAGGGCGATCAACTCCTGGCGACGTTGGACGAGCGCAGGGCTGCTCAGGCCATAAAGGCGAGCATAGAAGTTGAGGTTTTCGGTCACGGTCAATTCGTCGTAAAGCGAGAACTTCTGGGACATGTAACCGATGAGGGGCTTGATTTCGTCGGTCTGTTTCGCCACGTCGAATCCCGCGATTCGCCCGGTGCCATCGCTGGGTTGGAGCAGGCCGCAGAGCATGCGGATCACAGTGGATTTGCCCGAGCCATTCGGTCCAAGGAAGCCGAAGATAGAGCCTTTCGCCACGCTGAAGCTCACCGAATCGACTGCGCTGAAGTGGCCAAAACGCTTGGTTAGCCCGATGCATTCGATCATGACCGGAGGTGAATTGGCGTCGGAAGACATTGCAACGGTGGCTGGAGTTCCAACGTTACAAGGTTACCTTGTCACTCATTTAACCCCTTCCCCTCCCCCCACCATGTTTGGAAACAGCACGTCCACCGACATTCCGGCCCGCAACTCGGCGCTGCTCTGGCGCACTTTGACGCCAAAAACCTGCTTGAGGCGTTCGCCGGGGGTCTGGACGTTGCGCGGTGTGAATTCGGCAACGCGGTTCACTTGTTCGACAACGCCCTCGAACTCTTTGGCCGGAAACGCGTCCGCTTTCACGCCCACTTTCTGGCCAATATGAATCTGCCCAAGCCACGGTTGCGGGACATAGACGCGCACCCAGAGGTGGTCGATGAGCAGCAATGTCGCAATTTCCCGATTCGGCGGCAGCACGTCGCCGATCTTTACCTCGAGCACCTCCAGCAGGCAGTTGGTCGGCGCGGCGATTCGCATCTCGCACAGGTGCGCGTCGAGTTCGTCAAGTCGCGCGCGGGCCTGCGCGATGCGCTCCGGGCGCGTGCCTGCCAGCAGCAGGTCGAAGCGGCTGCGCGCGGCGGCGGCGCTTTTCTCCAACGACGCAACGCGGCTTCTCGTGCGGTCGCGCTCCGTCTCGGAAATCACTTTCGAGGCGATCAGCTCGCGGCTGCGTTTGTCCTCGAGGCGCGCCAGGTCCAGCTCGGCGACGAGCGCCTGCCAGTCGTTGCTGGCGGCGATGATTTCCTGCGGGCGCGGTCCGGCGAGCAATTCGTCGAGCGTGGCGGCGGCCTGGGCGCGCATCGCGCGTAGTTCCGCGGCTTCGAGTTCGGCGATAAGCTGGCCGTTTGTGAGCAGGTCGCCTTCGCGGGCGAACAGCCTTTCCACGCGCCCGCCATAACGCGAGGCCACGTGGACCTCGTCGGTCTCAATCGTTCCGGAAACCGAGTTCGGGTCGGCAGGTCTCTGACAGGAGACGGCCAAAAGTATCATTCCTCCGAGCAGGACGAGTAATGTCGTGTAACGCACTGCGGCCGAAGCTAGCAGGCGGGGATGGAAGGTTCAACAAAACCGACGAACCCGTCGTTACGGGCGGGTCCGCGATGGCCGGCAACGCGAAAGGCGGAGCGCGGCATTTATGCCGCTTCACCGTTCGACGATTCAAGAGTCTGGCTTGCAACCATGCCTTCGTGACTTCGGGAGTTGAAGCGGCATGAATGCCGCGCTCCCCTGGCCCGCCGCCCGGGAGCATTGCGGAGGCGCTTCCGTCCAATCGGCAGGCCACCGGGCCGAACATCGCGGTATTGCGCGTGGGCCGCGCCTCGACCATAAGAACCGTATGAGCAGTAGCCGCCGAGGTGAGGAGGCGGATTCCTTGAGCCTGGGAGTAGGTTCGGTCCACCTCCTCACGTCGGCGGCTACGTGCCGCACCGCTGAATCTATGAAAATAGCTTCCTTAACCCTGATCCTGCTGTCGCTCTCGCTGGTGCCCCTGCCCCTGCGCGCCGCGTCGCGCGAGTCCCAATGGAAGGCCGTGGATGAGGCCGTGAACAAGGGGCTGCCAAAAACCGCGATCACGAACCTCGACTTGATCCTCGCCGGCGCGCTCCGGGACAAGGCCCACGCGGAAGCCGCCCGGGCCATTGCGAAGAAGATCGTGCTCGAAGGAAACATCCAGGGAGACAAAGCGGAGGAAAAAATCACGCGGATGGAAGCGGAGCTGGCCAAAGCGCCAAAGGAGGTCGTGCCGTTGCTGGATACGCTTCAGGCCATTTGGTACTGGCAGTTCTTCCAGAACAACCGCTGGCGTTTCATGCAGCGCACGGCGACGGCCGGGCCGCCGGGAAAGGATTTCACGACGTGGGACCTGCCGCGGCTCTTTGCCGAGATCGACAAGCAGTTCACCAAGGCGCTCGCGGGCGCGGACACGCTCAAGCGCACGCCGGTATCCGCGTTCCGGGATTTCCTTCAGCCGGGCAACACCCCTGAGGCGTGGCGGCCGACGCTTTACGATTTCATCGCGCACGAGGCTCTGGCGTTTTACGCGTCGGGCGAGCAGGCCGGAGCGAAGGCGGAGGATGCTTTCGAGATTTCGGCGGACAACCCCGTCTTCGGCAGCGTGGAGGAATTCCTGGCCTGGAAGCCAGAGACGACGGAGGACGCGGCGCCCAAACTCAAGGCGATCCGGCTCCACCAGGAGCTGCTGCGCTTCCATAAAGGGGACCGCGAGCCGGGGGCGTTTATCCTGGCGAACATCGAGCGGTTGCAATTCGGGCACAACGCCGTGTTCGGCGAGACCAAAAACGCGCGCTACAAGGCGGCATTGCAAGCCGTGTCGGACCAGTGGGCGGACCACGAGCTGGGCGCGTACGCGGTGTATCAGCGGGCGCGTGTTTTGCATCAGGAGGGCGACTGGGTGGAGGCGCGCGCCCGGGCGCTCCAGGTGCGCGAGACGTGGCGGGAAACATTCGCGGGGAGACAGGCGCAGAACCTCATTCAGGAGATCGAGGCCAGGTCGGCGAGTGTCAGCACGGAATGGGTCTGGAACGCGCCGTGGCCGGTCATTTCAGTTCGCTACCGCAACGTGACTAACGTCTGGTTCCGGGCCGTCGCGTGGGACTGGGCCGCGTTCCTCGACAGGAGGCACAACCGCCCCGAGTCCCTCAACGACGACGAGCGCAAGCAACTCCTGGCCAAAGCGCCGGCGCTCGAATGGTCCGCGTCGCTGCCGCCCACGGCGGACTTCAAGGAGCGCGCCGGGGAACTGCCGGCGCCCGCGACGCTCAAGCCGGGGTTCTACTTCCTCATCGCGAGCTGCAACGCGGCGTTCGACGAAACGAACAACCTCGTGCAGTTCGCGGATTTCTGGGTGAGTGAACTGGCGCTCCTCGTGCGGCCGCGCGACGGAAAGATCGAGGGCTTCTTGCTGGAAGCCAACTCGGGCGAGCCCGTGGCGGCGGCCGAAGTCGACTCGTGGCACCTCGACAACCAGGGCAATCGCGTCGCGTCGCCGGCCACAAAAACGGACGCGCTCGGCTTCTTCACCCTCGACTCGAAGGAGCGCCGCGGCCATCTCATCCGCGCGCGGCACAACGGACGCGAGATCGCTTCGGCGCAGGACTACTGGAGTTACGAGCTGCACCAGCCCGAGCCGCGCGACCAGACGGTCTTCTTCACCGACCGCGCGCTCTATCGGCCAGGCCAGACGGTGCAATACAAAGGCATCGTGGTTCACACCGACCAGAACAAGGACAGCTACGAGACGCTCGCCGGGCGCGAAATCGAAGTGGTCTTTGCGGACCCGAACGGCAAGGAGATCGCGAAAGCGAAGCACCGGGCGAACGATTACGGGAGCTTCTCGGGCAGCTTCACCGCGCCACGCGACCGCGTGCTGGGGCGGTGCCGCATCTACACGCAAGGCCCGGCGGACGGCGCGGCGTGGTTCAACGTCGAAGAATACAAACGGCCGAAGTTCCAGGTGACGCTCGACGCGCCGAAGACCGCGGCGAAGTTGAACGACACAGTGAGCCTCATTGGCAAAGCCGAGAGCTACACCGGCGCGGCCGTGGACGGGGCGCTTGTAAAGTGGCGCGTGACGCGGGATGTGAACTGGCCGTGGTGGGGCTGGTATTCGTGGCGCATGCAGAACGTCCAGGGCAGCCAGGAAATCGCCCACGGCACCGCGCGCTCGGAGGTCGATGGCTCGATCAGAGTCGAGTTTGTCGCAAAACCGGACCCGGCCGTGACGGAAAAGGACGAGGCGTCGTTCACGTTCACCATCCACGCGGACGTCACGGACACGGCCGGCGAAACGCGCTCTGCCGACCGCGTCGTGCGTGTGGGTTTCACCGCGCTCACGGCGACCATGAGCGCGGAGGACTGGCAGACGGACGACAAACCGGTCGAGCTTTCCATCAAAACCGCGACGCTCGACGGCGAGGCGCAGACGGCTGAAGGGACGGTGAAGATTCATCGGCTGAAGGAACCGGCGTCGGTGCAGCGCCCTCGGTTGCCGGACGACGGCTACTGGGCTTACCGCCGTTACCGTGGCGCGGGCGGCGCGGGCGACGCGGACAAGCCCGACTTGTCCGACCCGAACCAGTGGGAACTCGGCGAGGTCGTCGAGCAGAAGGGCTTCACCACGGATGCCGAGGGCAAAACGAAGCTGGAATTCAAGCTCGGCGTCGGCGCGTTTCGCGCGATGCTGGAGACGCAAGACCGCTTCGGCAAGAAGGTCACGGGCCGGCTGGCGTTGCGGGTGCTAAAACCGTCTGACACGAAGCTGGCGATCAAAGTTCCGCATCTGCTCGCCGCGCCGGAATGGAAGCGCGAGCCGGGCCAGGAGTTCAGCGCACTGTGGGGCACAGGCTACGACGCGGGCCGGGCGTTCATCGAAATCGAGCACCGCCACAAGATGCTCAAACGCTACTGGACAAAAGCCGGCGACACGCAGCAGCAGATCAAGCAAGCCGTCGATGAATCGATGCGCGGCGGCTTCACGCTGCACGTGACGCAAATTCGCGAGAATCGCGCCTTTCTCGATTCGCGCCACGTCGACGTGCCGTGGAGCAACAAGGAATTGGACCTCAAGTGGGAGCACTTCACCTCCAAGCTCGGCCCGGCGCAGAAGGAGACGTGGACACTGGTCGTGTCGCGCTCGACCAACAGCGTAGCCGCCGACGTTAGGAGGCGGAACGGTGGCGAAGGAGTCGACGAATCTGCCTCCTCGCGTCGGCGGCTACAGGAGGTGGCCGAACTCGTCGCGACGCTTTACGACGAGTCGCTCGACGCCTATTTACGCCATTCATGGCTGCAACGCTTCGGCTTCTTCCGCTACGACAACACCAGCGCCCAGCCGCATTTCGCGAACGCGACGAAGTCATTGCAACACCTCAAGGGCCAGTGGCTGTCGAGTTGGCTCGACGCGAACATGACCTACTGGCATTTCCCGTCCGACCTTGTCCAGAATTTCTGGAATTACGGATGGGGGGAACGCTACCGGGGCATCGCGCAGTTCGGTCGTGCAGACACATTCTACTCCGTGGAAGCCATAAATGGCGACCCAGCACTGCCGGCTTCGACAATGGCCCCCGCCGAGGCTAAACTCGCCCTCGGCGTCGATTTCGAACTGGCCAAGCGGAAGGACGGCGATGACAAGTCCGGCCGCGCTAATCGGCAAGAGACCAGCACCTCCTCCGAGCTTGCAAACGTCTCCGCGCGCAAGAACCTCAACGAAACCGCCTTCTTCTTCCCCCAGCTTCTCGCGGACTCCAATGGCGTCGTGAAACTACAATTCACCATGCCCGAGGCGCTGACGACCTGGCGCTTCATGGGTTTTGCGCACGACTCGGCGTGCCGATCCGGTTTCCTCGAAGGCAAGAGCGTCACCGCGAAGGACCTCATGGTGCAACCGAACCCGCCGCGCTTCCTGCGCGAGGGCGACACGCTGGAGTTCACCGTGAAGGTCTCCAACCAATCCGCCACGCGGCAGGAGGGCAAGGTGCGGCTCACGTTCAACGACGCACAGAGCGGCCAAAGCGCCGACAGGCTGCTGGCCAACGCCACGCCCGAGATCGCCTTCGACATCCCCGCCAAGGAATCGCGCACCTGCTCGTGGCGCATCCAGGCGCCCGATGGCGCGCCGTTCCTGACTTACAAGGCCGTCGCGTCCAGCGGCCGGCTGTCGGACGGCGAGGAAGGTTACCTTCCCGTGCTGGCGCGGCGCATCCTCGTCACCGAATCACTCCCGCTGCCCATCCGCGGCCAGGCGGGCGGCGCGGTGGTGAAAAAGTTCGAGTTCGAGAAGCTGGCGAAGTCCGGCAAGTCCGGTTCGCTCGTCCACCAGAACCTCGTGGTGCAGATGGTTTCGAATCCGTCGTGGTACGCCGTGATGGCGCTGCCTTATTTGATGGAGTTTCCGCATGAATGCACCGAGCAGACCTTCAATCGCTTTTACGCCAACTCGCTGGCCCGCAGCATCGCCAACGGCGACCCAAAAATCCGTCGCGTGTTCGACCAGTGGAAAGGCACGCCAGCGCTCGACAGTCCGCTGGAGAAGAACCAGGACCTCAAATCCGTGATGCTCGAAGAAACCCCATGGCTCCGTCAGGCCAACAACGAGAGCCAGGCGCGCAAAAGCGTCGGCGTGCTCTTCGACGCAAACCGGCTCGACGACGAGAGCGAGCGCACCCTGCGCAAGCTCGTCGAGATGCAGCTTCCCGACGGCGCGTGGCCATGGTTCCCCGGCGGGCGCGGCAACGACTACATCACGCTCTACATCACCACCGGATTCGGCCGGTTGCGCCACCTCGGTGTGGATCTCGACACGACGGCCGCTGTGAAGTCTCTTACGCGTCTCGACGCCTGGATGGATGAACACTACCGGGAGATCCTGAAATGGCCCCATCCCGAGGACTACGTTCCCAGCCCGACCGACGCGCTGTATCTGTATGGCCGGAGCTTCTTCCGGAAGGACAAGACCATCGCCCCGGAACATCAGGCCGCGGTGAATTTCTTCCTCGCGCAATCCCGCAAGCACTGGCTGCAAGTCTCCAGCCGCCAAAGCCAGGGCCACCTCGCCCTGGCGCTACAACGGTTCAACGCTTCAACGAAGCTTAACGATTCAACGCCCCGCGACATCATGCGCTCGTTGAAGGAGCGCTCCGTCACGAACGAGGAAATGGGCATGTTCTGGCGCGACACCGAGTTGAGCTGGTGGTGGTATCGCGCCCCCATTGAATCGCAAGCGATGATGATCGAGGCCTTCGACGAAGTGGCGGCGGACAAACAGGCCGTCGAAGAGTGCCGCGTCTGGCTGCTCAAGCAGAAACAGACGCAGGATTGGAAAACGACCAAGGCCACCGCCGACGCGATTTACGCGCTGCTCCTGCGCGGTCGGGACATCCTGGCCAGCGACGCGCTCGTGGAAGTGAAGCTCGGCGGCATGGACGTGACGCCCGTCGCGGGACAAATCGGAAATCCGAAATCCGAAATACGAAATTCTCCCGAGGCCGGCACCGGCTTCTACGAAAAACGTTTCGCCGCTTCCGACATCAAACCCAGGCTCGGCGAAATCACCGTCCGCAAACTCGACGAAGGCGTCGCCTGGGGCAGCGTTCATTGGCAGTACCTCGAAGACATGAGCAAGGTCACGCCGCACACCGGCACGCCGCTGAAGCTGAAGAAAGCCCTTTTCACGAAAGTGAACACAAAGAAAGGCCAGGTCCTCGAGCCGATCAAGGGCGCGGTCCAGGTCGGTGACGAACTTGTGGTCCGCATCGAGCTGCGCGTCGACCGCGACATGGAATACGTCCATCTCAAGGACCAGCGCGGCAGCGGCACCGAGCCGGTGAATGTCCTCTCGGGCTACCGTTACCAGGACGGCCTCGCCTACTACGAAAGCACGCGCGACACCGCCAGCCACTTCTTCATCGATTACCTGCCGAAGGGCGTCTACGTCTTCGAATACTCGACCCGCGTCCAGCATCGCGGCGCCTACGAGACCGGCGTGGCGGCCATCCAGTGCATGTACGCGCCCGAGTTCAACAGCCACTCAGAAAGTCTCGCGCTGCGAGTGGACTGACCAGGAGCACGGCCAGCTTTGTCTTGGTGCGGAGGACCGGGAAAGTTAAGTTCCGCGCGTGCCAGAAAAGTTGGAAATCCTGGGGCGCGTGCGAGCTGCGGTTGCGAAGAGGCTGTTGTTCCTGCCACACGCTGTCCGCCAAATGGCGCGCCCTGATCGCATGATTACCACCCAAGAAGTTCGGACCATTATGGAGTGTGGAGAACTCGTTGAAGACTATCCGGAGGATGTGCGCGGACACAGTTGCCTGATGGTGGGACGCGGCGACGGCAGCCGCCCCGTCCATGTTGTGTGCTCGCCAAAAGACGATTACTTGGCTATTATTACTGCGTACTTGCCGGACCCTCGCGAATGGGAGCCGGACTTGAAAACACGAAAACGTCTATGAAATGTGTTCACTGCAAAGGCGAGATGCGGCGGGCCACTGCTCCCTTCAGCGTGGATCGTCACGGCTTCCACCTGCGGCTGGATGCGGTGCCCGCGTGGGTCTGCTCACAGTGCGGCGAAGTTTATTTTGAGGAGCGCGAGGTTACGGCCATTCAGGAGGCGCTTCGGGCAATCGAGGAACGCGCCGGGAGCCTGTGCGCTGCCACTTGACGGCGAGGAGCAAAATGAGCCGCTAGGTGGGTGCGACTCCCTGCCGCGCTCAGCGCGCAATCTCGACAACGTCCCCCGGCTCCAGCATCGGATCTTCCGCCCCGCGCAGCAACCGCTTCGGATCGACGCGGTAGGTCTGTCCCTGGCGGATGACATTGATGCGCGTCGGATCCAGCGCGCCCGTGTACTCCGCGGCCAAGAGGGCCTGTGCGAGCGTCAAGTTCTCCTTCCATGGCACGCGCGGGTGGCGGACCATGCCGCGAAACCAAACGGCGGGTTCCTGTTCCAGTTTTTGCGCGTCGAGGGCCTGTTGCTGTCCTCTGCGAAACGCCTCCGCTTGCCGCTGCTTCGCCCTGCCGGCGCACCCTGCTGTGGCCAGGACGACCGCCACCAGGAAAACACACAGCGCCTTCATGCCGCGCTCAGCAACTCGTCGGCACCTCCTGCAAGACCTCGACACAATGCGGGATGGCGCCAGCCACGAAGCCGAGGCACTCGACGGCGCCGCTCGGCTTGCCGGGCAGACAAATGACAAGCGTCTTGTCCACAACGGCAGCGAGGTTCCGAGACAAGATTGCGTTTTTCGTGATCTTCAACGACTCCATCCGCATCGCTTCGCCGAAACCGGGCAGTTCGCGGAGGGCGATCTCGCGAATCGCCTCCGGTGTGACGTCGCGCCACGCCACGCCGGTGCCGCCCGTGGTCAGCACCAGATGGCACCCCTGGCTGATCTGTGTTCGGATGGCGCGCTGGATGTCGCGCTTCTCATCGGGCACTAGTGTGTCCGCCAGCACGTTCCAGCCGTGGCCCTCGGCGGCTTTCTTGAGCGCCGGCCCGCCGAGATCGTCGTAGAGGCCTTTGCTCGCCCGGTCGCTGATAGTGATAATGCCAACGTTAAGTTGCATGACCAAATCAAAGCATCATCGCACACGCTCCGCAAAGCCGGAAGTGGCGACGGGCGCTTTTCGCAAGTACCACCACGGTCGAGGTCGCGCCGGGAACGTAGGGCAGGCGTCCCGCCTGCCCTGCCGCGCCGAAAGGCGCGGCCTTCGCCCAACCGAGGCCTCGCTGCGCTCGGCCGGGCAGGCGAGACGCCTGCCCTACGTTGAGGCGTTGCACAGTTCCGCGAACACCGCGGCAGCCGAAGCGGCTCGCTTGAGGCGTTACACGGCTTCCAGCCGGCTTCTCAATTCGATGCGCCCCCTAGCGCCCGGCTGGAGCCGAGCTTGAATGCGCTGGCGACCGCCAGGAGCAACCACAACAAGGTGAGCCAGCCGATGCCTCCATCGGAAAATAAGCTCTTCAGATTCCCGGCTCCGCTCTGCGCCGCAAGCCACTGGCCGCCCAGAATCGCCACCAGCGCGGCCGTTCCCGCCGCAATTCCAAGCCCCGGACTGCCTTCCCGGCCCAATCCGCGCGCGCCCAGTCCGGCAAGCAATCCCACGCCCCAAGCCGCGAACGCGATCTGGCGGCCGGTCACCTTGAGGAGAAAAAACCAAACGAGCATTCCGACCAAGCCCGCCGCCGCGGCGCCGGCGATCCCGGGCCCAAGCCTGCCGCGCCGAACTGCCGGCGCACCGAGACTCTGGCGAAGGCATTCGTTCGCCGCGGGCGTGCCGTCCACACCGCAGCCTGGGCAATCCACCTTTTGCGGCATCCGGCCATGGAGCGGCTCCACGTCGAACTTGTATCGCGTGCCGCAGTCACATTGGATTTTGACTTCGATTTTCATTGCTTCGGAGACGCCACGCTCGAAGGGCTGGCGCTCAACTGCCGGATCCCATCCACGAGGTAGACCACCATCGACGCGCCCGTGCAGGCCGCCGCCGCGAGACAAATCCAGCGCAACCAGTTCGCGGGCCACTTCAGTAGCCCCCACAGAATGCACGCCATGAGCAATACCGTGGCAACCTTGCCCACCATTGCGGGGCGCACGATCACCTTGTCGCAAACGTGCTTGATGATGAGCAAGCCAATCAAAATGATCACATCGCGGCTGACCACGGTCACCACGAGCCACAACGGCAGCCGCGGCAGGTGTGGCGCATTGTTCAGGCTCAACAACACGATGCCCGCCACCAGCAGCAATTTGTCGCCAAGCGGATCGAGGATGGCGCCCAGTTCGCTGCGCTGGTTGTAGCGCCGCGCGATGTAGCCGTCCACCCCATCGCTGATGGCCGCAATGCCAAAACAAAGCACCGCCGCCAGGCGATGAATCTCGTCGCCATCCTCCGCATAATAGAGCACCTCGACAACGAAAACCGGCACCAGCAGGATGCGGAAGATGGAAATCTTGTTGGCCGTTGTCATGGGCGTGCCGCCAGTGTTGTAATGTAAGCGGGCCTCGTCAACTCTGGGTCGTTGAATCGTTAAATCGTTGAATCGTTAAACCGTTGAAACGTTGAATTGGACGGCCGGCCGGATGGGCCAGAGAAAATCTGCGGTACTAGTTGGAGGACCACTCCCACGATTTAACGATTTAACGATTTAACGATTCAACGATTCAACGATTCAACGATTCAACGATTCAACGATTCAACGATTCAACGATTCAACGATTCAACGATTCCTCGCCTATCGTCGCATTGCAATTCTCCCGGCACTTCGCTTATCACTTCGCCCATGCCAGCCACGACCCGGCCGCTCGTCGGCATCATCATGGGAAGCCAGTCCGATTGGGAGGTGATGCGCCATTGCGCCGCCCAGCTCGAGGAACTGAACGTCCCTCACGAAGTCGAAGTCATCTCCGCGCACCGCACCCCGGACCTGCTTTTCGAGTACGCTTCGAGCGCGCCGGGGCGCGGGCTGGAAGTGATCATCGCCGCCGCCGGCGGCGCCGCGCACCTCGCCGGCGTGACCGCCGCGAAGACCGCCCTGCCGGTGCTTGGCGTGCCGATGGAATCCAAGTCCCTCAAGGGTCTCGACTCGCTCCTGTCGATGGTGCAGATGCCCGGCGGCGTTCCGGTCGGCACGCTGGCCATCGGCAAGCCGGGCGCGATCAACGCCGCGCTGCTGGCAACGGCCATTCTCGGCATCAAACATCCGGAGCATCGCGCCGCCTATGAAGCATTCCGTGACAAGCAAACAAAGAAAGGACTGGCGAACCGCAAGCCGCAGCCAGTCGTGGCGAAATAGGCGCGCTGGGGCGGAACCGCAAGCAACTGGATTCTCCATTCACGCCTTCGGCGTGGCGGGATCAACCGCCGAAGCCTCCGCCGCGCGGCTGGTCACGAAATGTTTGAACTGACGGTAATGGCGCTTGAGCCGGAGGCGGTACCGCTCGTCCGCGACGATGTCCTGGAATAGTGTGAGCAAAAAAGACGCATGTTCCGATTGTTCGTTCATTGGGTCCAGGCAGCCGCGGGTGATCTGGCGTGGCGCCTCGGGATCGTAGGGCATTTTGCGCTGGTAGAAGCTCTCTCGTTCCCATCCAAAATTGATCGAGGCGAGCACGGGCTTCGGATGGTCGCTTGAAACGACTTGAATAAAAACCCGGCGGCAGTCGCAGCCCGAATCGGGGCAGTAGAATTCGAGGTAGGCGTACTCGCCGACAGGCAGCCCCGGACCGGGACCGACGATGAGCGAGCGGGTTTCCCGCGCGGCAATTTCAGGGCACGCCAGATGGAAAGGGATCATGGTGGCGAGGAGTGGCGCTAAAGCCAGCGTGGGGTCGAAAACGGGGCGCCCGGTTGGTCGGCTTGCGTCTGCCGGCAACAAAACTTGAATTTCTTCCCGCTGCCGCATGGGCACGAAGCATAAGGATTGCCGGAAGACGGTGGTGCGGCGGGCGGCGGGTCGGATGACTTGAACCGAGATGCCAGCGCTATGTTGTACGCCGCGATGAAGGCATTGAACTCTGCCTGGTCGCCTATGTTCACGCCGGCTTCATGAGCCGTCATCACCAAAGTCTTGGCCATACCCCAGTTGTCCGGATCTTCCGCGCTGCGGACGATATCCTCGGCGATATCCTCGACTGTCTCCGCCAGCGCATGGCCTTTGGGATGCAGGGACTGGTCGCCCAAAAAGCGGAAGAAAGCGCCCAGGACCGGCGCGATGGCCTCGAAGAAGGAGAGTTCGGCGGACACCTTGCGCGGGAGAATCTCCAGGCAGCAATCGCGCACCGCATTGCAGTGCCATTGGGCGGGGGCCAGATCAAGATGGCGGTGGCAGTGATCCGTAAAGTAATTCGCGATTGCGCCGGCCTTGTTTTGCTGTGACTCCGTCAAAGCTGCAAAGGCAGGGCTTTTCTCAAAGGCGTCGTACCACTCTTCGACTCGACGGTGGATTGCCGTCGACTCATCTTCCGCGAACAGGTCGCTCATGGCTTGGTTGTCGCGCGATGCGCTGACGGAACAAAGCCAAAGTTGTTATGAGTTGTTGGCAGACTATTCGCCCATTACTCACCAAGGCTTGCGCTTCCCTCCCGACGGCCCCTTGCCGTAATCTCCGGCCGCGCATGAGCGACAGCACTGTTTCCGGCGGCGGACAGAAATCCTATCAGGCCCTGGGCGCCGCGCCCGAACTGGGCGGCGGCTTGCAGCCGGGCAAAGTGACGATCTCCGGGGGAATTGTGCGCTTCGAGGCCGGCGGAGGTGTCGTCGAATGGCGCCTGGAGGAGATTCGGCTCAGCCTGGGCGGGCACGACAACAAGCAACTCTTCCTGACCCGCGCCGACAATCCCAAAGCCACGCTGAGCACCTCGGATCTCTCGCTGCTGGATGAGCCGGCATTTCAGCACAGCAGCCTTCGCGAACAAATCGCCCGAACCCGCAAGCTGTCGAAGACCATCCCGAGGGGCTTGATGGGATGCGGCCTGTTTCTGCTGCTCCTTCTTATAGGACTGACTGTGCTGATCGTTCGACGGGACCAAATCGTGGAATCGCTGGCGAACAAGGTGCCCATCGAGTGGGAGGTCGAATTCGGCGCGAAGCTGTTCCAGGACTTCTCGCGCAACGAAAAGCTTGTCACCAACAACGCCGCCTACAATGCGCAAATCCAGGCGATCACCAACGCGCTCCTCCCGGCGCTGGGACGCGCGCCGCTGGTGTTTCACTTCCACGTCATCGAGAACACGAACCTGAACGCGTTCGCCGTGCCCGGCGGTCACGTCTTCATATTCACCGGCCTGCTCGAAACCGTGAAGCGGCCCGAGCAATTGGCGGGCGTCGTGGCGCACGAGATTGCCCACGTGACGCGGCGCCACAGCATGCGCAACGTCATCAGCAGCGCCGGGTTGTGGGTGATCATCAGTTCGCTGGTCGGCGACGCGGAGGGGATTGTGGCCGTGCTGGCCGATGGCTCGCAGTTCCTCATCGGCCAGAAGTTCTCCCGCGACTTCGAGCGCGAGGCCGATGACACCGGCTGGGGTTATCTCATCGCTGCCAACGTCGATCCGCGCGGCATGATCGAGTTTTTCGAAACCATGAAAGCCGAACAGGACAAGACCTCCTCCGGCAAAATGGCCAACACGCTGGATTTCCTCAGCACCCACCCGGCGACCGACGAACGGATGAAACGCATGCGCGCCAAATGGGACGCGCTGCCGCGCAAGACCGGGTTTCGCTCGTTGGGTGCGGAAAAAGGCAACTGACCCGCGCTCCGCCAACGTAGGGCAGGCGTCTCGCCTGCCCGCGCCGAGCGCAGCGAGGCGGATGGGGCCCTTGCCGCACGGCTCGCGCTGACGCGCTCGCGGGCAGGCGAGACGCCTGCCCTACGTTGGCGCCCCAATCACGCGGCGGCGCGCTCGGCCTGGCGGCCCATGAGGTGCTCGGCGGCCTGGCGTCCCCGCTCCTCGATGAACAAACCTTCTTCGTTGATGACGCCGTGCGTCCAAAGTTGCTGGGCGAGGGTCGATTCCTGCCCGTCTTCCGCCTCCTGGCCGGCCTCCTCTTGCGCCCGGTGGGCCCGGGGTTCCTCGGGGGGCGCGAATTCGTCCGGGTTCACGGGTTTCCCCTCCTGCTGAAGCAGGCGCAGGCGATGTTCGCGTTCCAGGTAGGCTTCCTGCTCCTTTTGGCGCTCGAGGAACTCCTTCCTGTCCTTCGCCGCGCGCCGGATTGCCCGCTCTTCATCGTCGGATTCGTCGTCCGGTTCGGCCAGGTTCACGTCCCCCTCCTCCAGCGACACGGAAAACTGGACGACCCAGGGAAGCTGCGTCGTGCACAACAGTTCACGGGCTGTTTCGACCACGACGGCCAGTTGCTCGGCCGCTTCAAGTTTGCTGATGCACAGTGGCGCCGAACCGGCCGAGCAGGGCGAAAGGCGCCCCCAGCCTTGCTTTCCGAACAAGCCATCGAGCGCCGAATGGAGACGCTGGCGGAACCAGCGACCTTCCGAAGCGGCCAGCTCCAGATCGTCATTCCATCGGGATTCGGGACCGAACTCCTGGCGCGGATTGGCCGGCAGTTCATTCTTCTGACAAACCACGAACCGGGCGTTTCCGCGCGGGCGGGCTTGCGCGGCGAGGAATTCGTCCGACCACGGCGCGAGCACGGCGTGCAGCGTGGCCAGCTCCATTTTGTTGATCTTGCAGCCTTCCGCCCTCACTTCGTGCAGCCTGGGCGCTTCGGCCAGCACGGAATAATCGTGCGGATGCTGGCTGCGCACTTCGAGCCGGCGCAGTTCCGGCAACCGCGCGAGTGGCGACAAATCGCGGGTGACATCGCCCCGGAGCACCACGTGCGTCAGCGCGCGCAACCCGCCGAGTGGACGCAGGTCCTTGAACGGCCCGCCGACGGAAAGGTTGCGCAGGCGCGGCCAGCGGGTGATGTCATCGAGCCGGAACAACGGGTCGATTTCGAACGCTTCCAGCCAGGGCATGTCAGGGAGGCAGTTCACGCTGGGCACCGGGATATTGCCGCAGGGGCCCATTTCGAACCTGGCCTGGCACACCTTGCCCAGCCGCGGAATGTCTTCGAGCGAGAGCAGATTTCCGCGCCAGTGAAAAAATGCCAGTTCCTCCAGCGCCTCGAGACCCTTGAGATTGGGCCACGGGCTGCGGATGCTCAGGTGGAGCGAGCGCAGTTTCGTCAGCGCGGACAGCGGCGTCAAATCCTCCAGCGCGTCGTCCCGAATGGAAAGCGACTCGAGCGCGGTCCAGCCACGCAGCGCGCCGGCGTCGCCCAGCGCGTTGCCGCCCAGGTTGAGGTGCCGGAAGTGGCAGAAGAAACGCAGCCCGGAGATGTCCCGCATCGGGCGATCCGACTCCGAGTCGAGGTCGAGCCGATCCATCATCAACAACTTCTCGACGGCGCAGCACACCTCGGCCTCTTCGAGCTGCACGCGGTGGGCTGGATTGAGACGGCGCTTCTTTTTGCGCTCCTCTTCTCGCGGTGACAGTTCGGGTCGGCGGCCCGGGTTCGACGACGGCCAATACAGGCGTCCCTGCTCGACAAGGCGCTCCGCGCAATACGCCTCTTCGAGCGTCCGATCCGGGCTGAGCGCCCAGGCAATTAATTCATCGCGAGTTGACATGGTCCATCTCTGTTGTTGGAACTGCGCCGCCCGTCATGGCGCGGCGGCCCGGGTGCTCAGGGCCGCCAAAGGGATCAACGACCGGGGGGGAGGAAAACTTAAGGTCCAAATCAGTTTCTCCTTGAACTCCCTGACCGCTTCCGCAGCGTTCCCTCACTTCCATGAATGAACAATTCATGCGGGAAGCCATCCGCATCTCGATCGAAAAAATGCGCGACGGTCTCGGGGGGCCCTTCGGCGCGGTGGTCGTGAAGGAGAACCGGATCATCGCCCGGGGCTGGAACCAGGTGACCTCGGCGAACGACCCGACCGCCCATGCGGAAATCGTGGTCGTGCGAGAGGCCTGCCGCCAACTGGGCGGCTTCCGGCTGCCCGGCTGCGAGCTTTACAGCAGTTGCGAGCCGTGCCCGATGTGCCTGGGCGCCATCTACTGGGCGCGGTTGGACCGGCTTTTCTTCGCGGCGACCCGCCAGGACGCGGCGGAGGCCGGGTTCGACGATGAATCGCTCTACCGGGAGATTCCCCTGCCCGTGGCCCAACGCCGACTGCCGACCCGCCAACTGCTCCGGGAAGCCGCCCTCGACGCCTTCGCCCAATGGAAGGCCAAGCCCGACCGCATTCCCTACTGACGCCCAGGGCCGATTCAGGAGCGCGGACAGCCTTGTCCGCGCGAGCTTGAGGCGAAGCCAGAGAACACGCGGACATGGCTGTCCGCGCTCCTTACTTGAACCCGCCGTGACTGCTGCCGCCCCGAGTTTGAACGGATGCCTCAGGCCGCATGTCAAAACGTTTGCCGACGATGTGTGGAGACTCCCGGCAAATCAGAAGTCAGAAACCAGAAATTAGAAGTGCCCTATGAACCTGTTCCGACTGGTGTTGTGCCTGGCCGGTGTGGCACTATACATCCTGATCCGAGGGACTGGCATCGGACCGGCGGACCATCCAAAACACGCCCCGCCGCCTGCCACTCAATCCATCAAGAACGAGCCACCCTGCGATCCCGGCGCACCCCAACTCACGCCGCACCAGGACATCCTCCCGCCTTCCAACACCCTGGCCGCCCGGCCCCCTGAGAGAGCGGGCCATCCAATCCCTGCGCACTGATTCAAGTCACGGGCTTCACGCACGGTTCAGGTTCCACTTCAACCCAAACCGTCCGTGTTGCCCGTGGCCGTTCACGACTTCACCAGCGCCTCGGCCGCTTCGACCATCTTCGCGGCGGTCAGGCCGTGATGCTCGTAGAGGTGCTCGGCCACGTAGGTGCTCTGGCCGAACTCGCCGCGGATGCCAAGCGTCGTGATGCGGTGCGGCAGGCCCGCCTGGCTCAATGCGTGGGAAATCTGAGCGCCCATGCCGCCGACTACCTGGTGGTCCTCGATCGTCACGAGCCGGCCCGACGCGGCCTTTACGGCGGCGCCGATGGTTTCAAGGTCCACGCGGTTGATGAACGGGTTGTTGATGACCGTGGCCTTAATGCCGCGGGCCGCGAGTTGCTTGCCAGCATCAATGGCTTTGTTCAGCAACGGCCCGGTGCCGATGAGCACCACGTCCGTGCCTTGCGCGAGGACTTGCGCCTTGCCCCACGGATATTTCGCGCCTTCGACCCAGAAGACCGGGTAATTCTCGCGCCCGACGAAAAAGACGTAGCTCTCGCCATCGCGGCCAGCAAGCCGGTCGGCGGCCTGGCGCTTGATGGCTTCAAACATCAGCGCCTCGGCTTCGTCGGCGCACGAGGGGCTGATGACAACCGTGTGCGGAATGGAACTGACCGCGGCGAAGTAAGTCGTGGCCTGGTGGCTCGCGCCATCCGCCGCGTCCTGGAAACCGACGTGCGAGAACATCGCGATGACCGGCGCCTGGGACAGCGCGGCCATTGTCAGCGGCAGGTTGCCCTTGGTAACGCCGAACTGGCCGAACGTGTCGACAATCGGAATGAACCCCGCCTTCGCGAAACCCGCGCCGGTGCTGACCATGTTGGCCTCGGCCACGCCGACTTCGATGAAGCGGCCGGGCAGGCTCTTCTGGAATGCGCTGATGCCGGTCGAACCTTGCACGTCGGCGGAAATCGAGAAAACGGGCAACCCTTCCTGCGCGGCGCGAATGGCGGCCTTGGCCAGGCCCGCTTGAATTTTTTCTTTCTTCACCGTCGGCGCAGCGGGAGCGCCGGCGGCAGCGGCTTTGGCTTTCTTGGCCTCTTCCTTCTTCTCCCAATCGACGCGGAGAGACTTTGCCCAATCCGCGAATTCAGGAGGCGTCTGGCCGCCATAGATTTCATTGACGAACTCGATGATCTTTTCGCCGTTCGGCAGCGGGAAGCCGTGGCCGCCCGCGGGATCCTGCTCGGTGGACTTCACACCGTAGCCCTTGACCGTTTTCAGCCAGAGCGCGACCGGCTGCTTCGGGTTCGACTTCGCGAGTTGCACGGCGTTCTCGACCGCGAGATAGACCGCCTGGAGGTCGTGCCCATTTGCGACCCGGATAACATTCCAGCCGAGCGCGGAGAACGCCTCGAACGTCGGCTGCATCGAGAAGGCGTCCCGTGTGATCCGGCCGGAAAGCTTGGTGTCGTTGTCCGAGAGGAGCATCACGAACGGATTGACGCGATCCTTCGCCGCCAGGCCGGGGATCGCCGCGAACGCCTCCTTTGCCTCACCTTCCATCGACGCGCCGTCCGACACGGTGACGATGGTGACGCGGTCGCGGTTCGCGACGCGATCCGCGATGGCCAGCCCTTGCGCTTGCGGCAGCGCGGAGCCGAGCGGCCCGTTGCTCAGGAGAACGCCTTGTGGATTGAGATGCGACTCGCCGTGACCTGTGAACTTGCTTTTGATGCCGCGGAAGCCCTTAAGATCGTCGAACGTCATCCCGTCGAAGCCGTAATTGGCGCGCAAGGCGTAAACGCCGTTTTCCGCGTGGCCGGCGTCATTGACGAAATTGAACGCCTCGTGCCACGGGCGCCCTTGCGTGGCGAACAGGATGCCGTGCACCGCCGCCACCATCTCCGCGAACGCCGCCGGGCCACCCCAATGGCACGCCGCGCCACCGTTGACGGCGTGCACGTCGATGAGCGCGACCAGGGCGCGCGTGGCGCGCGGGTCGGCCAGCGTGACCGGCTGGCCGGCCGCATTTTTGACGGTCACGGAGTACTTCGGAGTGCCTTTCGGCGTGCCGCCGAGGCGCGACTTGAGCGGCAGGGGCGCCAGCGGCGGCGCTTCGACGACTTTTGCGACGGACGTATCAGCGGCCATAGGAATCGGTCGGATCCAAACCCGTTCGGTTCAAAAACACAAGCCGCGAACTCTAAAAACCGGGCCGCGAAAGGGAAGAACGAAGTGTGGCGGACGCAGTCCGCGCGTTTCACGGGCACGTTTCGGGAGGACGCCGGTAGCACAGGCTAACAGCCCGTTCAAAAAGTGTAGCGGCGCTCTATGAGCGCCGAAGAAACTGCGGATTCTGGCCCGATTTCGGCGGTCACAGACCGCCGCTACAACTCCAGCTGGAGTTTTTGAACGGGCTGCTACCAGCCTGTGCCGTTCGGCGACTCGCCGAACGGAACGGGAAGGATACTTTGCTGACCACGGATTTCACGGATATCACAGATCGAAGGAATCCGTTTCGTCCGCGCCTTCACTTGCTCTTCGGCTCCCAGAGCTCGATGCGATTGCCTTCCGGGTCGGTAATCCACGCAAACCGTCCATAATCATACTCCTCGACCTTCTCGACGGTTACCCCGTTGCGGCGAAGCTGTGCCAGCATCCGTTCCAAATTCGCAACCCGGTAGTTGATCATGAACGCCGGGCAGGAAGGTCCGAAGTAATCGGTCTCCGCCGGGAAAACAGACCAGACCGTACGGCCAATCTCATCGGGCCGGTCGTGCTCGCGCCAGACAAAATCGGCGTGGCCATCTTCCGCGCAAATGCCGAGCTGGTTCCGATACCAGGCGGACATCCGTTCCGGGTCCCGCGCTCTGAAGAAAATGCCTCCAATTCCAGTAACTTTTTCGGTGTTATCGATCATGGGTGCGAGGGTGCTGATGTGGCAGTCGAGGTGAACTCAGCGACCCGGCCCACGGGACGCTTGGATTGCAACCTGGACGCGATGGCCGGGCGCTGCAGCGCATGGTTGGGCTGTGTCACCGTGGCAAGCTCCAATCTGCCAAAAGCCGAACGTCCACGTTCGTCGGTGACCACTCGATCCGGTCAACGAGCTGGACCATCTCGACGTTGCGCTCGCGCAGAACTCGACCTGTCCGCGCATCACGCAACTGAAAGTAACCGGGCGCATCCGAACTCTGACCAAGCATGGTGACTCGGCTCGGTATGCGATAGACAACAATCTGGAAACGTCCGTCGGGACTGGCGAATGTACGATACTCCTCAGCTCCTGACCGCCGCCAAGCACGAAGACCGAAAGCAACGAGAACGCCCACGACGAGGATCGCGACAACCGGCATCAGCCATTTTGGTAACGTGCGAATGTTCATGGCGAGCAACGCCGCCTAACGACTCAAGCTCAGCGACGGCGGCCACGAGGCGCGCCGATTGCAACCGCGACGGCCCGCCGCCGTTAGATGCTGCAGCGCATGGTTAGGCGTGGCCGATCTCATAACCAGCGACCTATCGCTCCGGTAAATCAGACTTCAAGCGTTCGAGCAGTGCGGAATGAAGTTCTGCATCTTTGGTGAAAATCCGGGTCTCATACCGCGATTCAACGATGCGAACCGAGCCATCACGTGTCGAATCGCGCAGCAGGTCGGGATGCGCCGCGATCAACGCTTCAGGACCGAGGGATTCTTCATCTCCATCAATCGCGATCCAATGTTCGTCGTTGGAATGTCCTTCGCTCACGACTATCAATCTAAGCGCGCGCATAACAATAGACGCCTAACAGTTAAGTCAGCCGCAAATTTGCGGTTTTATTATTCACACAGATTGTGTATCGCAAGGGGGCATGGTTGTCGAGCAGAGAGTTGCGTCGGAAGATCCGTCGAGGGCGCCAGGAAACACCGCAAAACCGCCCGGTCGCCGCGGGCGGGAATTGTTCACGCCCAATCCCAAGCTCAAGCTGCGGGAGCAGGTGCACGAGGTGATGCGGGGAGGCGACTGCGGGTGAGGGAGGGAATGAACGTCGAACATTCAACTTTGAACTTTCAACATTGAACGAGGAAGGGATGAGTTGATCCGAATCTTCCGTTCGAGCATCAAGACGGTTGAAAAGCGGACGAAAGCTTAGACGGAGTGCGTTGGACGTTGGACGTTCAAAGTTGGAAGTTCGATGTTCACAAAGGCAAACGTCGAACTTTCAACGTCCAACGTTGAACGTTGAACGAAGGCCAGGGGACTGGGCGGCGGGCGAAGAACGGGAAGAACGTCGAACATCCAACTTTGAACTTTCAACGTTGAACGAAGAAGGGCGAAGTTTGAAGCATGAAGCGAAGCTATGACTTGGAGGAGCGGCTGTTGGAGTATGCGGCGCGCATCATCAGATTGGTGGAGAAGTTGCCGGATACGCGCGCTGGCAATCATGTAGCCGGTCAACTCTTGCGCTCGGGCACATCCGCGCTGCCCAATCATGGCGAGGCGCAGGCGGCGGAGTCGCGGCGGGACTTCCTGCATAAGATGCGGATTTGTTTGAAAGAGTTGCGGGAAAGCCTGCGATGGCTGCGCCTGGTGCAGCGCGTCCCATTGCTCAAGCCGGTCTTGGTGGAACCGCTGGCGTCAGAGACGGATGAGTTGATCCGCATCTTTCGTTCGAGCATCAAGACGGCGGAAAAGAGGAAGGAAGGGTAGGTGGAGGGTGTTGGACGTTGGAAGTTCGAAGTTGGAAGTTCGACGTTCAGAGAAAGAGACTTCGAACTTTCAACCTCCAACTTCGAACTTCGAACGAAGGCCGGAACGATTCACCGCCTCCCGCACAAGTTTTTCGCTCGTTTGGCGCTAACACGCCTGCGCCCCGTTGCGCATAGTCGCTCCGTGCGCGACGAAGGCGTCAACGGCCGGCCGGACCTGAATCAGGTTCCGGGTTCCGGGTTCCGGGTTCAGAGTTGGTCGAAGGAACTCCGGACCTCAAGCTCAATGCCGCAGATGCGGGGAATTCTTGATCGTGCCGAGCAGGACCTCGGCGCTCCGGGGTAGGCCGGGTCGCCGACGCCTCTGGAGTTTTGGGGATGCGAGTTTGACGAATTCTGCCGTGATCAAACCTTCTGGGCGGATCGGGCGAAGCGGTTTACCAGGTCAAACCAAGTCAAAGGCAGTCAAACCACGTCAAGCCAAGTCAAGCCAAGTCAAACCAGATCAAACCCGGCCAAATCGATTTCAATTCTTCTTCCATGCCGCGACAAGGTTGGCCGCCATCCGTTCGATGCTGAATTGCTGCTCGACTGCGGCGCGTCCGTGTTGGCCGAGGTGCCGGGCGTGCAGCGGGTCTTGCAGCAGACGTTCGATCGCGTCGGCGAGCGACTTCGGATCGCCCGGCTCGCACAGCACGCCGCCGCCGGTCGCCTCAATGAGTTCCGGGAACGCCGCGTGCCTGGGTTGCACGACCGGCACGCCCGCCGCCCAGGCCTCGAGCAGGTAAAGCCCGAAAGCCTCGCCGTAAAGCGCGGGCGTGGAGAAGACGGACAACGATTTGAAAAACTCAATCTTCCCGGCTCGATCGACATTCGGGAAAAACCGCGCGTGCTCCAGCACGCCGGCTCCCGCCAGCTTTTGCTTGAGCGCGGCGACCAACGGTTCGTCGGACGGCCCACAACCGCCGCCGACGTGCAGCCGCAGTTCGCGCGCCGTGTCGCGGCGTTTGAGCAGCAGGTAGGCCTCGACCAGCGTGTCGAGTCCCTTCTCCCGGCACATCCGCGCGAAGTAGCCCAGCGTCGGCGGCCGCGCTTCGTTCTTGGGAACCTCGAACCCGGCCAGGTGAATGCCGCTCGGCACGACACGGACCTGCTCCGGCCGCAGCGCGAGCCGGCGCTGCATCAGGTCGGCGAAGTAGCGCGAGGGCGGCAGGAACAGATCGACGTCGCGGCATCGTTCCGCCAGCGTGCGCCACGCCGCATCCCGCAAACCGTCCGGCAGCGCATCCAGAAATGTGTCTTCGCCCGAGAGCAGGCACGTCACCGGCGCCTTCAACTCGGTTTTCAACCGCCGCGCCATGCCGGCGAGCAGCGCATTGGACAGGCAAAGCACGTCGGGCTTCGGCTGGGTCTGGAGCCAGGCGATGAGCGCATCGAGTTCGCGCGCCTGGTGGCCCGCTTCGCCGCGGAGCATCGAGAGCGTCAATTCGCCTGCTTCCGACGCGCGCGTCGTGGCGGCGCGTCCCGAGGCCCAGCGGAGAGCAGTCCGGGAGGCGAAGGGCTTGAGCATCCACGCCGGCAGCCGGCGGAACAGCGCCGACTTTTGTTCCAGATAGACGTTGATGCCGCTGTAAAACACCGGCGTGCCGGCGCTTTGGTCCGGCTCGTCGAGCGTCAGCGGCAGGTAGAGCGGCACCATCAGCGCGTGGTGGCCGGCCTGGCGCAGCGCGGCGACGAGCGCGTTGTCGCGCAGGCAACCGCCACAAAACATGCCGCCGGCGCCCGGGGTGATTTGAACGATGTTCATCGGCCGGGCCGCTGCGGCAGCCGAGGCGGAAAACTGGATGCAACGCGAGTCGGTGACATGCGCCACGGGAGCGTAGGCGGTCGCTTCCCACGTCGCAAGCCGCCCCGTGGGGCAAAACAAATCAGCAAATGCTGGATCCCCTCCATATCGTCTCCATTGAGGAAGCTCGGCCGCTGCCGACCAGGTAGTTAATCGCTGCCGGCCCGCAGGCTATTATCCGCAATGGGCCGGACAAGGCGGCGAACGATCCCGGACTTTACTTTTCAGGCGCGGCCCGTTTACTACCGGCCATGCGACATACCGCACTGCTGCTCAATTCACTCCTCACCACTCTCTTTGTCTTCCCCGCGGCCGCCGACGATTGGCCGCAATGGCGCGGCCCGAGGCGCGACGGAGTCTCCGGCGAGACGGGCCTCGCCCAGGAGTGGGGCAGCAACG
>WNGA01003005.1_pt1 | contig 36501 bp, 33 predicted proteins | sample 5400061 | NCBI WGS metagenome assembly WNGA01 (sample SAMN13153366, study PRJNA577476) | soil metagenome | isolation source: 100 cm soil or saprolite under grassland replicate 2 | place: USA:California | collected 2016-06-15
GCGCTCGAGGGGCGTGTCCAGCGACATCCGGACCGGCTGGCCGTCCGGTTCGGCGACTTCTGCCAAAGCTACGCCGAGCTGAACGCCTCGATCGATCGAGCCGCGTGGGCGCTTCGGGACGCTGGCGCTCGCCCGGGCTCTAGAGTGGCGCTGATGCTGCCGAACGGGCCCGAGATGCTCTGGTGCTGGCTGGCGCTCGCCAAGCTCGGTGCGGTGATGGTGCCGATGAATTCCCGACTCAGGGGTGGGAGTTTGCGCTATCTGCTCGGGCATGCTCGGCTCGACCTGGCCGTCGTGGGCGCAAAGTCGCTCCAGGACTTTGCGAGCGCAGGTGGTGACGCGCTCGCTCAGGTCATCCGGGTCGGACCGCCTTCGAGCGAGCGGACAGCGCGTTGGCCCGCCTTCGGAGAGCTGCTGGACGCTGCGCCTAGCGGCCTGTTGCCCCAGCCGCCGCTGCCAGCGGACGGACTGGCCGCCATCATGTACACCTCGGGCACCACAGGGCGGCCCAAAGGCGTGCTGATCGGGCGCCAGGCCCAGCTTCAGCACGGCCTCAACTACACCCATCTTCTCGGCATTGCCGAGCAGGACACGGCGTACACTTGCTTGCCACTGTTCCACGTCACCGCGATGGGCACAGTCCTGGGAAGCCTGCTTGGTGGCGCGAGCGTCGCGATCGACCAGGGCTTCAGCCCGTTCGGTTTCTGGGAGCAAACCCGTCGTTACGGGGCGGCTGTGTTCACGTTCGTCGGCTCGGTGCTGACACTGCTGTTCAATCGGCCGCCGTGCCCGGACGACGCCGCTAATCCGGTTCGTCGAGCGGTTGGGGCGGCGACGCCACCTTGGCTGTGGGAGGCCTTCGAGCGGCGCTTCGGTCTCGAGATCGTGGAGACCTACGGCCAGACCGAGATGGTCGCGTTGTGGCTCATGCCACCTCCGGACCTGCGCAGGGTGGGCACCGTGGGCAAGCCAACAGACGGGCGCTTTGAGGCCAAAATCGTCGACCCTCGTGGGCAAGAAGTGCCAGCCGGCGCGCGTGGCGAGATCATCATCCGTCCAGCGAACCGAGGCGATATCGCGCTCGGCTACCTCGACGACAGGGCAGCCACACGGCTGGCGTTCCGCGAGGACGGCTGGTATTACTCGGGTGACCTCGGATCAAGAGACGAGGACGGCTACTTTCGCTACGTCGGCCGCCTCAAAGACTGCATCCGCCGGCGTGGCGAGAACATCGCCGCCTACGAGATCGAGCAGGTAGTCAACGCCCACCCCCATGTGCTGGAATCGGCCGCCGTTGGCGTCCCATCCGCACTCGGAGAGGAAGAGGTCAGGCTGTGTGTTGTCCCGCGGCCCGGCGCGACCATAGACTCGCGCGAGCTGGTCTCTTACTGCCGGGCCAAGCTCTCGAGATTCATGGTCCCCCGCTTCATCGAGGTCCGCGACAGGCTCCCGAAGACCGCGACCGAACGGGTGGACAAAGCAGCTCTCCGGGACGAGGCGTTTTCACCTACCCCCCAGCCCCTTCCCTGAAGGGAAGGGGCGCTAGTCGACAAGTTCCCCCTTCCCAGTTCCCCCTTCCCAGTTCCCCCTTCCCAGTTCCCCCTTCCCTTTAGGGAAGGGGGTTAGGGGGTTAGGTTAGGACAGGTCATCCATCAAAATGAGTTGAATCAGGACAAAGCGCGATTTATAATCCGAGCCGGAAGCAAGCCTGGCGCTTGACGACGATGTGGACGCTGGGGACAGGTCGCCCACCATTTGCGCGAGGGCGGCTCGTCCCCTTTTCGCGGCTGCAACTCGTGCCAGCGCCGATCGCGGAGTAATTTTGGAGCGGCGGAATGCCCACGAATGACCTCAGCATCAAGATCGCCGGCGAGGCCGGGCAAGGTGTGGAATCCGGCGGGGCGGGGTTCGCCAAAGCGGTGGTACGGGGCGGGCTGTACGTCTTCGGCGTGATGGACTACATGTCGCGGATACGGGGCGGCCACAACTTCTACCAGGTTCGCGTCGGCGAGCATCCGCTCCACACGTTCGACGACGCCGTGCACCTGCTGTTGGCGTTCAACAAGAACGCGGTCGATATCCACACCCCCGAGGTCGTCCGAGGCGGCGGCATCCTGCACGACGCCGGCATCAAAGTCGACCCGAGTCAGCTTGAAGAGCGCGGTATCCACGATTTCGAGATGCCGCTGATCAAGATTGCCGAGGAGCAGGGCGGCCACAAGATCATGATGAACACCGCCGCGCTGGGCGCGACGGCCGGTATCACCAGCTTTGACTTCGATCGCATCGCCGATATCATCGAGACCAACTTCAAGCGCAAGGGCGCAGAGACGGTTCAGAACAACCTGAAGGTGGCGCGCGCCGCGTACGACATGGCCCTCGAGCAGTTTGGGGGCGACTTCGGCTGGAAGATCGCGACGATTCCAGGCGCTCCGCAGCGGATGATCGTCAATGGCAACCAGGCACTGGCCATGGGCGCGCTCGCGGCCGGCTGCCGCTTCATCTCGACCTATCCGATGACTCCGGCCAGCACGATCACGGAATGGCTGGCGGCCCACGCCAAGCAGTTTGGCGTCGTTCAGAAGCAGACCGAGGACGAGACGGCGGCGATCCTGTTCGCCATCGGCGCCTCGCACGCCGGCGTTCGCGCGATGACCGCCAGCTCCGGTGGCGGCTTCTGCCTGATGGTCGAGTCGTACGGCCTGGCGGCGATGACCGAGACGCCACTCGTGATCGTCGAGGTCCAGCGCGGCGGACCGTCGACCGGGTTGCCGACCCGAACCGAGCAGCCGGACCTCGAGTTCGTGCTCTCGGCCTCGCACGGCGAGTTCCCCCGCCTGGTGATCGCGCCCGGGACAGTCGAGCAGTGCTTCGAGGCCGGCTATCGCGCCTTCAATCTGGCCGAGAAATACCAGACGCCAGTCATCATTTTGAGCGACCTATTCCTGTCCAACCAGGCTCGCACGCTGGAGATGAATGGGATCGACTTCTCGCAGGTGATGATCGATCGCGGCGAGACGCTCGACTATGAGGCGCTCGACAGGCTCATCCAACCGTACGAGCGGCACACGCTCACCGAATCGGGCATCTCGCCGCGCGCCTTGCCGGGTCACCCCGGGGCCGTCTACATCACGACCGGCGACGAGCACAACGTGGAGGGCCTGATCACGGAGGACGGCGAGGTCCGCAACCGCCAGATGGAGAAGCGGATGCGGAAAGACCAGCGCGCGGCCGGCGAGGACATGCGGATGCCGCTCCGCTACGGCCCGGAGCGGGCCGAGACCACCCTGGTCGGCTTCGGCTCTACGACCGGATCTTTGATCGAGGCGATGGAGCGTCTGAACGCGGATGGACATCCCACCAACGTGCTCCAGTTCGTCGACATCAGCCCCCTGGACGAGGACAGGCTGACAGACCTGATCCTCGGCCTCAACCGGATGATCGTGGTCGAGCAGAACTACACCGGCCAGCTCGCGCGGCATATCCGCAAACTGACCGGCCGCAAGGCCGACGAGCGCATCAATAAGTACGATGGCAGGCCGCTATCGCCCGGCGAGGTCGTGAGCAAGGTCCGACAGGAGGTGTTGGTCGGTGTCTGATCTAAAGCTCTTCAACACTACCGAGAAATCCACCTGGTGCCCTGGCTGCGGTGACTTTGGCATCCTGGCTGGCATCAAGGCCGCCCTGGCCGGGCTCGACATGTACCCGCACCAGGCGATCCTGGTGTCGGGCATCGGCTGTGGCTCGAAGCTGCCGCATTACATGCATGTGAATGGCTACAACTCGATCCACGGCCGGGCGCTGCCGGTTGCCCAGGGGCTCAAGCTAGCCAACCATGAGCTGAAGGTGATCGCCGTCACGGGCGACGGCGACGGCTACGGCATCGGGCAGGGTCACTTCATCCACGCCATGCGTCGCAACCCCGCCATTGTCCACGTCGTGGAGAACAACCAGGTCTACGGGCTGACTAAGGGGCAGTATTCGCCGACCAGCGAGAAGGGCTACATCTCGAGCTTCTCGCCCGAAGGCGCGATCGAGTTCGCGATCAACCCGCTGGCCCTGGCGCTGGCGGCTGGGGCCACCTTCGTCTCGCGTACCTTCGCGGGCGACGTCAAACAGATGGGAGTAGTGCTCCAGAAGGCCATTCAGCATCGCGGCTACGCTCTGGTGGATTGCATGCAGCCGTGCGTGACCTACAACAAACTGAACACGTACGACTGGTTCCGCGCACGCGTCTACAAGCTCGAGGAAGAGGAGGGCTACGACCCCTCCAGCCGTGACATGGCGTGGCAGAAAGCGCAAGAGTGGGGCGATCGGATCCCAATCGGGATCCTGTACCAGACCGAGGACCGCCCGACCTACGAGGAGCAGGTCAGCGAGCTGCAGGCCGGCCCGTTGGTCCGCCAGCCGATGAACGGTCGCGTCAACGACTACGAGGCTCTCAAGCTCGAGTTCGTGTAGCCTATTCACAGTCATCCTGAGCGAAGCGAAGGATCCGCGATCTGGGCGCAGGGCACGGATCCTTCGCTTCGCTCAGGATGACAACACTAATTACGACAGCCCGCTTACGACAGCCCGCTTACGACAGCCCGCAGATCGGATGACGCTAGCCCACTGAACATGCCGCTCCGCGACCCGCACGAGCGATCCGCCGACCAGCGCGGACTGTTCCACTGGCTCGAGCTCCTCCGCAAGCTCTGGCTTCGGGGCGTGGCCCGCGTTCTCGAGTACTCGACTCTGATCCACGGTACGCAGCTCAATCTGGGCCGCGTCACTCCCCAGCTCGTCGTCGGCGGCGCCATTCCAGCCAAGGCGTACCCGCGCCTCAAGGAGATGGGCGTGACCGCGGTGATCGATCTGCGCGAAGAGGACCGCGACGACGAAGCAGCGCTGAATGCGCTGGGTATCGAGCTGCTGCACCTGCCCGCAGCCGACCGCTACGCGGCGTCACAGGAACAGCTCGCGCGTGGGGCGGCGTGGGCTATCGAGCGCCTAGGGCGCGGGGGCCAGATATACGCGCACTGCAAGCATGGCGTTGGGCGGGGCCCGCTCATGGGCCTGGCGATCCTGGTGGCCCAGGGCTACACACCCACCGAGGCGCTGCGCGTGATGCGGAACTCGCGCTGGCAGGCCGCGCCGAACGACCGCCAGCTGGAGGCCCTCGTCGCCTTTGAACGTACCTGGAGGGCGAGGGGCTAGATCACGCCTTCGGCCTCGAGACGAGCTAGCTCATCGGCGTCCAGGCCGAGTAGTCCTCGATAGACCTCGACGTTGTGCTCGCCGACCTCTGGGGCTGCTCGCGCGACCCTGGCTGGTGTGCTCGATAGGCGTGGGACAGGCGCGGGCATGCGAACCCGGCCTATGATCGGATCGTCGACGTCGATCAGCGTTTGCCGGGCGCGGTACTGCGGGTCTGCGAAGATGTCGGCGATGCTAGCGATTGGCGCGTTTGGGACCTCGGCCACGTCGAGACACTCGCGGAGCTCGCCCAGCGTGTGCTGACTTGTCCACGCGCTGACCCGAGCGTCCACGTCCGCCCGCCGACTGACTCGCTTGTCCATAGTCTCGAATGCCGGGTCGGCGCCCCAGGCTTGGTCCCCCATCGCGGCGGCCAGTCGGCGGAAGATCCGATCATTGGTGCAGGCGATGGCCACCCACTTGCCGTCAGCGGTCGGGTAATGGTTGTGTGGCGCCGCGTGGGCCGCGGACCCGCTCCTTTCGCGCACGATGCCGAGGGTGTCGTGGGCGAGCGGGAGGACGTCGGTCAGGCGAAAGATGCTCTCGAACAGAGAGATGTCGATCTCCTGGCCCTGGCCCGTCCGATCGCGATGCTGCTTGGCGGCCAGAGCCGCCAGCGCCCCAAACAGACCGGCCGCGTAGTCGGCCAGGGTGGCCGAGCCGGGCAGGACGGGCGGGCGGTCGGGATAGCCGGCCAGATAGGTCAGCCCGCCGAACGCCTGCGCGACGCGACCGAACCCGGGCCGGCTGGCGTACGGCCCGGTCTGTCCGTACGCCGAGATGCGGACCAGAATGACGCCAGGGTTCGCCTCGCGCATGCGCTCGTAGCCAAGGTTCCAGCGCTCGAGCGTGCCCGGCCGGAAGTTCTCGACCACAATGTCGGACCGTCGGACCAGCTGAAGCGCTAGCTGCTGACCGCGCGGGAGGCGCAGGTCGCAGGTGACCGACCGCTTGCCGCGGTTCTCGAGCGCCCAGAAGAGCGCTCGTCCATTGACCTTCTCGCCGAGCTGTCGCAGCGAGTCGCCGCTCCCGGGCTGCTCGACCTTGATCACGTCGGCGCCTAGCTCAGCCAGCAGGCCAGCCGCGAACGGGGCCGCCACGAACGTCGCCAGGTCCAGGACCCGCAGGCCCTCGAGCGCGCCGGGCGTCTGCTTACCCGCCAACCGGAGCGCCCCTACCCACCGCCCTCACAGTTCCGATCACCCCTACCCAGCCTCGTCGGGCCTTGCGCCGGGGGTGAGCCGACGAGACGGCCCGCACAGCTGCCCTATGCTACCATTGGCGACCTCGCCCTACGGGGCGACGGCAGGAAGAAGAGCTTGACCCGACCGCTCCGCAGCATGCTCTTCGCGCCAGGCAACCAGCCCCGCAAGGTGGCCAAGGTCGCCTCGTTTGGCGCCGACGCCATCATCCTCGACTTGGAAGACGCCGTCCCGCCGGCCGAGAAGCAGGCCACCCGCCCGCGGGTCCGCGAGGCGCTCGCCACGCTGCCCAACAGCCCGCCTCGCTACGTGCGGGTCAACGCCCTGGAGACTGGCCTGACGCCCGCCGACCTGGAAGCCGTGGTCTGTCCGGAGCTGGACGGCGTCAAACTGCCCAAAGTCGAAACGGCGGCCGAGGTGTTCGAGGTCGACCGCATGCTGTCCGATCTCGAACGTCAGTCCGGGCTGGCGGCCGGAACGATCGACCTGATTCCGGCTATCGAGACCGCTCGCGGCGTGCTCAACGTCGGCTCGATCGCCGGGGCCAGCAGCCGAGTCAGGCATCTCTCTTTCGGGGCCGGCGACTACTGTCGCGACGTGGGGGTGCGGTTCAGCGGCACCATGTGGGAGCCCGACGGGATCGAGCTGCTTTACGCTCGCTCGCAGATCGTGCTGGCCTGTCGGGTCGCCGGTTTGGAGCCGCCAATCGATACCGTCTGGCTCGACATCGGCGACAATGAGGGGCTGGAGCGGGACGCCCGGGCGGCCTATCGGCTCGGTTTTCAAGGCAAGTCGGCCATCCATCCCGCCCAGGTCCCGATCATCAACGCGGTCTTTTCCCCAACGGCCGAGGAGATCGAGTACGCTCAGCGCGTCGTCGAAGCCTTTGAGCGCGCCGAGGCGTCCGGCACGGCCGCCATCGCCGTCGACGGTCGGATGGTTGACTACCCGATCGTCGCCAAGGCCCGCTGGCTGCTCGAGCGGGCACGCGGGTTCGGCCTGCTCAGCGGCAGTCCGTAGGGGCGGACCCCCGTCTAACCCCTCCCCCTTCCCCCTTCCCCGAAACGGAGAGGGGGGATCGCCGCCCCCCCCCGCTTCGGGGAAGGCTGAACGCGTTTGCCCTACGGCGGGCCCGGACGCAGCGCGCTGGGTGGGACGAGGGCCCGCTGGCCGCCCGGCGGACGCCAGAGCAGCTCGAGGAAACCGGGTCCGCGAGCCCAGCCATATTCGATCTGGATGGGGTGCCGGCCCTCGGCCAGGGTGAGCGTGTCGCGGTAGGAACGCGGCTGCTCCGGTGTCGGCTCGGCGTGGACCACTACCTGGGCATCCACGCGCAGGGTGGCCTCGCCGTCGGTGAACAGCTCAAGCTCATAGCGCCCGGCCCGGGGGGCCAGCAGGTCGCCGCGCCAGTTGGCGGTGAACGGGCGGCTCGCCTCCGGCGCCAGGGCCGCCACTTCCAGGAACACGACGGTTCGGTCGAGGCGTTCGACGATCGGTTGACTCGCCACCGCTGGCATGATCCTGCCCACCAGGCCCTGGCCGGCCGGCCACGGCTGGGCGGAAGAGTCGGCGGGCACCTGATAGGCCGTGAACAGGGGCCGGCCAGGTGACGACTCGACTGATCTGACTGAGCCGTTCGGATAGAGCTCCTCGAGAAGGGGCAGCCAATCCAGCAGCGCCTGGTTGACAACGAAGACTAGCGGCTTTTGCAGCGGCGGCGAGGGGAGCTGCGCACTGGGGTTGGCCAGATCGACCGCCCCGACCTCTCCAGCCAGGAAGCGGGTGTCGCCATGGCTGGCGTAGATGTACGGCCGACCGACCACGAAGACCTGCGAGCCCGGCTCGACTGTGGCGATGTAGCGGGCCTGCTCGGTCACGTCCGCCCAGGGATGCCCCTGCGCATAGCGGCCAAAGTAGGCATTAGCGTCGTACGCGCTGGCGGTAGCCGGCACGAGCGCCGCTGCGAGTCCAAGCGCGGGCTGGATTCCAGGTCCCAGCAGCCGCGCCCAGGTCTGGGCGGCCCAGTCCAGGACCAGCGCGGCGCCAATCAGGCCGGCCGGCACCGCCGGCAGCAGGCGATGATACTGCGGCGAGTCGGTGGTCAGCGCCCCGCCGGCGACGACGATCGTCCAGAACCAGAAGAACAGCAGCCCGAAGCGAAGGTCGCGCAGCCGAAAGACGACGAACGCCAGTCCGAGCACGAAAAGCGGCGCCGTCAGCCCATTCAGCAGCGGCGCGCCCGTGAATGTGAAGAACGTGCTCGCGTCGCCCCAGCTCACGAAGGCGAGCAAGTTGACCTTCAGCTGGCCCCACAGGACCGCCGTCAGCTCGCTGCTGCCGTGCTGGGCCGCGACCCGCTCCCACGAGCCAAAGATCAGCCGCCCCTCAACATGCTCGGTCAGCCTGTTCAACTGGCCAGCTAGATGGATCAGCATCGGCGATAGGACCATCAGCGCGCCGAGGCTCAGCAAGAGCACCTGGACCGCCCATTGCCGCCAGCGGCGCGGGTCCAGGGCCAGCACGTAGAACATGAACAGGGCGACGGCGAGCAGGAGGATTCGCGCCCCAAAGTGGAAGTACACTGCCGCGCCGGCCACCATGCCTGCCGTCAGCCACCAGGCCGGACGGCCCGTCTCCTGGCCGCGCCACACGAGCAGCAGGCTGAGACTGATGAAGAGGGGCACCTCGGCAACGTTCAACCCCATTCGACTGAAGTGGACGTGGATGGCGGCGCCGACCAGGAACGCAGTTGCCAGTAGCGCTGAGCGCGGGCCGAACAGGGCACGCACCAGGGCGTACGTTGAGAGTAGGGTCAACGTGCCCGCGATCGCGGCCGAGACTCGGAGCGCCGCAATCGTGCGCCCGAAGAGAGCGATGAACGGCGCCTGCAGGTAGGTGAACAGCGCCGGGTCGCCCAGGAACGCCGTGCCGAACGGGTTCGGTCCGTCTCCTCGCAGAACGGCCAGCGCGATCAGGCCGAACTCGGTCTCGTCGCCGTGCACCCCGGTCGGGAAGCTGTCCAGCGCGGCGAGGCGGACAAGGCCGCCGATCAGGACCAGCATGCCGAGCGCCAGCGTTTCCAAGCGGGCACCGGTGAGCGGCGCATCGAGGACCCAGCTCGGCCAGTCCCACCGCTCGAGTCGGCTCACCCAGACGACTTTCGGGCTAACCGCGCGTTCGCCACTCAGCGCCGCGCCAGCGGCGAGCCCGAGACTGACGAGCCACAAACCCACGATGACCACGAGCGGCGCCGTATCGTTGTAGAGGAGCACCAAGGAGGCCACCTGGGCCGCCGCGGCCGCGAGCACGCAGACCAGCCTTGTGGACAGCAGCACACCCTGGCCGAAGAGGCGGCCGCGCGCCCCTCTTTGCGCGATCAGGGCGGCCAGCAACGAGACGATGGCGGCCGCGTACGCGGCGGCGGCCAAGCGCTGCTCGGCTGGCCTGGTCACGAGGACCTGGCCGACCGCGGCGAGTAAGAGGGCCAGAGCGCTCATCAGGCCCTCGACCACGCCCAAGCCAGCAAGTCCGCCAAGTCGTCTTGAGTCAGCTGAACGGGTCGCGAGCGTCACCTGGCCTCCCAACAGCGAGCGCCACTAAAGTAGCAGTCCGGCGACCTCCACCCATAGGGCGCTTGCTGCGCCCTGCGCGGGCGTGCTGTGCCCACCACCACGGCCAGACATCCCCCTACGGTACAATGACTGTACAAGCCGCGGTGCGCGGAGGGTGAACATGCCAGTTGACGACAAGAACGTGGGACAGCCGAGCGCAGAGACTCCGCCGACCGAGGGCGCAAACAAGATTCCCAGCGAACACGAGATCATGAGCGCCCTCAAAGCCGTCTATGACCCGGAGCTGGGCATCAGCATCGTCGACCTCGGGCTGGTCTACGGCGTGAACATGATCGAGGACGGGGGCAAAGTGATCATTGACATGACCCTCACCACGCCGGCCTGCCCACTCGGGCCAATGATCCAGACGCAGGCCCACGCGGTTCTGACCAGCAACTTCGACGCGGTCCGCGACGTCGAAATCAACCTCGTCTGGACGCCGCGCTGGGACCCCCGCACGATGGCGAGCGAGGAAGCAAAGGTCGAGCTCGGCATCTGGTAGTCCAGTAGGCAGTCGGCAGTGGGCACGGTAGGGGCGGGGTCTCCCCGCCCCCAGGCAGGGCGGGGGAACCCCGCCCCTACATTTTGGCCCACCGCTTACTGCCTACTCGTGGTGGGCGGGCTGGCACTGGCAATGCGGCTGGCGTTCGGCTTTCGCGCCCCGCCGTTCGTCACCAACGACAGCCTCAGCTATGTGCTGCCGGGCTTCGATCTGGCGAGGGGCGCCGACTTCGCCCCGATGCTCAAGCGTCCTCCCCCGCTCTATCCGGCTTTCATCGGCAGCGTGATCGCGCTTTTCGGAGAGGAGCTGCGCGCCGTCGTTCTTGTCCAGCACTTGCTCGGCGTAGTTACGGCTCTATGCGCCGCCGCCATCGGCCAGCTGCTCGTTGGTCGGTCAGCCGGCCTGCTGGCCGGGCTGCTGACGGCCATGAGCGGGCCGCTGCTGGTGACCGAGCAGTACCTGATGAGCGAGGCGCTTTTCGGAACGCTGCTGGCCAGCGGGCTGCTCGCGTTTCTGATCGGGGTGCGGCGAGACTCGGCCCGCTCGCTTGGTTTGGCGGGCCTGACACTCGGCCTCGCGGCCCCACTCGGCCTCGCGGCCCTCACTCGGCCGATCGGCCAACTGGCGATGCTTGTGCTGGTCGCGGCCGTGCCGCTGCTCTTGCCGCGCTGGCGTCGGGCGATCGTCTGCGCGGCCGTGCTCATCGGGTGCTTCGCGCTGACGGTGCTGCCGTGGATGGCTCGAAACCAGTTCGTCCACGGGACGTTCGCCATCGCCGGTGGGATCGGTGAGGGGCTCGCCGTGCGGACCATCCGCTACGACCAGCAATTCGACTTTCGCGAGCCGCCGGGCGGCGACGCCGACCGCACCCTGGCTCGTGCGCGGCGGATCTACCGTGACGAGGCGAAGGACGGCTCGGCATTCGAGTTGGCCCGCCGACTTCGAGACGAGCTGAGCCTGACCGAGCTCCAAGCCGACGGGCTGATGCGCGAGATCGCGCTGGGCTCGATCGTTCGGCAGCCGGGCTACTATCTCGAGGGTACCCTTGAGATGCTCGCGCGCACCTTCGCCGGGCGACCAGTCCGCCTTCGCCAGGACTGGACGCCTTGGCGCAACATCTCCTGGCCGCAGCGCGTGGCTCACCTTCTCCCGGCTCCCACCCCCGCCGAAGAACGCTCACTCGGGGCCGTGGAGGCACTGGCGGGCGTGTACGACCCGGCCCGTTTCCCCTTCCCCTTCATCCTCGCGCTCTTCTTCGCGCTCGGGGCGCTGAGTGGCCTGGCCAAGGAGCGGCGGAGCACGCTGCTGGTGGCCATCCTCGTCCCTGCCCTGCTCCTGGCCGGCGCAGCCCTTGTGGGCCTCGAGTACCGCTATCGCTACCCGCTCGACCCGCTGATCAACGTGATCGCCGCGGCCGGCTTGGCCACCAGCGTGCGGTGGGCGGCGCGACTGGTGGGCAGCGGGCAGTGGGCACTGGGCAGTGGACGGAGAGCCGCCCGTGCCGATGCCCGGACGTTCCCAGAAGCGACCACCTGAGCATGCAGTCCGGCGAGCAGAGGAACACCGTAGGCGCGACTGCACTGCCCACCTGGCTGGACGTGCTGCTCGTGGTCGGGGCGGCTGTCGCCATTCGGCTGGCCTTCCTGACCAGCGCGCCTCCGTTCCTGAATGCCGACAGCGAGGGGTACTACCTGCCCGCGCACGACCTCGTATCGGGCCTGCCGTTCGATCTCGGCCTGAGACGAACGCCGGCCTATCCGCTGTTCATCGCCGGCGTCGTCAGCCTTTTCGGCGAGGACCTTCAGACGCTGGTGACGGTCCAGCTTCTCGTCTTCGGCCCGCTCACTGCCATCCTGACCTATGCGCTCGGGCGTCTTTTGACCCAGCGGCTCGTCGCGGTCGTGGCGGGCCTTCTGGCCGCCATCTCCGGCCCGCTGTTGCTGTACGAGCACTACGTGATGACAGAGGCGCTGTTTGGGACACTCCTGGTGGGAACGCTCGTGGCCGTCATGATGGCCGTTCGGCGGGTTAGCTGGCGTTGGGCTCTGGGTTCGGGGCTGTTTCTCGGCGCCGCGGCACTATGCCGACCGAGCGCCCAGGCGCTCGCGCCCATACTGGCGTGCGCGCTCCTCCTGGGCGGCGGATCGATGCGGCGGAGGTGGCTGGCGGTTGGTGTGATGGGCCTGGGCGCCATCGTGGTGGCCGTACCCTGGATGCTGCACAACCTCGCTCAGCACGGCACGTTCGCCATCGCCGGCAACGGCCGCTTTCTGCTCTCTCGCACGATCAAGCAAGATCCAGGCGGCTTCAGTTTCGAGGCGCCGCCTGGCCTGGTCGAGGACCCGACCCGGGCCGCGGCCAGGCGGATCGTCCAGGAAGAGGCCGTTCGCCGACCGCCCGGCTCCAGTGCCCAGCGACTCCGTGACGAGCTCGGCCTCAGCGAGCCCGAGGCGTACCAGACAATGCGAGACCTGGCCCTCGAGGCGATCCGCCGCCGTCCGCTCTACTACCTGGAGGGAAGCGCGCGTTTCTTCATCGACATCCTGGTCGGGCGCCCGATCGTCGTGCGGCGCGAGGGATTGGATTGGAGGGAGGTCGACTGGGAGCGGCGCGTCAGGGCAGTCCTCCAGCGCCCGGTCTACCCGCTCGACGCGCGCCGCGCCCAGACCCTCCTTAGCCTCTACGACCCCGGCCTGTACGGTCCGCTGGTCCCCGTGCTCTTCGGGGCCGGGCTGGCCATGGCGGCTGTCGGCCTGGCCACGCGCTGGCTGCTGCTGCCAGGCGCGAGCGCTCTCATGCTGATCGCCGCCTCGGCCGCGCTGACCGGGCCGGAGCTGCGTTACCGTTACCCGGAGGACCCGCTGATCGGGCTACTCGCCGTCCAGGCGGTGGCCACGGGCGCAGGGCTGGTCGTGAACCGGCTGAGGCGCGACCGGCTGGAGGCAAGGACGGACCTGGCACTGGCAGATGAGGGGACGTAGGGTCGACGAAGCGCCGGGGCGTAAGCGGACCGGGCTAGAATTCAGAGTGGGCTCGGGTGGCAGAGAACACCCGCCGGACGGCTTGGGACTCGCGAAGCGCACTTGTTCTCGGACCTCAGACTCCGTAGGCGGTCTTGCGTGGCGGCAGTCTGGACCTGGCGACGTGAGGACGTTGGCGGCATCCACCTCAACGTCCGTGAGCTGACCTCTGACGGACCGACGCTGGTCCTGTTGCACGGCCTGGGCGCCTCGGGCGCGGTCTGGCAGGGCAGCGGGCGCCGACTGAGCCCGGCGCTGCGGCTGCTGGCGCCGGACATGCGAGGACACGGCGACAGCGACAAACCGTCGGCCGGCTACCTTCCGCGGGACTACTCGGGCGACATTGCAGCCCTGCTGGGGCACGAGCCGGCCTGCCCCACGTTTCTGCTGGGCCACTCGATTGGGGCCGTCGTCGCGACCCTGCTGGCGGCTGAGCGACCGGAGCTAGTCAGCCACCTGATCTTGGTAGACCCGCCATTCGATCCAAGCCGGCCACGCGACCACGTCGAGATCGTCGCGCGCCTGCGCCACCAGCCGCCAGGAGCGCTGGAGCGCTATTTGCAGCAGCGCGAGCCCGGTATGAGTGATCTCTACGCTCGAGCCCTGGCCGGTCTGTATCGGGCGGCCTCCGACGGCGCATTTCAGGCAGTTTCAAAAGCCGAGCCGGGCTTCCCAGCGGTGTCCGCGCTGCTGCCAGGCGTCCAGGCGCCAACGCTGGTGATGGCCGCCGACCCGGCCCTGGACGGGGCGCTCAGCCCGGCCGGTGCCCGCTCGATCGTCGAGGCCCTCCCAGAGGGCCGGCTGCTGACATTCCGCGGAGCACGCCACGCTGTGCATGCCTCTCACCCGCGGGAGTTCGCGAGCGCGGTACTCAGCTTCGTGCTACAGTAGGCCGCCTTTTACCGGCCGCAGCCTGACCCACATAGGAGGTGCGTTTGTTCGATTTGAACGGCAAGGTGGCGATCGTCACTGGCGGCAACGGCGGGATCGGTCTCGGGATTGCGCGCGGGCTGGTCGAGGCCGGCGCGTCCGTGGTGATCGCGGCGCGGGATCGCGACAAGACCGAGAGCGCCGTTCGGGAGCTGAACGAGCGGCGTGGCGGTGCAGCGGGCGGGCTGGCTGTGGACGTCACCGAGGAGGACCAGGTTCGGGACATGGTCTCCCAATCGGCGTCTCGCCATGGGCGGCTGGACATCCTGGTCAACAACGCTGGGATCGGGATCCGCAAGCGGCCCGAGGAATACGACCTCGAGGAGTATCGGCGAGTGGTGGACACGAATCTGACGGCGGTGTTCGCGTGCTGCCAGGCGGCCTACCCTGAGCTGAAGCGGACCGGCGGGGGCAAGATCGTGAACATCGGCTCGATGGCCAGCCTCTTCGGCCACCCGTTCGCCGCGCCCTACGCGGCCAGCAAGGGGGGAGTCGTCCAGCTCACCAAGAGCCTGGCCATCGCCTGGGCAAGCGACAATATCCAGGTCAACTGCATCCTGCCGGGCTGGATCGAGACCGACTTGACCAACGCGGCGCGACGACATCTGCCAGAGTTGTATGACCGCGTCCTGGCACGCACACCAGCCGGCCGGTGGGGCCAGCCGGCCGATCTGGCCGGCACAGCCGTTTTCCTGGCAAGCCCGGCCAGCAACTTCGTGACCGGGGTCAGCATCCCTGTCGACGGCGGCTACGCGATCCAGATGCCGTGACGCGGGTCGCGAGCCGCGAACTAACGGAGCACCCAAATACCGCAATGGTAAGAATGGAAGCCCCCGAAGGCGTGCGGTTGTCCCCGCTCGCCGATGATGCTGGCAGAGCCCACTCGCGACTCGTAACTCGCGACCCGCGACTCGAATGAGCTCTGCCCGCGGCGACCTGATCGATCAGCTGCGCGAATGGTGGGAGCGCCTCCGCGAGCGCCTGGCGGGCCGTCTGGGGGAACGCACCGGAGCGCGTGCAGTAGCCAGGCGCACGATGGCGGGACGGCGGCCGGCGACTCGTGCGCAGGCCATACCGCAGAGCAGCCATCAGGGCCGGGCTGGTCTCTCTCGACGCGTTCAGCACCACCGCCTGGCCTCAGCTGAGCGGTCCGAACGAGCCGAGCGAACCATCTACACGCTGGTGTTCGCGGCAGTTCTCGTGGCGCTCGTGGTCGGGCTCTTCTTTACCTTGAGCTGGCTGCTAGGCTTTGGCGGCCAGAGCTCGGCGCCGCCAACCCCTGGCGCCGCGCCGGGCCAGCTTCCGAACCCGGCTGCGATCTCGAGCCCGCTCCCCGTCGTGAGCCCTTCCCCTTCGCCGTCACCAGATTCCGGATTGGCCCCCGCCCCGAGCGGCCGAATTCACGTCGTCGAGGCAGGCGACACGCTGAACCGGATCGCGCAGAGGTACGGCGTCACGGTGGAGGCGATCATGCAGGCCAACAACTTCACTGACCGCAATCGGATCCTGCGGATCGGTGAGCGCCTGGTTATCCCAGAGCCGCGCTGACTACCCGGTCCAGCGGACTATGAGACGGCCGTCCTGCTCGATGCCCAGCTCGAGCCAGCCGATTCCCGCAAGCTCATCGACAGCCGCGAGCAGCTCGGAAGTCTTTACTCCAAATCGGCGGGCCAGATCGGCCGCGGTCCCGCCCAACACGCTTCCGTCGGCTACCGTCTCCAAGACGCGCCCCTGAGCAAGCAGAAGGCCGGGCTCGACCTGGGCGGCGGCGAGTCGGGTGCCGTTAGACTGGACCGAGTTGGGGAGGGTCTCCATCACCCATAGAAACGTCACTGCCGAGCAAGAAGTGACGATCTGATCTGGTTGGAAAGCGGTCCCTACTTCCCTCTCCGCTCGCCACGCTCGCGGCGTCGCTGTTCTTCCCGCTCCTGCCGCTCCTGTCGCTCCGAGATGCGACGGTCCTCCTGTTCGCTCAAGGCCCAAACCGTGGCCATGCAGTGCCAAGCCGCGTTGATCAACGTCTCAACCTCACTCGCGGCGACCTCCCAGGATGTGTCGCTGCTCCTGGCAAGCTCCCAACAGCGACGTTGGACCTGCGACCCCAGCTCGGCGGCCAGCGCGGCCAGCAGGTAGGTGCCCTGCCGGTAGTCCACGCTCTCGGAGCGCCCTACCAGATGCTCGACTAGCAGCTCAACTTGCTGCCTGGCGCGCTCCTCGATCTCCTCGCGAGATGGCACGCGAAGAGGGTACTACGAAGCCTGCCTCGCCTGTCGCGCGAGCTGGAGGTCGATCGGTCGCACGGTGACGGGCGAGTCCTCGGCTTCCAGGTACACATTCCCGCCACAGAACCCGCAGCGCGACCGGCCGCCTCGAAACTCGAGCGGGGGGGCCGCCGGTGCTCTACTGAAGCGGCCCCTGTACACGTGCCCAGCGGCTCGGCCACACATCATGCAGTGGAGGTTGAAGTAAGTCTGGGTCATGGCGGGTCCCCTTCGGGAACAGGCTAGGCAAGGTTCGTGCCACACGAGTGGGCGGTGGGCAGTGGGCAGTGGCCAGCGGGGGGCGGCGGAATCCTAGTGCTTACCGCCTACTGCCCACTACCTCTGCCTACTGGCGAAGGGCGCGGACGATGTTGGCCAGGGCCTGCGGGCTGAGCGAGCCCTTCGAGCCGCGGAGGTAGTTGCGGACTTGCTTCAGGCCCATGACTGGCTGGGAACAGCCGTCGATCCGCAGCCTGGCCGTCGGGTTGGTGAACAACACGAGCCCCGCGACAGGCGGTTCGCTCCCGCCTTCGAGGCCGTGCCTGCGCAGCCGTTCCCGGACACGCTGAACGGCTCGCGACACGTCCAGGCCCGGGTTGCCCAGCGGCGTGCCACCAAACCACGATAGGACCCGACCGAGTCCGGCGCGCGACTCACGCGACCAGCGGTCAGCCCGACAGATGATGGTGCCGTCGTGATTGCGCGGCACGATCACTTGCACGCTGCCTGGCCCGACCAGCATGTAGTCGGGCAGCTTGCTAGAGCTGAACGCGAGCAACGTATAGCGGTTGTCGAGTCCTTTGAGCGCTTTCGTGAGCGTGGCGTCCTGGCGTGCGCGAGGCCCCCAGCGACGCAGGAAGAACTGGCCGAAATTGTAGAGCAGCAGGCCGATGACGATGGCGACGTAGGAAGCAAGGATTTGGTCTGGCTGAACCCATGAGATCCACAGCCCAACCCCGAAGACGGCTAGCGCGCTCAAGTGGAACGCACTCGCCAGGCGGACCCTGTCGCGGACCAGCTTCTCGTTGACGACAACCTGCATGGCGAGTCACGAGTCGCGAGTAGCGAGTCGCGAGTGGCGAGCTGACCCGAGTCTCGCGACTCGCGATTCGCTACCTGGCGGCAATGTCGCCCTCCTCGAGCTCACGGAGCCCGGCCTTTACGGTTCCCAGGGCCTGCTCCAACCTTTCCGTGATCCGACTCAAGACGATTCCGGCGTAGCGCTCCGCTTCGGAGCGGATCTGCTGGGCGGCCTGCTCCGCACGATCCTCGATCTCCAGGGCGCGGGCCTGGGCTCCTCGGGCCAGCGCGTGCTCCTCAACCATCCGACTGGCGCGCAGCTCGGCGTTGCGGATGATCCGCTCGGCCTCATCGCGGGCCTGGGCCAGCATGTTGTCCCGCTCGGCGATGACTCGCCGAGCTTGCCTGATCTCGCTCGGCAGCGCCACCCGCATCTGGTCAAGAATGTCCAGGCAGCCCTGCGCTTCGACCAGCGTACGCGCGGTCAGCGGCAGCTTCGATCCACCAGCCAGCGCCTCCTCCAGGCGGTCCAGCAGATACATAAAGTCGACCGTGCCGGGCTCGGGAGCGGCCATCGTCTGTCCCGTCACCGCCGACCCCGCCCAAACCGCGCCCTGAGCGCCTCGGCGACCAGGGGCGGGACCAGACCGTCTAGCGCTGCGCCGCCCGCAGCGACCTCCTTGATTATTGTCGAGCTCAGATACGCGAACTCCAACGACGTCATCAGAAAGACCGTCTCGACGCTGGGCTCGAGATGCCGGTTCATCGTGGTCATCTGATATTCATACTCGAAATCAGTGATCGCTCGAAGCCCGCGTACCACGGCGCTGGCTCCTCGTGACCGGGCGTAATTCACCGTCAGGCCAGAATATCCCTCGATCAACACGGCATGCCCGTCCGCGGCATCCAGACTCGAGCGGAACAGACCGATCCGCTCATCGGGAGCAAACAGGAGTGACTTGGCTGGACGGTCGTAGACGGCCACGATGAGCTGGTCGAACAAGCGGGCCGCGCGCCGAGCGATGTCGATGTGCCCGTTGTGGACCGGATCGAAGGTGCCCGGGTAGATGGCGATCCGGCGGGGTGGGCCGGGCTGTGAGCTCATTCGCCGTCGGCCGCCACGTACAAGCTCACGGCCGCCGCCCCATGTTGGTTCGTCTTCACCCGGCGCCATCCGCGGCCCGCACTTGTTCCACGAAGGGCAGCTCTTTCACTGCGCGCATCTCGCCCGCCGATCCGATCAGGCGGCACGGTCGATCGGCGATGCTCCCAGACCAGAACGGCGGACGGGCCGACCCGCCCTCGTGCGGCCAGACGCTCAAGCAGGACCGGGACGCCTGGTTCGTCGTAAGGTGGATCGACGAGTATTAAATCATAGGGCCCGACCAATGTCGACACGGCCACTTCACTGGTGCCCGCGTGGACGGCCGCTCTGTCGGCCAGTCCGGCCCGAGCCAGGTTTTCGGCCGCGACCTTTCGGGCCGCTGGGTCCAGCTCCACCAGATCCGCCTGCTCGGCCCCGCGGCTGAGCGCTTCGATTGCGAGCGCCCCGCTGCCAGCGTACAGCTCGAGTACGCGCGGCCAGGCAAGGGCCGCCGCGAACCGACCCTCCCCCTGTTCGTCGCCAGGCTCGGGCGCGTAGCCGCGCCGATAGGCCTCGGCCTCTAGCATCGAGAAGATGACTTCCTTGATCTTATCGGAGGTCGGTCGAATGTGGGCGGACGGAGGAGCCCGCAACGGCCGTCCGCGCGCCGACCCCGCGATCACACGCATCCCAGCGCCTCCTGGCGGCGGGTACAATGAGCTTCGCCGCGCATCACGCTTGGCGGGTCATCTGAGCAGCGAAGACGGAAGTATGGCGGTACCGGGCAAGTACTGGCACGAGCTCGACGATGGGCGTATCCAGTGTGACCTCTGCCCTCGCCATTGCAGGCTCCACGAGGGGCAACAGGGCCTGTGCTTCGTGCGCGCTCGGCAAGACGATCGGATCGTCTTGACCACGTACGGCCGCTCCAGCGGCTTCTGCGTCGACCCAATCGAGAAGAAGCCGTTCAACCACTTCCTGCCAGGCACGCCGGTGCTCTCTTTCGGAACAGCCGGCTGTAACCTGGCTTGTAAGTTCTGCCAAAACTGGTCGATCAGCAAGTCACGTCAGATCGATACTTTGGCGGACGCCGCGTCGCCCGAGATGATCGCGCAAGCGGCCCGCCGGAGCGGTTGCCGCAGCGTGGCGTTCACGTACAACGACCCGGTCATCTTCCACGAATACGCCGTCGACGTTGCGCAGGCTTGCCATGAGCTCGGGATCAAGACCGTCGCGGTCACGGCCGGGTATATCTGTGAAGCGCCACGGGCCGAGCTCTTCCGTCACATGGACGCGGCCAACGTCGATCTCAAGGGCTTCAGCGGGCGTTTCTACAGGGAGATCTGCAAGGGGGATCTCGGTCCGGTCCTGGACACGCTGGTCTATCTCAAGCACGAAACGAGCGTCTGGTTCGAGATAACCAACTTACTCATTCCGGGCGAGAACGACTCGGAGCTGGAAGTCGAGGAGATGACCCAGTGGGTGGTCGACCAACTGGGCCCAGATGTCCCGATGCATTTCACGGCCTTCCACCCCGACTGGAAGATGATGGATCGGCCGCCGACCCCGCCGGCAACCCTGGCTCACGCGCGCCGGATCGCCATCAAGAACGGTATTCGCTACGCGTACACAGGCAATGTCCACGATCCGGACGGCGGGACCACCTACTGCCACCACTGCGGGGCAGCGCTCATCGGTCGTGACTGGTACGTCCTGACGGACTGGAAGCTGACCGATGACGGCCGCTGCACCGAGTGCCTGACCCTGTGTCCGGGTGTGTTCCAGGGTCCGCCAGGGACCTGGGGGCCCCGACGGCTTCCGATTCGTCTGGGAAGCTTCGCGCCGCTGCCGGCAGGCGCGACCTAGCTCGAAGCTCGCGGCATGCCGAGCTCAACGCTCAAGATCGAGAACGCCCGCTTCGTCGTGACCGTCGATCAGCAGCGACGGATCATCCAGGACGGGTCGATTCTGATCGACGGGCAGCACATCATGGATGTGGGTAAGGCTGCCGACCTGGTTGAGGTCCGTGCCAACCGCGTCATCGATGCGCGCCATCTCGTGGTGACGCCTGGCTTCTTCAACGGGCACATGCACATCAGCTACGCCCACGCCGTGCGGGGCATCTTTCCTGACGACGTTGAGAACCGCCTGGCGCACGTGTTCAACCTGCAGGCAGCGATGAGCGAGGAAGAGGAGTACTACACCTCCCTGCTGGCCATCGTAGAGCTTCTCAAGAACGGGACGGTGTGCTTCGTTGATCCGGGCAGCACAAAGTTCCCCGACGCGTGCCTGCAGGCTTACGAGGACAGCGGCGTGCGGATCATCCTGGGCGAGTGCGTGACCGACCGGGCTTTCCCGTGGAACCTGCCGCGCTACCCGACCGAGGAGGCGCTTTCCCGGACAAAGTCGTTCATCGGGAAATACGACCATCGCCTGGGCGATCGGCTGCGCGCCTGGGCCATGCCATTCTCAGCCGAGAGCTGCAGCGCAGGCCTGCTGCGCGGGCTGAAGAAGCTCGCTGACGAGCATGGAACGGGACTCACCCTTCACCACAACAGCGGCCCGAAGCCGCGCGAGCAGTACCTGGCCGAGCACGGCCTCCCGCCCACCGAGTACCTCGAAGCGATCGGTGCCCTTGGGCCAAACGTTCTGCTGGCCCATGCGCTCGGCCTGGACGACGCGGAGATCGACTGCCTGGCACGGACCGAGACGAGTGTGGCGATGTGCCCCAGCACGGCGGCCAAGGAGGGGCGGGGCGTGAGGGAGCACGGGCGGATGCCGGAGCTGCTGGCGAAGGGTGTCAAGGTCGCTCTGGGCAGCGACTCGGCAAACAGCTCCAACCACCTGGACCTGGTTCGGTCGATGAACCTTGCCGCCATCCAGTACAAGGACGCGCGACAGGACACAGGCCTGATTCCGGCCGAGACGGCGCTCGAGCTGGCCACGCTGTTAGGAGCTCAAGCCTTCGGTCTTGGCGACCAGCTCGGCTCGATCGAGGCCGGCAAGAAAGCAGACCTGGTGCTGTTCGACACGAACCGGCCCGAATGGCAGGCGCTCTTCAACCCCATCAACAACCTCGTGTACAGCGCCGACGGACGGAGCGTCCATACCGTGATCGTAGACGGCAGGGTCGTCGTCGACGCCTACCGGCAGTCCTTCGTGCACGAGGCGCGGCTCTTCCAGAAGGTTCAGGAGATAGGCGAGCGGCTGCAGGCACGGACCGGTATAACCTTCCCGCGCGGCCGCTGGCCGATGGTCTGAGATTTGAGCCGTCGGCGCGCTAAGCGTGAGGAGCCTTGACGGGATGGAAACGCCTATGGAGCGCCAGCAACCGATCGTCAACGTCGAGGGCCAGAAGGTAGCCCTGGGGCCGCTTCGGCGTGAGCTGCTACCGCTGTATCAGAGATGGATCAACGACCTCGAGGTGCGACGGACGCTGGCGGTGATGACGGTTGGGCCGATGACCTGGGAGGCGGAGGAGGCGTGGTACGAGAGGAGCTCAAAGGCCCAGGGCGAAGCGCTGTTCACGATCTACGAGCGGGCGACGATGCGGCCGATCGGCACCACCGACTTGCGCCAGATCGACCACTTCAACCGGACCGCCGATTTCGGCATCCTGATCGGAGAGAAGGACTGCTGGGGCAAGGGCTACGGGACCGAGGTCACCGCGCTGATGCTGGACTACGGGTTTACAGCGCTTGGCCTGCACAACATCGTGCTGCGCGTTTTCAGTTACAACGAGCGCGGCATCCGGGCCTACACGCGAGCCGGATTTCGCGAGATGGGGCGGCGGCGCGAGGCGCACCGCCTGGGCGGCCGCGCCTACGATGTGGTCTACATGGACTGCGTGGCGACAGAGTTTCAGAGTCCGGTGCTGAGGAAGCTGCTCATGGATGATTGACGGCCAGAGCGTCGGTTGCAGAACGCAACCCTCCCACCCATGTCTTCGGCCCAGACGCCAGGCCCTCCGACGCCCAGCGCCGCGAAGCAGCCACTTTCGAGGCCTCCGGGATGACGTACACGGTGGCGTCAAGAAGCTTGTGTAAAAACCGGAGGAAGGGCTTCGCTCCAGCGCTGGTTGATGTGGTGACGCGCGCGTACACAATGCGCTCGCAGCGCGGTAAGAGTCGCTGACTGCCGACGCGCCTAATTCGGCTCGCCGGCGCGGCGGCGGAAGTCGGCCACCATCCGCGCCAGGCCGGCGTGCTCGGGGAGGCTGAGGTCCGGGTCGCGCTCGAGGATTTGCTGCGCTGCGCGGCGGGCCTGCTCGACCAGCGCGGCGTCGTCGATTCGAGCTACGCGGAGCTCGGGAAAGCCGCTCTGGCGGACGCCGAAGTAGTCGCCGGGTCCGCGCACGCGCAGGTCGTGCTCGGCCAGGTCGAGCCCGCGGTCGGACTCGGAGACCACCTGGAGGCGCTCCATCACCGCCTCGCCGTCCTCCTCTGTCAGCAGCATGCAGACTGATGGCAGATCGCTGCGGCCGACTCGCCCGCGGAACTGGTGGAGCTGGGCCAGGCCGAACCGCTCGGCACCCTCGATCAGCATGACCGTGGCGTTGGGGACGTCTACGCCCACCTCCACGACGGCCGTGGTCACCAGCACGTCGTGCTCGCGATCGCGAAACGCGCGCATGACCCGGTCCTTGTCCGCCGGGCGCATCCGCCCGTGGAGGAGCGCCAGGCGTAGGCCGGCCAGATCGGTGGCGTTGAGACGCTCGAACTCGTCGGTGGCGGCCCGCGCCTCCAGATTCTCCGAGCCCTCCACCAGCGGGCAGATGACGAACGCCTGATGTCCCCTGGCCACCTCGCGGCGGATCTTCTCGTACGCCAGCTCGCGCTCATCGGGCCTCAACAAATGCGTGATCACTTTCTGGCGGCCTGGCGGCAGCTCGTCGATCAGCGACAGGTCCAGGTCGCCGTACAGGCTCAGCGCCAGGGTCCGCGGGATCGGGGTGGCCGTCATCACCAGCACGTGTGGATGGCCGCCCTTCTCGCGTAGCGCCACTCGCTGACGCACGCCGAAGCGATGCTGCTCGTCCACTACAGCCATGCCGAGTTTCGCGAAGGTGACCCCTTCCTGGATCACAGCCTGGGTGCCGATCAGCAGGTCGATCTCGCCGGCCGCTACCTGCTCGTAGACTCGCCGTCGCTTGACTCCTTTGACGCTGCCCGTTAGCAACGCCACCGTGGGCACGCGGGCGCCTGACGTCGCCAGCGCGCCCGCGGCCGCCCCGTAGAACTCGACCAGCGTGCGGTAGTGCTGCTCGGCCAGGATCTCGGTAGGCGCCATCAATGAGCCTTGGGCGCCACGAGAGGCCACCACAAATAGCGCGGCGGCTGCCACGGCCGTCTTGCCGGAGCCAACCTCGCCTTGAAGAAGACGGACCATCGGCCGCGGCCGCCCGATGTCGTCCAGGATCTCCTCCAGCGTCCGCCGTTGGCCATTCGTCAGGCGATAGGGCTGGGCGCCCAGGAGCGCGTCCAGCGGCAGCCCTTCGGCGAGCAACTCGGGCGCCTCAGCCCCCTGCCACTCAAGCTTGCGCCCAACCACGACGAGCTGGATGGCGAACAGCTCGTCGAACGCCAGTCGCCGCCGCGCCCACTCCAGGACGGCCTCGTCTTCAGGGAAGTGGGCCTGACTGAGCGCTGCGCCAAGGGGCGCAAGCTCATGTCGTTCGCGGAGTGAGTCCGGGAGCGGGTCACTGATTCGTCCCGCCCAAGCATCAACGGCCCATTTCACCTTCTCGCGGAGCCAGCGGTCAGTCAGGCCAGTGGTTAGCGGGTAGACCGGCACCATGCGCCGGGTATGGACCGGCTCCCCGTCCGCACGCTCCCAGTCTGGGCTCTCGAAGTTGAGCGCCCGCCCAAATCTGGAAATCTTGCCGCTCAGGGCGACCAACTGGCCCGCCCGGACAGGACTGAAGCGGCCGTGGCGAAACCAGGTCGCGGTGACCCGACCGGTCCGATCGGCCAGGGTGGCGACGATCTTGTGGGGCCCACCCCGCGGCGGGCCACTGATCTCGACATTCTGAACCAGCCCGACGAAGCTGGCGACCGGCTGCATGAACAGCTCGGCGGCTGGGCGGGCCGGCGGGTAGGCCAGGTGCCGAGATGGGAAGTGGTAGATCAGGTCGCCGAAGCGCCTGATGCCCAGTCGCTCGAGCAGCTTGACTTCCTTGGGCTTGAAGACCTTGACGCGTTCGATCGGGGTGTCGGATGGAGGCGCGGGCACAGACTGGGCAGTAGCGACCCTTTGCTCAGCTGCAGGGCGATCGAGGGCCGAGTCGCGAGTCGCGACCTTTTGCTCGGCTCGAGGGAGGGCGCCCGAGCCGCGACTCAGTATGTCCAGGGCTCGGTCGAGGCGTTGTGCGCGCACGGCCGGGGACGCCAAGGCGTAGCCGTCGAGCGCCCAGACCACCTGCTCGGCAACCCTGAGTGTCGAGGGATCCTCCGCGGCCTGTGCGGCGATGCGACCGCGCCAATTTTCCAGGAACTTACCCAGGCCGCCGACGACGGCCCGGTTGTGGCAGCCCTGGCGCCTCTCGGCGCCGAGAACGCGACGAGCGTTCTCGATTAATGAAGAATGAGGACGCAAGAATGAAGAACTGCTTCGCTCGTTCATTCTTCACTCCTCACCTTTAATTCTCATTCCTCAAGGAGGCAAGCGGCCCCCATCACGCCCGGGCCGGCGTGCGTGCCGAGGACGATGCCGATCTCGGTTCGCTCGAACGTCTGGCCCGGCAGGCGCTCAGTAAAAAGCCGCTCCAGTTGTTCCAGGACTTCTGGCATGCCGCCGTGGAGTATGCCCACCCGGAGCGGCTTACCCTGCGACATTACGACGTCCACCAGGCGCCGCATCGCGGCAGAGCTGCTGCGGACCCGCTCGACCGGGTGGACTTCGCCGTCTCTCACCGCCAGCAGTGGTTTGATGTTGAGCAGTGCGCCCATGAGCGCCTGGGCGCGGCCGATTCGGCCCCCCTTTTTCAGGTACTCCAGGGTACCGAGGACCGCGTACAGGCGCAGGCGTGGGATCCAGGCGTGGACCTCGTCAAGAATCTGGTCGAGCGGCGCGCCCTGCCCCCCCAACTCGGCGGCTCGCATCGCCAGCCAAGCCAGGCACATCGTCGTCTGGCGACTGTCGATGACGGTCACACGGCCACCGCCGACCCGCTCGGCAGCCCCCCGTGCGATGTCGCAGGTCGCGCTCAGTTTCTCGGCCAGGTGGATCGAGATGACGTGGTCGACCCTACCTAGCAGCCGCTCGTACGCCGCCTCGAACAAACCGGCCGCTGGGGCGGAGGTTTTGGGCACGGAGACGCGGCGGGGGAGCATCGCGTAGAAGTCGGCCGTCGTGAGGTCGACCTTGTCCCTGAAAGTGTCCCCATCCCAGGTAACCGAGAGCGGCACCACCTCGATGCCCAGGCGCTCGTGCGCGGCGGCCGGGAAGTCAGCCGTACTGTCGGTGACGACTCCGATTCGGGGCACGGATCGGCTCACTCGACCGACAGGATGTAGGGATAGTGAGGTTGGCCGCCCTCGGCCAGTTCGACCTCGACGTGCGGGTAGGTGGCGCGAATCGACTCGGCCAGCTCCTCTGCGCGGGCGAGTGGAACGTCCGCGCCCGAGTAAATGGTGACGATCTCCCTGGTCTCAGGCTGGCAGCGAGCCAGTGCGCCAATCACGGCCCCCAGCACGTCCTCGGCGACCGCCACCAGGTCGCCGTCGAGCAAGCCGAGGCTCTGGCCCCGCTCCACCTGCCAACCCTGGACCTGGGCGGATCGGACGGCGCGGGTTACCTCGATGGACGCGACGCGGCTGGCCGCATCTTGCATCAGACCAACGTTGATCTCCAGGTCGGCCTCGTAGTTGAAGGCCAGCAAGGCGGCCACGCCCTGCGGCAGGGAGCGAGTGGGCACTACCCGAAGGGCGCGCGGAGTCTGCTCCGCGGCCCGCTGCGCCGCCATCAAGATGTTCGCGTTGTTGGGCAGCAGGATCAGCTCCCGATAGCCGACCCGATTGACGGCGGCGAGGATATCCTGAACGCTCGGGTTCATGGTCTGGCCGCCCTCGACAACCGTCGCCGCTCCCAGGCTGCCGAACACGCTCTCGAAGCCCAGCCCTGGCGCTACTGCAATGACACCTATGTGGCTGATGCCCTCGCCAGCCGGCGCGGCCTCCTTGCCCGCCTCGTACTGCAGCTGCATGTTTTCGACTTTGATCTTGGAGAGCGTGCCGCGTTCGGCGGCATAGTCCAGCGGGACTCCGGGACGCAAGACGTGGACGTGGACGCGGACCAGCGACCCGTCCCCGACGACGATGACCGACTCGCCGACCGACTCCATAAAGGCGCGGATCGACTCGACCGTCTCGGTCGGATCCCGAAGCAGCAGCTCGGTGCAAAAGCCGAGCCCAGCTTCCCCGACGTGCTGCGCTGCGACGAGCGCCTGGCTAGCAACCGGGGCCACGCCGCTGGCCTCGATTGGCTTGCCACAAGCCGTGCGCCAGAACGCTTCGACGATCAGCCGATAGCCCTGGCCGCCCGCGTCCACCACGCCGGCGCTTCGCAAAACGTCGAGCTGGTCTGTGGTTTCGGCTACTGCCTGGTCGGCCGCCCGCAGGACTCGCTCGAGCAGCTTCGATACGGTGCGCGTCCTGGGCGCCGCGCGCTGCGCCGCCCTGGCCGCGCGCCGGGCAACGGTCAGGATGGTGCCCTCGACCGGGCGGGCGACGGAGCGGTAGCCGGCCTCCGCAGCTCGGACGAATCCATCCGCCAGGTCGCCGACGCTGAGCTGGACTTTGCCGGCCGCCGCCTCGGCGAAACCGCGCAGCAGCTGCGACAGGATCACGCCGGAGTTCCCACGGGCCCCCATCAGGGCACCCTGGGCGGCGGCCAGAGCTACCCGACAGGCTTCCTCCCTGGGCTCCGCGGCCGCCGCTTCGGCCGCCGCCCGGAGCGTCATGGACATGTTTGTGCCCGTATCACCGTCCGGAACGGGGAAGACGTTGAGCGCGTTCACGCTGGCCGCCTGCAGCTCCAGCCACGCCGCGGCCGCCTGCACCGCCTCTCGGACGTGTGAAGCGGTCACGATGGTGCCAGGCGGCGACTCGAGATGCTCGGCGCCGGGCCGGTCGGCGCCCGGCTGGGATGGTGGGGAGGCAGTCGCCATCGACCTCTCAAGGAGAGGGGAGCCCGGCAGAACGCGGCCTCCCCTCGGACGGTGTCTGCGACGCCAAGAACACCGTGTGTTACACTTCGCGCCAGATTATACCAATGCTGCCTGGCGTGTGATTTTGGTGCCGGGCTCGGAGGATTCTGAGTTTGAAAGGCCGATGCGAGATCTGTGGCAAGACGGTGGCGTTCGGGCACAACGTCAGCCACTCCAACCGAAAGACCAACCGAGTCTGGCGGCCGAACGTCCAGAAAGCAGTGCTCATCCTGAACGGCGCGCCAAGGAAGGTTCAGGCCTGCACGCGGTGCATTCGAACGAACCGCAAGCAGGCCGTCCTAACCTAACCCCCTAGCCCCCTTCCCCAAAGGGAAGGGGGGATCGTCCCGGCGCTGCTATCCTGTCGCGGAGGGCGGCGACGTTGGCCGAGATGCCCCTGCCGGCCACGAAGACACTCGAGCCTGCAACGATCACCCGCGCCCCTCGCGCAACCACCTCGGCGACGTTCTCCAGATTGATGCCGCCGTCCGCCTCCAGCTCGGCCGCGGCGTTACAGCGATCCAGCAACGCTCTGGCGCGCGCGATCTTGTCCAGCGTTTCGGGAATCAACCGCTGGCCGCCGAAGCCGGGGTTGACGGTCATCACGAGCAGCAGGTCAAGCTGACCGAACACCTCCTCCACCGCCGACAGCGGCGTCGCCGGGCAGAGGGCCACGCCGGCCCGCGCGCCCGCTTCGCGGATCGCCGCGACGGTCGCCTGCAGATGACGGACCGCCTCGACGTGGACGGTTACGATGCTCGCGCCGGCATTCACGAACTCGCTCAGGTAGCGCCGCGGCTCTTCGATCATCAGGTGCACGTCAAGTGGCAGGCTGGTAGCGGCGCGCACGGCCTCGACGGCCATCGGTCCCATCGAGATATTCGGCACGAAAGCGCCATCCATGACGTCGACATGAATGTAGTCGGCGCCGCCGCGCTCGGCCTGGGCGACCTGGTCTGCCAGATGCCCAAAGTCCGCGTTCAAGATCGACGGGGCGATCTTGATCTGCACCCTCGCTCCGAATTTCTAACCACAGAGATCACAGTGGCCACAGAGTTTTAACGGGTTGGTGTTCGCGCTCCGGGATCTCTGTGTCCTCTGTGGTGAATATACTTACCCGCCAAGTTGCGCGCCCATGAAGTCGCGGTGGCCGCGGAGGAAGGCGGCGCCATCCGTGGCCCGGCTTCCTTCGAGCACGACCAGGTCTAACACCAGTGTTCCATCCGAGGCCGCGACCGCTGGCTTGGTGCGCTCGTCAGGCGCTGAGACGACTTGCCCGGCCGGAGTGCCCGGCGCGGCTGGCGGGCCGGGGTGGGCGACCAGCACCTTGAGCTGGCGCCCAGCCCAGCTCGTGAACGCGTCCGGCCAGCCGCGATAGGCGCGCGCGCGTCGCCACAGGTCCAGGACCGGCAGCGACCAGTCCAACCGAGCGTCCTCGCGCTCAATCCGAGGCGCGTAAGTAGCGAGATGTTGATCCTGCGGTTGCGGCGCGATCTCGCCGGCCGCCCAGGCCGGCAGCGTCTCCAGGAGCAGGTCACGTCCTATCTTCGCAAGGCGCTGGGTCAGGCTGGGAGTGTCGTCGTCGGCGCCGATCGGTGTGCCGGAGCATCCCAGGACTGGGCCCGTATCCAGGCCAGCTTCCATCTGCATGATGCAGACGCCGGTCTGACTGTCGCCGGCTAGGATCGCGGCTGCCACGGGCGCCGCGCCGCGGTGGCGGGGCAAGAGTGAGGCGTGCACGTTGAGACAGCCGAGCGGTGGCAGCTCCAGCACCTCCCGACGCAGCAGCAGGCCATAGGCGGCGACGACGACTACATCGGGACGCGCCGCGCTCAGGCGGGCAAAGACCTCAGGCGGTCGAAGGCTGGTCGGCTGGAAGAGCGGCAGTCCGAGCCCACAGGCGTACTCGGCAACGGGCGGTCGGACCGGCTGGCGACTGCGGCCGACGGGTCGATTCGGCTGACTCACGACGAGAGCGATCTCATATCCGGCCTCGACCAGACCTTGGAGCGAAGGGGTGGCGAACTCTGGCGTGCCCATGAAGACGACGCGCACAGCTAGTGAAACGACGACCTGGCCCCCCCGCCCGCTTCCCGAAACCGGGGGGGACTGATCCTCGCCCTCTCCGTCTCGGGGAGGGGGCTGGGGGGAGAGGTGAACGCGGCTCGCCGCTCGCTACTCGCAACTCGCCACTTTGGGAGTGTTATAATCGCGCCGATTTTGGGGGTGGACCCGCCCGCCGCGGGAGTGGAACAATCGCCGCGCCACGAACGGTCGAGTACCGAGTCGGGCTGAAGGAGCTGCCCGAGTCGGTCAGGCCACGGGAGCGGCTGCTGCACGCGGGGCCTCAGGCCCTGTCGCTCGCCGAGCTGCTGGCGATCATTTTGCGCACGGGCGGTCGCTCGGGCGACGTGCTGGACCTCGCGAACCGGTTGATCGCCGAATTCAGGGGCCTGGCCGGGCTCGACGCTGCCACCATCGAAGAGCTCAAGCGGCACGACGGCCTCGGGCCGGTGAAGGCCATCGAGGTCAAAGCCGCGTTCGAGCTGGGTCGCCGGTTGGTCAGTCTGAACCCGGAGGTCCGCACCCAGATTCGCTCGCCACGCGACGTGGTGGACCATTACAAGGCAGAGATGACCGCGCTCGGCCAGGAGCATCTCAAGGTTATCCTGCTGAACACCAAGAACCAAATCGTCCGCTCGTTTGGGCTGTATCGGGGAACGTTGAACACAACCACCGTTCGCGTGGGGGAGATCTTTCAGGAAGCCGTTCGGCAGAACAGCGCGGCGCTGATCCTGGTTCACAATCACCCCAGCGGCGACCCGACTCCGTCGCCCGAGGATGTCGACCTGACCCGCCAGGTGGACCAGGCCGGCAAGCTCCTGGACATCGAGCTCCTGGACCACCTGATCATCGGCGTCGGCCAACCCGGGTTCGTCAGTCTGAAGGAGCGCGGTCTGGGCTTCGACCGCGCTGTCCGAGCGCGGTAGGGCCGATCGATGTCGCGAAATCCACTCAACGCCCTGCTCGGGTTGCTCTCGCGCGACATCGGGATCGACCTCGGCACCGCCAACACGCTGGTCCTGGTCCGAGGCAAGGGTATCGTCATCAACGAGCCATCAGTCGTGGCGATGAACCCGAAGACCAAGCGAATCCTGGCCGTCGGGGCGGAGGCGAAGCGGATGGTGGGCCGCACGCCGGCGAACATCGTGGCGGTGCGGCCACTCAAGGATGGGGTGATCTCGGACTTCGACGTGACCGAGCAGATGCTCCGCTATTTCATCGAGAAAGTCCACGAGCAGTATGCTATCATCCCCCGCCCGCGGGTCGTGGTCGGGATCTCATCAGGCGTGACCGAGGTTGAGCGGCGAGCGGTCCACGACGCCGCGATCAATGCTGGCGCGCGTGAGGCCTGGCTGATCGAGGAGCCGATGGCCGCCGCAATCGGGGCTGGGCTCCCAATCACGGAGCCGGCCGGCTGCATGATCGTGGACATTGGCGGCGGGACCACCGAGGTGGCGGTCATCTCGCTCGGCGGCATCGTCGCCAGTCGGACCATTCGCATCGCCGGCGACGAGATGGACCAGGACATCGTGGCCCATATGCGGCAGCGTCATAACCTCCTGATCGGCGAGCGAATGGCCGAGGAGGTGAAGATCGCCGCTACCAGCGCCGGCCGCAACGGCCAGGTAGTGGTGGTGCGCGGGCGCGACCTGGTCTCTGGGCTGCCATCCGAGGTCCAGATCTCGGCCGAGGAGGTCCGGGACGCGATCGCCGGCTCAGTTAACGCCATCGTCGAGACGGTGACTGACACGATCGAGGAGACCCCGCCCGAGCTGGTGGCAGACTTGATGGCACGCGGGATCACGCTGGCCGGCGGCGGCTCGCTTCTGCCAGGCCTGGTCGAGCTGATGGCCGAGCGGACCAGGATGGCGGTCCGACCAGCGGACGACCCGCTGGGCTGTGTCGTGCGCGGGACCGGCAAGGTGCTGAACGAGCTGGACGCGCTGCGGAAGGTGCTCGTCGATACTCGTCGGGTGAGGCGGAATTAGCCATGCGCGCTCGCCGACCGATGCCCTGGTGGCTGGCCGCTCTGGTGGTGGCGGCGGTGGGGATCCTCGTGTTCCTGCCGGAGCCGGCCCAGCAAGTCGAGTCGCTCGGAAGCCGCATCCTGGCGCCCGTTCAGTTCGGCGTTTCAGGGCTTCTCGGCCAGGCTGAGGAGGTGTCTGGGGTAGTTCGCAAGATGGGTGACCTGGCTCGCCAGAACGATCAGTTCCGCGAGGAGATCGATCGCTTGCAGGCCGAGATCGTTCGGCTGCGTGAGCTGGAGCTAGAGAACCGCGATCTTCGCAACTTGCTCGGACTCAAGCAGCGAGCCGGAACGGGCGACTTGTTGCCCGTGCGCGTGATCGCGCGGGACCCATCGCCTTACATTCAATCGATCACCATCGACCGCGGGACCGAGGAGGGCGTTCGCGAGGGCATGACCGTGATCACCTGGCGCGGCGTGGTGGGCCGTGTCACCAGGGCCGACCCCGCCTCCGCCAAGGTGTTGTTGGTGACCGACGTCAACAGCTCCATCAGTGGGCGGGTCCAGTCGTCCGAGTCGCGGGTCACGGGGATCATCCGCGGGCGCGCCGAGGGTGGGTTGCTGATGCAGCACATCCCCCAGGAAGAGTCGCTCCAGACCGGCGAGACCGTGATCACGTCCGACCTAGGCGGCGTTGTTCCCGAGGGGCTGCTGATCGGCCAGATCATCCAGGTGCGTCGCAAGGACGTCGACGTTTTCCAGGAAGCGCTGATCGAGCCTGCAGCTGACATGAGGCGTCTGGAGCGGCTGTACGTGCTGGCCGGCCCGCCGCCAAGTCGTGAGGCAGCGCGGTGAGAGTCGCAAGTCGGTAACGTGCCCTTCCTCGCCTATGCGGGACTGATCGTGACGGCAGCGCTGGCCGAGGCGACGGTCGGCTATCGACTGGAGCTGGTCGGCGGGCGTCTGAACCTGGTTCTGCTGATGGTCGTGGCCTGGAGCCTGCTGCGCGGAATCGAGGAGGGTGCCCTGGCCGGTGTGGTGGGCGGGCTGGCCCTTGACCTGTCAAGTGGGACACCGTTAGGCCTGGACACGGCCATCCTCACCCTGATCGGCGCGGTGACCTCGCTGGGTGAGCACACCCTCTATCGCGGCAGCGTGGCTTTCTTCTTCGGGACGGCCGTCCTGGTCACGGTCTGTTACCATGGAGCGCTGCTACTTGCCTTACAGGCCCTGGGATGGGACATACCCAGCTTCACGCGCCTGGTCCAAGTCCTGGTGCCGACGATCTTGATCAACGCCGTTCTGATGCCAATCGTGTTCACGCTTGCCCAGCGTCTACTCCGCACCTTGTCTGGGTGGCGCCAGCTCGAGCTCGAATGACGGGCACCCTGCCCGCTGCCGACCGTCTACTGGTATGAGAGCTCAGGTCTGGCGGCGGCTGGATTATCCGCTCCTGCTGGCGGTTGGCGGCCTGACGGTGTACGGGCTGATGATGGTCCACAGCGCAACCTGCTCGCCGTCGTGTGATCGGCTCCTGGCGACCAGCAGCTGGGCGTTACGACAGGCGCTGTACGCGCTGATCGGCATCGGCGCCATGGCCCTGGCGACGGCGATCGATTACCGCGCCTACCGAACGTTCGCCTATTACGGGTACGGGTTGTGTCTGATGCTGCTGGCGGCCGTTTTGACGCTGGGTCGGGGTGATGTAGAGTACGGCGCGCGGCGCTGGATCCCACTGGGCTTCTTCGACTTCCAGCCGTCCGAACTGACCAAGCTCGTGCTGGTCATTGTCCTGGCGCGCTTCTTGTCTGATCGCGACGGGCCGCTGTCGTTTCGGCGCGCGGTCATCTCAAGTCTCTTCCTGGTCCCTCCCTTAGTGCTGGTCTACCTCCAGCCGGACCTAGGCACTTCGCTGTCGTTTATTTTCATCTGGTTCGGCATGGTGGCTATGGCGGGGGCCCGGCCAACCCATCTGGGCCTGCTGGCCCTGGCCGCCGCGGTGGCGGCGCCGGGCGGCTGGCTGATGATGAAGGAGTACCAGCGGGCACGCATCTCGACGTTCTTCACAACTCTGGTCAATCCTGATGCCGACCCGTTTGGCGAGGGCTACAACATCCTCCAGGCCAGGATCAGCATCGGGTCCGGCGGCATGTTCGGGCGGGGCTGGCTGCAGGGCACCCAGACGCAGCTCGACTATCTGCGCGTCAAGCAGAGTGACTTTATCTTCTCGGTCCTAGCCGAGGAGATGGGATTCGTAGGCGCGCTGGTGCTGCTGGTGCTGTTCACGCTGCTCCTTTTCCGAATCATCCGGGTGGCCGACAAGGCGCGCGATGACTTTGGCCGCCTCGTAGCGTTCGGGATCGGCTGCACACTGCTGTTCCAGTGCGTGGTCAACCTGGGCGCCAACCTGACCCTGCTGCCGGTGACGGGGGTGCCCCTGCCGCTGGTGAGTTTCGGTGGCAGCGCGATGATCAGCCTCTTCATCGCCTTCGGCATCCTCCAGAGCATCCTGATCCGCCGCTTCAGGCGACCATTCTCCTGGTCGGGGTAGAGAGCCATGCCACAATTGATCGAGCTTCTCTTCCGCTGGTTCGGCCCGACGCTGATCATCGCCGTCGTGGCGATCTGGCTGCTGGCCTCCGCGGTGCGGATCGTCCAGGAGTACGAGCGGGGCGTGATCTTCCGCCTTGGGCGGCTGGTTGGGGCCCGCGGCCCGGGCCTGATCCTGCTCATCCCCAGGGTCGAGCGGATGGTCAGGATCGACTTGCGGGTGATTACCATGGAGGTTCCCGCCCAGGAAGCGATCACCCGCGACAACGTGACCGTCAAGGTTAACGCCGTCGTCTACTTCAAAGTGGTGGACCCCGAGCGGGCCGTGGTCACCGTCGTCGACTACATTCGCGCCACCTCGCTGATCTGCCAGACCACCCTGCGCAGCGTGCTAGGCCAGTCCGACCTCGACACGCTGCTCTCGCACCGTGACCAGATCAACGAGCATCTCCAGCGCCTGATCGACGAGCAGACCGAGGTTTGGGGGATCAAGGTGACGTCCGTAGAAGTCCGCGATGTCGAGCTGCCCCAGTCGATGCAGCGCGCGATGGCTCGCCAGGCCGAGGCCGAGCGCGAGAAGCGGGCCAAGATCATCCACGCCCAGGGCGAGTTCGAAGCCTCCGAGCGGCTGGCCGAGGCAGCTCGGATCATCGGCACCCAGGAAGTGGGCCTGCAGCTCCGTTACCTGCAGACCCTGACCGAGATCGCGACCGAGCGCAATTCGACAATCGTCTTCCCGCTCCCACTCGACCTGCTGCGCGGGCTGCTCTCGACGGACGCCGACGGCACCGCACCGCCGTAGGGCGTCCGAATGTCGCAGCCGGTGCCCTTCCCCGCCGAACAGAAGCAGGCGGCCCGGGAGAGGGTCTGGGCCGCGCTGGAGGAGGCCGCCGTGGCGCGCTTTCCGAAGCCGATCCGGGGCCGAATCCCGAACTTCATTGGCTCGGAACAGGCGGTCCGAAGGCTCATCGCCAGGCCAGAATTCCAGCGCGCTCGGGTGGTCAAAGTCAATCCCGATGCGCCACAACGCCTGTTGCGGGCCGGGGTGCTTCGACACGGAAAGGTGCTGCTGGCGCCAACCCCGCGCTTGCGCGAGGGCTTTCTCGTTCTGGACCCGGCCACCATCCCCCCAAACGCCCACGGTCGTGCGGCGGCTATCGGCGGGCTGTTCAAGTACGGAGTGTCCACCCCACTCGCGACGGCGCCAGCGCCTGACTTGCTCGTCGTCGGATCCGTCGCCGTCTCACCCTCGGGCGCGCGGACCGGGAAAGGGGAGGGTTACGGCGAGATCGAGTACGCGCTGCTCCGCGAGCAAGGCCGCATCGGACCCCAGACACCCATCGCGACCACCGTCCACGACCTCCAGGTGGTCGACGCGCTGCCGCTCGAGCCGTTCGACGTCACGGTGGACCTGATCGTGACGCCGACGCGGACCATCGAGGTCCCACCCGGTCGACCGCGGCCGGACCATATTCTGTGGCACCTACTGCCGGCCGAGAAGCTCGAATCGATCCCGCTGCTGCGGGAATTGAAGCCTGAAACTGCCCCCGCGCGCTAACGGGGCACTGCGCCTGCCCGGGAGCGGCGGCCATACTTGGAGGCCGTCTCGGATTTAGATTCCCGGGCCGTAGCGCAGTCTGGGAGCGAACGTGAATGGGTTTAACCTGCTTGCGCTTGCGACCAAAACGAACAGATTAGGGACGCATCGGGGAAAACTCCCCCTGAACCCCGGTTTAGCTTCGCGAAGCCCCAGTGGTTTTAACCGAGGACTTCGTCGTTCGAGCGCTTTCGCGCGGCGACAGGTCCAGCAATCCCCTGACTCTGGATGGGCAGCGGTCTGCCCACATC
>WNGA01005505.1_pt1 | contig 36495 bp, 32 predicted proteins | sample 5400061 | NCBI WGS metagenome assembly WNGA01 (sample SAMN13153366, study PRJNA577476) | soil metagenome | isolation source: 100 cm soil or saprolite under grassland replicate 2 | place: USA:California | collected 2016-06-15
GGCGGCCGGGGCCGAGGCGGAGGTCGAGGTCGTTCCTGGCGTGGAGCTCTCCACCGTGCGGAACGGGGAAGGCGTCCACATCCTGTGTTACCTCATGGACCTGGCCCACCCCGAGTTCTTGGCGGAGCTCCAGCGGCTCCGCGACGACCGGTTCAGTCGCGGCGAGCGCATGGTGAAGAAGCTCCAGGAGCTGGGCTACCCCATCACCTTCGAGCGGGTCCGGGAGATCGCCAGGGGGGGCAACATCATCCGGCCGCACGTGGCCCAAGCCCTGGTCGAGGCGGGCGTGGTCCCCACCATCAAGGAGGCGTTCTCCGAGGAGCTCATCGGCTCCGGCGGCCGCGCGTACGTGGAGAAGCACGCTCTGCACCCCTCGCAGGCGATCGAGCTGGTCCATCGGGCGGGTGGCGCGTGCGTGCTGGCCCATCCCGGGACGTGGCGGGAAGTCTCCCCCGTGCCGGTCTCTGCCATCGAGGAGCTGGTGGAAGCGGGCCTCGACGGGATCGAGGCCTCCCACCCCGAACACACGCCGGAGATGGAGCTGGGCTACGTCGAGATGGCCGAGCGATGGGGGCTGTTCTGGACCGGGGCCTCGGACTGCCATGGCACTCGCTACGACCCCGTCCGGCTGGGGTCGCGCACCACGCAGCCAGAGCAGTTCGAACGACTGCGAGCCAGGGCTTCCGAATTGAAAGCGCGCTCGGTGCGCTGATGCGGATCGAGAACGAATTCGTCGTCAAAGCCCCGCTGGAGCGCGTGTGGAACTACGTGGTCGACGTGGAGCGGCTCGCTCCCTGCGCTCCGGGCGCCGAGCTCACCGAGGTCGTCGACGAACGAACGTGGAAGGGTCGGCTGAACATGAAGGTCGGGCCGATCTCCATGTCCTTCGCCGGAACCGTCGTCATCGAGGAACGGGACGATCAGGCCCACCGCGCGGTGCTGAAGGCCGAGGGCCGCGAGCAGCGGGGCAGGGGAGCGGCCACTGCGGTGGTGACCTCGTGGATGGAGCCGGCCGGCGACGGGACGAAGGTGGTCATCGAGACCGAACTCTCCATCAGCGGCGCGGCGGCCCAGTACGGACGCGGAATGATCGGCGACATCTCGCAGCGGATGACGGGCGAGTTTGCGAAATGCCTGGAGGAGAGCATCATGGCCTCAAACGAGACCGCGCCCCGACGAGTCGAGCAGACTGGAGCCGTAGCTGCCGAGCCGGTGAAAGGCTTGCGCCTCGGGGTCTGGGCCTTCTGGAGGGCCGTGGTGCGCTTCTTCAAGCGGCTGTTCGGCGGGCGCCCGGCCTAGACTGAGGGCGTGGACGAGGAAGTCGAGCGGCGGCTCCGCGATGACGAGAAGCTGCTCCGCCGGGCGGAGAAGGCCCTCACGCAGATCAAGGTCGCCCAAGGGTTGTCGGAGGCGCACGCGGGTGTGCTCGCTGCACTTCGCATCAGGTTGAAAGGCGACGCCGGCCAGTCCTTGGAGGACCTGGTCGCGGCAGCCGGCGACCTCAGCGGTCCCGACCTCGAAGAGCTGCTGTCGAAGGGCGACAAGCCAAAGAAGTCCCTCGACGACATCCTGTCCCAGAAGCCCAAGCCAAAACCCGACTGGCCGAGCTAATGATCTCGGTCACGAGGCAAGCCATAGACAAGTTCGGGAGGTTCATGTGAGCGAGCCCGTTCTCAGTGAGGTCAGCAGCGTTCGAACGCTGGCTGGCAAACTCGGTCGGTACCGTCAAATTGCGCAACACGATTCGGCCGAAGAACCTGAGAGCCGGGCATTGGCCAACGCCTTGAGTGATGTTGAGAGCTCTTGCCGAAAGATCGCATTAGAACTCTTGCCGGCGCTCGTTCGCGGCGAAGGTCAAGAGAGCAAGACGATCGACGTACTCATCGAAATCGGTGAGGAGCTCGGGCACATTCTGTATCACGTCAAGGACAGCCATTTCTACGGATACATTCACGACAGGTACAGCGCTCACGAATGATCCTCGAGGAGTTAGGCTCGGATCAGGGTTGCGGCGAGATCTTCCAGGTTCTCCAGGTTGTGGCCGGGGAGGAAGGCGTCCACGAAGGGCATCGAGGCTGCCATCCCTCGAGCCAGTGGTTCATAGCGAGGGCTTCCTGCCAGGGGGTTGACCCACACCACCCGATGGGCCAATCGAGACAAGCGCTCCATCTGGCGAGTCAGCAGTTCCGGATCGCCTCTCTCCAGGCCATCCGAGCACAGCACCACCACACTTCTGCGCAGCGCGGAACGGCCTGCCCACCGATCGAGCAGCTCCTTCAATGACTCGCCGATTCGGGTGCCGCCCTCCCAGTCCACCACGGCTGACCCCACCGCGCCCAGGGCCCGGCTGGGGTCGCGTGCGCGGAGGGCGCGCGTGATCCGCGTGAGGCGGGTCCCGAAGCAGAACACCTCCACCCGGTCACCCGCCAACGCAGCGGCGTGGGCGAATTCGATCAACGGGCGGCTGTACGCCGCCATCGAACCCGACACGTCGAGGATCAGGACCAGGGGCCGCCGGCGGACCCGCCGGTCCTTCCACGCCCGACGGAACGGTTCGCCTTCGGTCCGAAGGGAACGGCGGAGTGTTTGGCGGAGGTCGAAGCGGGAGCCTCGAGCCTCCGGGCGGTACCGGCGGGAGCTTCGAAGCGGCGTGGCCACGGCCAGCCTGCGGACCAGCACCATGGCCCTGCGCCGCTCCTCCTCCGAAAGGTCGCCGAAGTCCTTGCGGCGAAGGCGCTCCACGTCGCTGGCCACGATCCGGAGAACGGCGTCTCCGTCCACTTCGTCGTCGGGCCCTTCGAAGGCGCGACCGGTGCCGAGCATGATCTCGCCCTCCGTAGCGCCGGCATCGGCGCGCGGGCGAGGGGCAGTTGGTCGCTGGAGCTCGGGCAGTGGAACGAAATCATTCCCGAAATAGCGATCGAAGGCGTCGTCCAGCGCGGCGAGGTCCTCGTGACGGGATACGAGCGTGGCCCGGGCCGCCAGCCGAAGATCCGCGGGGTCGAAGGGATCGAGGACGGCCGCGGACCGGCAGAAGGACAGGATGCGACCGGTCCCCACCGGTAACCCGATGGCCCTGAGATATCGGCCGAAACCGACCAGCCGGTTAAGGGGAGCGGCGCCGGTTCGGTCAGCCATCCGAGCCGACGATTCGGACCAGCGAGGCTCGCGCAACCTCGAGGTCCTCGTGATCCTTGAGCACCGCGCCGAGAGTCGCTTCGGCGGCGTCGCCGTCCAGCGTCTCGGCGCCGAGGAAAGCCAGGGCATGCGCCCAGTCGATGGCCTCGGCCACGCCCGGGCGCTTGGCGACGTCGAGCTCGCGCAGCTTGGCCACCGCCGCTGCCACCTGCCGGGCGAGGGCCTCGGGGACCTCGGGGGCCCGCACGCGGATGATCTCGACCTCCCGCTCGAGCATGGGGTGATCGATCCAGTGGTAGAGGCACCGTCGCTTCAGCGCGTCGTGCAGCTCGCGGGTCCGGTTCGACGTGATGACCACGGCGGGAGGGTGAGCCGCGGCGATCCGCCCCACCTCCGGGATGGTGACCGCGAACTCCGACAGGACCTCCAGCAGGAACGCCTCGAACTCGTCGTCGGCGCGGTCCAGCTCGTCGACGAGCAGGACGGCTGACGGGCCCGACTTGATGGCCGCGAGCAGCGGACGCTCGACCAGGAACTCCTCGCCGAACAGGTCGTCCACGTGCCGGGATGCCTCGCTGTCCTGCAGCGCTCGGACCGCCAAGAGCTGACGGGTGTAGTTCCACTCGTACAGGGCCTGGCTCGCGTCGATCCCTTCGTAGCACTGCAGCCGGATCAGCCGGCGATCGAGGGCTGCCGCCAGAGACTTGGCCACCTCGGTCTTGCCCACCCCGGCCTCGCCCTCGAGCAGCAGCGGCTTGTCCAGGGACAGGGCCAGGTGGATGGCCACCGCCAGGCCGCGGTCGGCGAGGTAGGACTGCCCACGGAGCGCGCGCTGCACGTCTTCGACCGACGAGAACGCGCCAGGCGATCCGCTCACAGATCCATGGTACGGGTCGGACGTGGGCACCCTCATCCGAACCGGGCCGGGCTGAACGGATCCGGGTCGAACGGAGGGTCCCCGCCCAGGACCATGGATCCCACGAGGCGGGCGGTCCCGGCTCCGAGGATTACACCGAGCGCACCGTGGCCGGCCGCCACCACCAGCCCGGGTCGAACCGCTCCCACGATGGGACGGCCGTCCGGGGTCATCGGCCTGATCCCCCACCACGCGCCCAGGACCGTGGCTTCGGCCACTGCGGGCGCCAGGCGAATGGCACCTCGCACCAGTCGCAGGGGGACCGTGGGGTCCTCGGGCTCGTCGGTCACGGCGGCCTGCCGGGAACCACCGACCAGCAGCGTGCCGTCGGCGTTCGGTTGGAGCAGCGTGCCCGTATCGGCTTCCGGAGGCCCGTCCACGACGTCCGCGGCCGTGGTGGGAGGGATGGGCTCGTTGCCTGGCGGCACCACGTGCCATCCCGCCCGACTGACCAGCCGGCTCACGACAGAGCGCTGCGGCGCCAGGTGGACGAGCCAGCCCCGGCCACCGCTGATCGGCAACCGCACCCCCACCGTTCGAAGGAGCGACGGCGTCCACGGCCCCGCCGCCACCACCACGACATCGCCCTCGAGCATCCCCTCGTCGGTCACCACGCCCCGCACCGCGTCTCCGTCAGTGATCAGCGACCGAACGACCGTGGCGGTCCGAACTTCGGCTCCATCTCGGCGGCCTCGAAGGGCAAGGGCAACCGTGAGGGCCGCCGGATCGAGCCGCCGGGCGTCCTCGAGCAGCCACCCTTCCACCAGGTCGGATGCGAGACCCGGTTCCAGGCGGTGGATCTCGCCCGCGTCGACGGCTAGGACCGGAACTCCGCACGCGGCGGCCGCTTCCGCCTCCTCCTTGCCCGATGCTCGCTCCGCATCGTCATCGCTCGCTACCAGCAGGAAACCCACGGGCTCGCGGTCCATGCGGAACGGGAGGGGGGAGTTCTTGGCCAGCTCCTCGTAGTTCTCGGCGCTGGCTTGGGCCATCGGGACGAGGGCGGGATCGAGCGGAGACAGGAGGAGGCCGTGGTTGCGTCCCGACGCCCCGGCCGCCAGCTCGTGGCGCTCGAGCAACGTGACCGATGCTCCTCGCGCAGCCAGCTCGGCGGCGCAGGCGCAACCGATGGCGCCGCCTCCGACCACGATGACTCGGGGCGCGCGGGAGCCGGGTGACATCGAGCGTGAGGCTATACCAGGAGGCGGTTCGCTCGGTTACGGGTCGAGGATCAGTGCAGGTGGCTCATCAGGAAGTCGATGAGCTCGGCGATGGCGGCGAATCCCAGCACGATCCCGCCCGTGGTGAGGAACTTGTGGCGGCGGAAGAGCTTGCGCTCGTCGGGGGAAGAGTCGAAACCCCAGGTTTCGGGAAGCACGTCTTCCGCCAGCAGCGCGGCGAGGTACATGTCCGAAAGGACGGGGCCGCGGTGAGCGAGTGGGGCGGGCTGTTCGGGTGGGGCCGCCGGCTTCGTCGCTGGAGCCGGAGCCGCGGGGTGAGCGGGCATGGCGACGATGGGCGCACGAACCGGCGGTTCTGGCTTCGGCGGGGGAGGCGGGGTTGTGCCACGTGCGACCGGCGCGACCGTCGGCACATCGGGGCGGGGAACGGAAGCAACCGGCGCCACCGGCGGGTGCACGTCGACTTGGACGAGCGGAACGGCGGCGGCAGGCGCGGCGGTGGGGGCGACCGAAGAGGTCGGCCCGTCGACCATCCACATGCCGTCCGGAAGCTTCAGGGCAGGTGTGCGGATGAGAAGGAATCGGGGATCGCCCTCGTTGATCACCACGTCCTCCGGTGTCCGTGACGAAACCCACCCGCGAAGCGTTCGCTCCGGCACGCCCGACATGACCGAGGCCTGGTTCACGTTGAGCCACCTCGCCGCCCGGCGGGTCGAGCTCGCCGGAGGGGTGGCCGTCGGCGCTCCCGGTTGTGGGCTGGGCTCCGGGTGAACCGGCGAGGGGGGTGCCGCCTGGGCTGGGCGCGCGGAGGTCGGTTGTCGGGAAGCGCGAAGGGCTTCGGCGAATCGCTCGCCCGCTTCGGGGACGCGAAGAACGGTGGTCCGGCCGGTGGTCTCCGCCACCGGGGATCCGCAGGCGTCACAGATCGGGCCTCGCTCGGCGAGCAGCCCGCACCACGAGCACGCCACCAAAGACGCGATTGGCGTCGTTGCCATCTGCCGTCCTTTTCGGTCGAAGGTGCCTTCCCCTAAAGGTTCGGCAGGTCGGCGCCCCGGGCTTAGCGGGCCAGAGCCTCCTCCAAAGCCCTCCTGACCAGCACTTTTGAGAGCTCCAGACGGTATTCGGAGCTGGCGTTCGTGTCGCTGACCGGCGAGGTCCCCTCGGGGGCGTGCTCGGCCGCTGCCCGCAAGGAATCGGGAGATGCCTCTTTCCCCGCCAATGCTCCTTCCACGGGGGCCGAGCGGAGCGGGGTCGAGCCCATGTTGGTCAGTCCGACGGCCGCCCGCCCGACGTGCCCGTCGCTTCGTTCCACGATAGCGGCAACCCCCACGATGGCCCAGTCGATGGCCCGGCGATGGAACTTCTGATAGCTCCAGCCGGTCCCCCCGGCGAGCTTCGGCACGCGGATCGCCGTGACGACCTCCTGGGGTCCGAGGTCGGTCTCGAACACGCTTTTGAAGAAGGTCGCGGCGGGGACCGTTCGTTCGCCCTTCGGACCCTGTACGACGAACTCCGCGTCGAGGGTCAGCAGGGCCGTGGGCGGATCGGACGCGGGGTCGCCGTGAGCCACCGAGCCCCCGATCGTAGCCCGGTGTCGAACCTGCGGGTCGCCGACCTGGCCGCACACGTGGGCCAGCAGCGGGCAGTGCTTCCACAGCGTCTCGTCCCGGGCCAGGACGGCCATGCGGGTGAGCGCCCCGATCTCCAGCCCGGCCCCGGTCTCCTTGACGTACTCGAGGCCCGCGACTCGGTCGATGTCGACGATGAACGACGGCCTGGCCAGGCGGAGCCGCATGAGCGGCAGCAGCGAATGGCCTCCCGCCAACAACTTCGCGTCCTCGTGCTCGCCGAGGAGGTCGATCGCCTGCTCGACCGATTCGGCCCGCTCGTAGTCGAACGCTGCCGGGATCATCGCTTGCCACCCCCTTTCCCCTTCCGCTTCGCTTCGCGGATCGTTCGCCACACGCGCTCCGGCGACATGGGGCGTTCGATGTCGGTCACCCCGAGATGGGAGAGCGCGTCGATGACCGCGTTCACCACGGCGGGCGGCGAGGCGATCGTGCCGGTCTCGCCCACGCCCTTGACCCCCAGCTCGTTCGTCGTGGAGGGCGTTTCGCTGCGGCCGATGATCACCTCGGGGACGTCGGGCGCGGCCGGGACCTCGTAGTTCGTCATGGTCGAGGTCAGGAGCTGGCCGTTCTCGTCGTAGATGGCCTCCTCGAAGATCGCCTCGGCGATGCCCTGGATCACGCCCCCCATCACCTGGCCGTCGACGATCTGCGGATTGATGATGGTTCCGACGTCGTCGACCGCGACGTACTTCAGGACGTCCACCTTGCCGGTCTCGGTGTCCACTTCGACCACGCAGATGTGCGCCCCGTAGGGGAACACGAAGTTCTGGGCGTCGTAGACCGCCGTCTCCTCGATGCCGGGCTCGAGCCCATCCGGGAGGTTGTGGGCCGTCCAGGCGGAGAACGCCAGCTCGCCGATCGCTTTCGCTCGGTCCGGGGCGCCCTTCACGCTGAACTTCCCTCGTTCGTACTCCAGGTCTTCCTCCGCCACCTCGAGCTCGTGCGCGGCGATCTTCTTGATCTTTGCCACGACCTTCTGGGCGGCCCGGTGCACGGCCACGCCGCCGATGGCCAAGCTGCGGCTCCCATAGGTGTCCATGCCCAGCGGCGCGAGCTGAGTGTCGCCGTACAGCACTTCGATGTCGTCCGGTGAGACGCCGAGATCGTCGGCCACGATCTGGGCGAACGTGGTCACGTGGCTCTGTCCGTGGGGTGTCGTCCCGATGACCAGGACCACCTTCCCCGTGGGAAGGAGCCGGATCGTGGCCGCGTCCCAACCGCCGGCGGCATACCGAAGGGCGGACAAGACGCGGGACGGAGCCAGCCCGCACATCTCCAGGTAAGTGGAGAATCCGATGCCGAGCTGCTTCACGTCGTCCTGCTCCCGGCGGACCTGCTGTTCCTTGCGGAGGTCGTCGTAGCCGACGAGGTGGATCGCCTTGTCCAGCGTGGCGTCGTAGTCGCCGGAATCCAGGTTCAGGCCGCCCGGAGAGAGCGTGGGCTCGGTGAAGGCCGGGATGAAGTTGAGCCGGCGGATCTCCAATGGGTCCTTGCCGACCTTTCGGGCCAGCGCGTCGATGGTGCGTTCCACGGCGTAGGTGGCCTCCGGCCGGCCCGCCCCCCGGTACGCGTCCGTGGGAACCGTGTTGGTGAACACGCCGTTGAACTCGACGTGGTACGCCTCGCCGCCGTACGGGCCGCAGTAGAGGAACGCCCCGAGCAGCGGCGTCCCCGGGGCGATGATCATCAGGTAGCCGCCCATGTTCACCAGGATGCGGGCCCGGTACCCGCGGATCTTCCCTTCCTTGTCCGCGGCGAACTCCATCTCCTGGATCTGGTCCCGTCCGTGGTGGGTGGCCAGGTAGTTCTCCGACCTCGTCTCCACCCACTTCACCGGACGCGCCGTCCGCTTGGCCAGCGCCAGGCACAAGGCTTCCTCCGGGTAGACCTGGAGCTTGGAGCCGAACCCGCCCCCGACCTGCGGGGCGATGATCCGGAGCTTCGACTCGGGGATCCCCGTGGCGATGGTCATGGCCACCCTGACGATGTGCGGGATCTGGGTGGAGGACCACATCGTGAACTCGCCCGCCGCGGGCGAGGGCTGGACCAGGACGGCCCTGGGCTCGATGGCGTTGGCGATCTGGCGCTGGATCACGTAGCGCTGCTTCACGACCACCGGGGCGTCGGCGAACACCTTGTCGGGATCACCGTTGGTGAGCGTCCACGTGTAGCTCTTGTTCGTGCCCACCTCGTCGTGGACCAGCGGAGCGCCCGCGGCGAGGGCGGCCTCCATGTCGATGACCGGGTCGAGCTCCTCGTAGTCCACCTCCACCGCTTCCGCGGCGTCGGCGGCCAGAGCCCTGGTGTTGGCCACAACCACGGCCACCCCGTCACCCTGGTATCGGGCCTTGTCCTGAGCCAGAGGCCAGTGCGGTGGGTTCTTGATGTCCTCGGTGACCGGCCAGGCCATGAGAAGCGGTCCGGCCCAGTCGGCGGCCAGGTCGGCGCCCGAGTACGCGGCCACGACACCCTCCATAGCCAAGGCCTTCGACAGGTCAACGCTCTTGATGCGGGCGTGACCGAATGGGCTCCGCACGACATGCATCCACAGCATGCCGGGAATGCTCATGTCTTCGGTGTAGCGGGCCTGGCCGGTGATGAGCTCCGGGTCCTCCTTCCGGCGGACCTCGGCCCCGATGTAGCGATCCTTCACCAGCGCCATCTCCCTCGCCCCCTCACCGGGTCGATGCGGCCGGAGAGCGCATCTCCTCGGCCGCAGCCAGGATCGCCTTGACGATGTTCTGGTAGCCGGTACACCGGCAGAGGTTGCCCTCCAGGCCCAGGCGGACCTGATCCTCGGAGAGTTCGGGATTCTCCTCGATCAGGCTGGCCGCGGCCATGATCATGCCGGGCGTGCAGTAGCCGCATTGCAAGCCGTGGTGCTCGTGGAAGGCTCGCTGGATGGGATGCAGGTCGCCGTCGCGGGCCAGGCCCTCGATCGTGGTGATCTCGCGCCCGTCGGCCTGGGCGGCCAGCATGGTGCAGGACTTCACGGATTGCCCGTCCACCAGGACGGTGCAGGCTCCGCACGTGGACGTGTCGCACCCGACATTGGTTCCGGTCAGGCCGACGGCCTCCCGGATGAAGTAGACCAAGAGCTGGCGGGGCTCCACGTCGGCTTCGTGTCGGGTGCCGTTGACGGTGACGGAGATGTGGCGCAGCACGGCGGCCCTCCTTCCCCGACGTATGAGGATCGAGGGCCGCAGTCTACCGCCGCGCCCAGAATCGGCGAAAGCCGGCGGTCAGAGGGAGGCGATGGCGTCCCGGGTCTTCTGGACGGCCTCGTCGAGCTCCGCTTCGGTGATGACGAAGGGGGGCCCTAGCATGACCAGGTCGCCATTGGTCCCGTCCGCGCATCCGGTAGAGGAGTACAGGATGAGGCCGGTTCCCTTGGCCGCCTCAACAACCCGCTCGGTCACCTTGGCCGTTCGCGGGAACGCCTGCTTGGTGCCCCGGTCTTGCACGAGCTCCACCCCGACCATCAGTCCGAGGCCCCGGACGTCTCCGACGTGCGGGTCGTCGGCCAGCGCGGAGGTCAGCTCCTTCAGCAGCAGCTCGCCCTTCTCCCGGCTGGCCTCGACCATGCCGCCGTCGCGGAGCTTCGCGAGGACGGCTCGGCCCACCGCGGCGCCGACGGCCGAATGGGAGTAGGTGAAGCCGTGGACGAAGCCGCCACGGCTGACCGTGTCGAAGACTTCGTCCGAACAAGCGGCCAGGCCGAGGGGCCAATAGCCCGACGAGACGCCCTTGCCGGCGACCAGGATGTCGGGGCGAATGCCCCAGTGCTCGCAGCCGAACCAGCGGCCGGTTCGCCCGAACCCCGTCATCACCTCGTCGGCGATCAGCAGGACGCCGTGACGGCGGCACACGTCCTGCACCGCCGGCCAGTAGTCGTCGGAGGGGACGGCGGCTCCGAGCGTGGCCCCCGCCACGGGCTCGGCGATGAAGCAGGCCACCGTGTCCGGCCCGAGATCCCGGATCGTCCGGTCCAATTCTTCCGCATGCCAGGTTCCGCAGCCGGCGGGATGACTCGGGGAGGGGCATCGATACTCGTAGGCGGGGGCCACGTGCACCGTTCGGCCCAGCCACGGCTCGTACGGACGTCGAAGGGGCTGCCGGCCGGAGGCGTCCAGCGCCCCGAGGGTGTTGCCGTGGTAGGACCCCCACCGGGCGATGACCCGGTGCCTGGAGTCCTCGCCGCGGGCCAGGTGGTAGGCCCGGGACAACTTGAGCGCGGTCTCCACGGCCTCGCTGCCGCCCGAGACCGGATAGATGCGCGCGCCGTCCATCGGAAGCAGCGGCGCCAGCTCTTCCGCGTAGGCCTCGAGCGCCTCGGTGGAGAACTGCGTGCCGTGGGCGTAGGCGACCGCTCGAGCCTGCCGCGCCATGGCCTCCACCACGTCGGGATCGCCGTGGCCGATGCCGACGACGATCGCCCCACCTGACCCATCCAGGTAGCGACGGCCTTCGGCGTCCCAGATGCACGCGCCTTCTGCTCGAGCCACCCTGGGCAGGTCGCGCCCGAAGACGCGGGGAAAGACGTGACTCACGGCGCCAAGACTACAGGTGGGATTCGGCCCCTCTGGCTATCGGGGCCGACCGGCCCCAGAGGCACTCATCAGGCGAATTCCTGTTTGACTGGGATCTTCGGAAGGACTGGCGTTGGGGTCGGGTCGGAGACTCGAACCGCCGCCCGGTCCGCGCCCTCGATCACCAGCGTGGCCGCCGCCGAAGTGCCGACCCCCACCTGCCAGAGCTTCATGGGAGCATTGCACCCTCCCTCGCCCACCAGCACGGTCGAATCGTCGATCCAACCGATGACCGAGGTCGGGCCAGAGGCGCCTGGCATCAGCGCAGACCCGCTTGTCTGATCGAGTTTGGACAGGACCGCTTTGCGATCAGCACAACTCGTCCCGGTGTCCAGGGCGGCCGCTTCGCCGCCGGGAGCTGGTACCAGCTGAAGCACGTTCTGTTCGTCCTTCCAGAGCCCCGTTCTAAGCCGGGTCGTTCCCAGATCGGCCGCCGTGATGAGCCGCGTGCCGTTTTTCAGGTGCGCGACGTAGTAGAGCGTTTTCCCGTCAGGCCCAAAGGCAATGGGGCCGAAGACCGTTCCTGCTCTGCTCCACACCAGCCGGTGGGGGCCAGCCTGACCCCCGGACACAGCGGTGTTGATGTTCAGCCAGATGGCCGAGCCGTCGATCCGGTGCGTCATCACGAAGCCGAACGCTCGGCCGGATGGGTGATAGACGACGTCTTGGAAGGTGACGTCCGCGTGTGCGGGAAAATGGCCCTCCTGTTCTGGCGGCGTCACGTTCTCAATCTTGCTGCTGCCGACGAGGGCCTTCTCGAGTTCCTTGCCGTCCGGATCGACGAAGGCCACCGCCACGCCAGTCGGCCGGGACCAGGAGACTGAGGGCGGCTGGAGCGAGCCAGGCGGCCTCGAAGCGTTCGACCCCACACCCCGGACCTCCAGGCCGCCGAGAAGCAAGCGATCGGCCTGCGGCCCCCACAGGAACGGGCCCGGGTCGGAGACCTCGAACAAGCACGTTAGCCCGGCCCCGTCCGGAGCCACGGCCCAGGCTCGCCCCTGGGCAACGAAGGAAACCGTGGCCGCTGTGGCGGGGACGGCCGCCTTGCAACCTGCCGGAAGCGATGTAATCAGGGCTTGGGCAGTGGGCGAACTCGAAGTGGGTGGGCCGGTAGTTGCGGAGCCCGAAGGAGGAGGGTTCGCAGAACCCGAGCAGGCGGCGGCGAGCAAAGTCAGCGCCACCAGCGATGCCCCTCGACGTTCCATGGTGCTTACCCCCCCGCTCATCGTACGCCGGGGCGCAAAGCTCCGCGGCGCGTCGGTGGCGGCACATATAGTCGAGGGACCATGGAGCGGACCGCCCCCTCGCCAGCGCGTCCCCACATAGGCGCGGATTTCTGGAAGTTCTGGGCCGGGCAGACCATCTCCCAGCTGGGGAGCTCGTTCACCCTGTTCGCCACCCCGCTGCTGATCTTCAAGCTGACCCGGTCGTCGGTGAACCTAGGCATCGGCATGGCGGCGAACTTCATTCCCTATCTGCTGTTCGGCCTGGTGATCGGGGCCTGGGTCGACCGCCTGGACCGAAAGCGAATGATGATCGCGGTGGACGTGGGTCGCGCCGCGGTGATCGCCCTGATCCCGCTCCTGTCAGCGCTCCATCTCCTGGAGGTGTGGCAGCTCTACCTGATCGGCTTCGTCTCCTCCACGCTGACGATCTTCTTCGAGGCCGGCGAATTCGCCGCCATCCCGAGCCTCGTCGGCCAGGAGGATCTGATCACCGCCAATGGCCGGATCCAGGCCAGTTACTCGGGAGCTCAGGTGGCCGGTCCGCTGCTCGCCGGGCTCTTGCTGGCCCTCGTGAAGATCGAAACGGTCTTCCTCATCGACGCGGCATCGTTCGTCGTCTCCGCATACTCGCTCGGGCTCGTGGGGGTGAGCTTCAACAGGGAGCAAGGACACCAAGAGCGAACCACCATCCGGAAGGAGGTGGCCGAAGGCCTCCGATACGTCCTCCGCCACCCGGTCCTCCGCAACATCTCCGCGATGATGGCACTGTTCAACTTCGTCGCCATCACCACGAACACCCAGCTCGTGCTGTTCTCCAAAGTCCGCCTCCACGCATCCGACGCGCGCGTGGGGTTCCTGTACTCGGCGGGAAGCGCGGGCGTCGTCCTGCTGGGCCTCCTGGCCGGGCGGATCCGGAAGAAGCTCTCGTTCGGCCCGGCCGCGCTCGGTTCGCTCGTGGTGATCGGAGGGCTCACCGTGGGGTTCGCCCTCAACCGGATGTACTGGCTGGCGCTCGTCCTGTGGGGCCTTTCCCAGGGCCTCGGCATCTTCTTCAACATCAACACCGGATCGCTCCGCCAGGCCATCGTGCCGAACCACCTCCTCGGCCGCATCATCAGCATCGCGGGCGTCCTGGCCTGGTCGGCCATCCCTCTTGGCAGCCTGCTCGGCGGCTTCGTGATCAAGTGGACCGGGAACGTGGCGCTGGTGTACGGGGTGATCGGGTTGATGCTCTCCGCGATCGCCGTGTGGTTCTTCTTCTTCTCCCCGCTGGGCCACGCCGAACGGTACTTGCCGGGCGGTGATCTGGCCGAGCCCCAACCGGAGCCCGCCTCCCTCTAGCGCGTGTCGGCACCTTCGGGATCGAGCTCTTCCCGAACAAGACGAAGCTCCTCCTCGGTGGGAGGTGGCGTCTCGCCGAGATCCTCGGCCACACGGAGCTCCCAGGACGTGTTGTCCCGGGCGTCCTGGAGCGAGACGCCGGAGTGCAGGGTGGCCAGGAACATCTCGCCTCGGTCAGCGAACCGATACACGCCGAGATTCGTGACGACGACGGTGGGTCCCATTCCCCAACCCTCCGGCCTCTTGCCCGCGAGGTGGCCGGGGCTGGTCGTGAAGTCGAGGCGCTTGACGAACGACCGTTTCGACTGCGGCATGATCACGAAGACCTTCTTGGCGTTGATGGCGATCTCGCAGGCCCCGCCCGAACCTGGGAGCCGCACCTTCGGACGGTCGTAGCTACCGATGACGGTGGTGTTGATGTTCCCGTGCCGGTCGATCTGGGACGCGCCGAGGAAGCCGACATCGATGAGCCCGGCCTGCAGGAAGTACGCGAAGAGCTCGAACTGGTTGGTGACCAGCGTCGCGCCCGCGACCAGCGTCGGGTCGCCGATGGAAAGCGGCAGGCGAGCGGGGGCCGAGCCGAACACGCCCGACTCGTACACGAGCTCGAGGTCCGGTGCCACCGTGCGCTTGGCCAGGTCGCACGCGATGTTCGGCGGGCCAACGCCAACGAAGCACACCCGCTCGCCGGCGAGTTGCCGCGCCGAGGCCACGATCATCATCTCGGTCGCGGTGTACCCGGCCTTCTTCTCGTTCACGAGCGCGACCTATCCTTGCCGGGTTCGGCCCTCACGGCGCGTGCCCAGGTCCGGCTCTCATCGAGCCAACTGGCGAGGGTAAGCGCGCTGAGTTCCAAAGCTCGTCCGAAGGCCTCGTCGTCGAGAATCTCGGAACGGTAGGCATGGGTCCAAGTTCGGTCCCCGATCGTGTAATTGCCCTGGGCTGAGATCACCGTTCCCAGCCGCGAGAGCACTCGCGTTTGGATCCGCACCCCATGGACTATCGAGTCGGACTCTGTCCCTGGCTCCCAGCCACGAGAAGGGTCGGCCCGCTGGATCAGGATCGATCCGCCTGGTTCGATGTGGCGGGCACAGGCCTCCAGGAAGGCGCGGCGTTGGCGCTGCTCGGTCGTGTTCACCAAATGACTGGCCAGCAGGACCACCGGAAATGTGCGGCCCAAGTCCAGTCCTTCGATGTCGGCGCAGATCGTCTCCGCGCCCCGAACGTGAGCAAGCATCTCTGGAGAGTTGTCGACGCAGGCAATTGGGTGGCCGAGGTCGATAAGCGGGTGGGTCATACGGCCAGCGCCACAGCCCAGCTCGAGAATCTCGGCGCCTTCGGGGATGGCGGAATGCACGATGTCGTGCTCGCCGAAGGAGGGAAGGAGAGCGTAGAACTCCACGGGGCTGCCGTCGGGAGCTGCCGGACCAAGTCGCTGGGGCTGGGGCGCGCTGGTCAAGCGTAACTCCCATAGTTGACGGGATCGGAGAGGGCCTGGCCTGGCGCCAGTTCGGCCCAACGCTCGGGTCCCAGCTTCTCCACGTACTCGCCGTGGGACCGGAGGCCGTACACCCATTCCTTCAGCCACGCGTCCAGGGTGCCCGGTTCGCGTGCGATGGTGTCCCACTCGCGGTAGAAGCGGTTGTCGCGGTCGTAGTACCCCTGGGCGTAGGACGGGTGGCAGGCCCTCGGCTCGACCACAACGGCGTCGACGATCAGCCCGGGGATCACCGTTCGGTTGGGGTCGCGGCGGATCGTGGCCTCGTCCACGAGCTCCTCGCACACCACGATCACCCGGTCGGCGGCGAAGGCGGCTTCCTTCTGGCAGCCAAGCAATCCCCAGATCTGGGTGTCGCCGGCCGCGTCCGCGCGCTGGGCGTGGACGATGGCTACGTCGGGGTTGAGCGGCGGCACCGCGTAGAGCGTCTCATCCCCGTAGGGAGAATCGATCGGCACGATCCTCGGGTTGGCCTTGGGCAGGTCGCTCTCCGAGTAGCTGCGCAGGGGAAAGAACGGGAGCCGCGCCGCCCCAGCCGCGTACCGGCACACCATCCCGAAGTGGCTGTACTCCTCCAACTCGAGGGGGCCGCCCTCCTTCCCTTCGACCCTTCGCCGGATGGCGTGCAGCGACCCCACCCCCGGATTCCCCAGCCACGAGAACACCAACTTCTTCGCCACTCCGGCCGCCACCATCTGGTCGTAGACGACGTCGGGGGTGAGCCGGCACAGCGTGAGGTCTCGCTTGCGCTGACGGATGATCTCGTGCCCCGCGGCGAAGCAGATCAGGTGGGTGAAGCCCTCGATGGCCACCGACTCGCCGTCCCGGACCAGTTCGCGGACGGCGTCGCGCATCGAGGTGACCTTCGAAGCCGCCGCCATCGCTTCCTTTCGGCCCGCCGACGACGCCGATCAGGCCGTCTCGGGCGCTTCCGGGCCTGCTTCGTGCGGCCCGACGGCCCGCCGGAACGCCTTCGGTCCTACCCGCCCCACGTCGACGCAGGCTTCCTCGAAGATGCGAAGCCCCGTCGCGACCTGCGCCTGGTTGATGACGAGCGGCGGGGCCATCCGGATCACGGCGTCCCCGGCCCTCAGGACCAGCGCCCCCCGCAGGAAGCAGGCCACCTCGACGGCGTCGGCCGTCTGGGCGTCCTCGAACTCGATGCCGATCATGAGCCCGAGGCCCCGAACCTCTCCGACCAGTGGCTGCCGTTTGGCGACGGCCCGGAGCCCGTCGAGCAAGGCCCCGCCGGCGCGCTCGGCATTGGCGAGCAACCCGCCTTCGATGAGGTCGATCGTGGCCAGGGCCGCCGCGCACGACACCGGGTTGCCGCCGTAGGTCGAGCCGTGCGCTCCCATCGGCCAGGTCATGAGGTCGGCCCGAGCGATCATGGCGGCGAGCGGCATCCCGCTGGCGATCCCCTTGCCCGCCAGCACGATGTCTGCCCGCTGGCGATCCCCTTGCCCGCCAGCACGATGTCTGGCTCCACCCCGAAGTGCTGGACCGCCCACATCCTGCCGGTTCGGCCCATCCCCGATTGCACCTCGTCGGCCACGAGGAGGATGCCGTGCTCCGAGCAGAGGTCGCGCAGCCGTGACAGGAAGTCCTGGGGCGGGATCACATACCCGCCCTCGCCCAGCACGGGCTCGACCACGATCGCGGCGACCTCCGACGGCGGGGCCAGCCGCTTGAAGATCACGTCCTCGATGTAGCCCGGGCCGTCCCCGCCGTACGGCGCGAACAACACCCCGGGAAGCATCGGGCCGAATCCCTCGTGGTACCGGGCCTTCGACGCGGTCAGCGACACGCTCCCGTACGACCGTCCGTGGAACGACCCGATGAACGAGATCAAGTACTGGCGACCGGTGTGGTGCCGGGCCAGCTTGATGGCCGCCTCGACCGCCTCCGTCCCGGAGTTCGTGAGGAACGTCCGGGTCGGGCCCGATATCGGCGCGATGCGGTCCAGACGCGCGCACGTCTCGGCGTAGATGGGCAGGAAGAAGTCGCTCGCCGAGTAGTGGAGGAGGCGTTCGGCCTGCTCGGCGATGGCCCGGACCACCTCTGGGTGCGAATGGCCGGTCGAGCACACCGCGATGCCCGCGTTGAGGTCGAGGAGGATGTTCCCGTCGACGTCCTCGATCATGGCTCCCGCTCCCCGGGCGGGCACGAACCCGTAGGCGCGCGGCAGCGACGGGCTGGTGACCCTGGAGTCGGCGTCGATCAGCTCGCGGGCCCGAGGGCCGGGCACTTCCGTCAGGAGGCGAGGCTCGGTGAGCCCGGCCAGGTCTTCGTGCGAGAGCGTGGTCTTCAGTTCCAGGTCAGTCCTCGATGACCGTCTGGCTCTGCTCGCGCAGGTATTGCTGGACGTAATGCAGGCCGCCCCCGGCCTTGCCGGTGGTGCCCGATCCCTTCCACCCGCCGAACGGCTGCATGCCCGGCCAGGCGCCCGTGGTCGCCCCGGCCTTTCGGTTCACGTACACCACCCCGGCCTGGATGCTGTCCAGGAACTTCTGGATCTCGCCCTGGTCCTCGGAGTAGAAGCCGGCGGTCAGCCCGTACTCCGTGTCGTTGGCGCGCTTCAGTGCTTCGTCGAGTGAGTCCACCGGCCCGACGGCCACGAACGGGACGAACAGCTCGTCCTTCCACACCCGGTTGTCGGTGGGGGCTTCCACGATGGTCGGCTTGACGAACAAGCCCCGGCCCAGATCGCCGTCCGTGATCCGCTCTCCACCGAGCAGGACCTTCCCTCCACCCTTCTTCACGTCCTCGACCGCCTTCTCGAAGGTCTCGACGGCCTTCTCGTTGATGACGGGACCGGTGTAGACGTCCCGCTCCAAGGGGTTGCCGACCTTCAACGCGGATGCCTTCTCCACGAGCTTGTCGACGAACTGGTCGAACACGGGCCGCTCCACGTAGACGCGGCTGCAGGCCGAACACTTCTGGCCCGAGTACCCGAACGCCGAGCGCATGACGCCCTCGGCGGCCTTGTCCAGGTCGGCCTTGGCCGAGACGATGGCCGGGTTCTTCCCGCCCATCTCGCAGATGGCCGGCTTCGGGTAGTCCTTGGCGAAGTGCTTGTAGATCTGCATGCCCACGGCGTAGGACCCGGTGAAGGTGAGGCCGTCGACGTGCGGGTTCGTGGAGATCTCGTCGCCCACCGCGCTTCCGGGACCGGTCAGCACGTGAAAGGCGCCGGCCGGAACGCCGCCGTCGCGAAGGCACTCGTAGAGCTTCAGCCCGGTGAAGAAACCTTGATGGGAGGGCTTGAACACCACGGTGTTGCCGGCCACGAGCGCCCCGCCTACCGGACCTCCGGCGAGCGCCATGGGGAAGTTGAACGGGCTGATGACTCCCCACACGCCGTAGGGCTTGAGGACGCTTCGGTTGTGCTCCCGCTCGGACAGGGCGCCCATCTGGAACGAAAAGCCCCGGTGGTCCTCCATCTGCTTGCAGTAGTAGCGGATGAGGTCGGCGGTCTCCTCGACGTCGCCGATGGCCTCGAGCCGGCTCTTGCCCACCTCCATCGCCATGAGCGCGGCCAGCTCGTAGGCGCGATCGCTGATCACGTCCGCCGCCTCGCGCATGATCTGGACCCGCTCGTCCCAGGGCGTGCCCGACCACTTCGGGGAGAACTTCCTGGCCGCCTCGATGGCGTCCTTCGCGTCCTGCCGCGTGGCCCGAGCGAAGTAGCCGATGACGATGTCCCGGTCGATCGGGGAGCGCTCCTCCTCGTAGCCCTCGCCCTCGCGGGCCTCGCCGTTCACATAGAACGGGTGCTTCTGTCCCAGCCATGACTTCGCCGTCCGCATGCCCTCGTCGTAGTCGGCGTGGAGCTTCGGGTTGTCGGCGGACATGGTGGCGTAGGTGATTCGAACTCTCTCTGCCATCCCCATACCTCCGTGCGAATGCGCACCGAGGCCTCACCGTCGGGCGGGCCTCAAAATCCTCCGTCCATCCTAGCCGTATGCCGCGAATACCGGCCGGGCGGAACCTCTCTACGGCGTCGCGCGTCCAGGTACCAGGCTTGCACCCCCCGGCCGCGGGCCCCTCGCTCGCAGCCCCGTGCAGGCCTGCTGCTCGGCCGTGGCTGGCAGGGCGCTCCGGCTCGGTCGTGGTCGTGACGGCCGGCGCCGCCAAGGTCGCCGTCCCTCGCTCTGCCGGCGCCGGCGTCACGGCCTTGCTGAGCGGCTCGTCCTTGGCCGCCGCCTCGCACCCGCGCCCATCAGGCCGAGCCGGTAGGCTGCCCGCCATGCGCGAGGCGCTCGCACCAAAGGAACGGACGGTCCAGGCCCGCCGCCTCTTCGCCGGGCTCCCGCGCCGGTACGACCCCATGGGCCGCTTCCTGTCTTTCGGCCAGGACCCGCGGTGGCGCCGGGTCATGGTGGCTCGGGTGAGCGCCCCCAGGAATGGCAGGGTGCTCGACGTGGCGACGGGGACCGGGGCCGTCGCCATCGAGCTGGTGCGGCAGACGGGGGCGGCCGTCGTCGGTCTGGACCAGAGCGAGCCGATGCTCCGGGAAGGGGCGCGCCGGGCGGAGAGCGCCGGCGTCGCCTCCCGGACATCGTTCGTGCTCGGGCAGGGGGAGCGCCTTCCCTTCGCCGATCAGACCTTCGACGCCCTCACGTTCACCTATCTCTTGCGTTACGTGGACGATCCGGCGGCGACGCTCGCCGAGCTGGCCAGAGTGGTGAAGCCCGGGGGGACGATGGCGAACCTCGAGTTCCACGTCCCCTTCCGCCCGTGGGAGCCGCTGTGGTGGCTCTACACGCGGGCGGTCATGCCGGCGGTCGGACGGCTGGTGTCGAGGTCGTGGTACGAGGTTGGGCGGTTCTTGGGCCCGAGCATCTCCGGGTTCTACGAACACCACCCGCTCAGGGAGCAGCTCCTGATGTGGCGGGCGGCCGGGATCGAGGACGCGCGGGCGGAGCTGATGAGCTTCGGCGCGGCCCTGGTCATCTCCGGGACGAAGTCCAGGGCGGCGAGCGGTGGCGGGTGAGGAGCGTCCCGCCTTCTACGCGCTCCCTCCGGGAGGCTGGCGCGACTACGTCACGCTGCTGCACCCGCCCTATACGGCTTGGCACCTGTCGTACGTGGCGATCGGAGCAGCCGCGGCCCCTCACCTGAACGGTATCCGGCTGGGGGCCTCGGTCGTCGCGTTCTTCTTCGCTGTCGGGCTGGCGGCACACGCCCTGGACGAACTGAAAGGCCGCCCGCTGGGGACGCGGATCTCCGACCGGGCGCTGCAGCTGATCGCCGGTGTGGCGCTGGCCGCTGCCGTGCTCCTCGGCGTGGCCGGGGCCGTGTCGGTGACCCCCTGGCTGTACGCGTTCGTGGCCTTCGGTGTGTTCATCGTGCTCGCCTACAACCTGGAGATGTTCAAAGGCCGGTTCCACTCCGACCTGTGGTTCGGGGTGTCGTGGGGTGCGTTCCCCGCGCTGACCGGCTCCTTCGCCCAGGCCGAGACCATCCGGTGGCCCGCCATCCTCGTGGCCTTGGCCTGCTTGCTGCTATCGATCGCCCAGCGCCGGCTGTCCACGCCGGTCCGTCGACTGCGACGCACCGTGACACACGTGGAGGGCCGGATGCGCCTGGCGGACGGCAGAGAGGTTCCGGTGGACGAGGCCACGCTCCGAGAAGCGCCCGAGGCCGCGTTGCGGACGCTCGCCCTGGCCGTGGTCGTCCTGGCGGGAGGGCTCGTTGCCGCACGGCTCGCCTGACCTCGTTCTCCGCCGGGCGGCGGTCTACACCTCGGTGCCGGACTCGAGGTGGGCGGAGGCCGTGGCGGTCCGGGAAGGACGGATCGTGGCCGTGGGAACGAACGACGACGTGGAAGGACTGATCGGGCCGGGAACGCGGGTCGTCGATCTGCCGGGCCGGATGATCTGCGCGGGCTTCCAGGATTCCCACATCCACCCGGACGGCGGGGGCCTCGCGAGGACGCAATGCGATCTGTACGAGCTCCGCGGCCTCGAGGCCTACCGGGAAGCCATCGGCCGCTATGCCGGAGCGCATCCGGAGGCGCCGTGGATCCTGGGGGGCGGGTGGGCGCTGGACGACTTCCCTCGGGGGACCCCGCACCGCTCCATCCTGGACGCCATCGTGCCGGAGCGGCCGGTCTTCCTGCCGAACCGCGACGGTCACGGCGCCTGGGTCAACACGCGGGCGCTGGAGCTTGCGCGGATCGACCGCGACACGCCGGACCCTCCCGACGGCCGCATTGAGCGGGAGGAGGACGGCACGCCGTTCGGCGTGGTGCACGAGGGCGCGATGGACCTGGTGGAGCGCGGCATCCCTGAGCCGACGCACGGCGAACGGGTGCAGGCGCTCCGCATCGCCCAGGCCTACCTGCACTCCCTCGGAGTCACGGCGTGGCAGGACGCCCACCTCACCCCCACCACGCTCGAGGCCTATCTCGCCCTGGAGTCGAGCAGCGACCTGACCGGCCGCGTGGTCGGCGCCTCGTGGTGGGCTCGCGACCGGGGGGAGGAGCAGGTGAACGACCTGCTGGCGATGCGGGCTCGGGCGCCGAAGGGCCGGTTCCGGGCTACCTCGGTGAAGATCATGCAAGACGGGGTGCCCGAGAACTTCACCGCCGCCATGCTCGAGCCCTACCTGGATGAGCACGGAGGGCCGAGCGGCCGTCGGGGCCTTTCGTTCGTGGGGCCGGACGCACTGAAGCGGCACGTGGCCAGGCTGGACCGCGAAGGCTTCCAGGTCCACGTCCACGCCATTGGGGACCGGGCCGTGCGGGAGGCTCTTGACGCGTTCGAAGCGGCGCGGGCCGCCAACGGACCCCACGACCACCGGCATCACATCGCCCATCTCCAGCTCGTGCATCCGCAGGACGTCCCCCGCTTCGCCCGGCTCGGCGTGACGGCGAACGCCCAGCCGTTCTGGGCCTGCCTCGACGGGCAGATGCGCAACCTTTGCGTCCCGTTCCTCGGGCCGGATCGGACCGCGACGCAGTATCCGTTCGCCAGCATTCGAGCGGCCGGGGGGACGCTGGCCTTCGGCAGCGACTGGCCGGTCAGCACGCCGGATCCCCTGAAGGAGATGCAGGTGGCGGTGACCCGCGTGCCGTACGACGAGCGAGATGTCGAGCCCTTCCTCCCGCACGAGAGGCTCGAGCTCGACCACGCGCTCGACGCGTTCACCATCGGGACGGCGTTCGTGAACCACCTGGACGCCGAGACGGGCTCCATCGAGCCCGGTAAGCTGGCCGACCTCGTCGTCCTGGACCGGAACCTCTTCGAGGCCGATCCGATGTCGATCGGAGAGGCCAGGGTCCTGCTGACGCTCGTCGATGGCGAGCCCGTCCACGAGAGCGCCGAGCTGGCCGGCGCCTTCGGGTAGAGTCCGTGGCCGACATGGCTACAAGCGATCCCCCTTTCGCCCAGGACGCGCTGGGGGCCGTGCTGGCCCCAATCGGGCGCAGCCGAACGTTCCCCGCCGAGGCCTATACCTCGGAGGAGGTGTTCACGTGGGAACAGGAGCGCTTCTTCGAGGGGTCGTGGGTGTGCGTGGGCCGCTCCGCCGACCTGTCCGAGCCGGGCACCCGGTGGGCGGTCCGGATCGGGACCCAAGGCATCCTGCTGGTGCGCGACGAAACCCGCCAGCTTCGGGCGTTCTCGAATGTCTGCCGCCACCGAGGGCACGAGTTGCTCCCGACCGGCGACACGGCGCAGGGTCGGGTCATTCGCTGCCCCTACCACGCCTGGGTCTACGACCTGGACGGTTCGCTGCGGGGGGCCCCCTCCTTCAGCGAGATCGAAAGCTTCGACCGATCCGAGTTCCCGCTTATCGAAGGGAACGCGGCTGAGTGGCGTGGATGGGTGTTCGTGAACGCCTCGGCCCACGCGTCTCCGCTCGCCCCCCACATAGGCAACCTCGACGAAATCCTCTCGGCGTACGAGCCGGAACGCCTGTCAGCAGCTGCCCGGAGCGACTACGTCGTGGAAGCGAACTGGAAACTTCTGTCGGAGAACTACCACGAGTGTTACCACTGTTCGAGCATCCATCCCGAGCTATGCCGCGTGACGCCGATCGACAGCGGGGTCGACCTCCTGCCGGACGGGGCGTGGGCGGGTGGGACGATGGAGCTCATGGACCACGCCCAGACGATGTCACTCACCGGTGAAAGCAACGGAGTTGTCCTCCGAGGCCTCGATGACCGGCGACGGCGGGAGGTCATCTACGCGCAACTCTTCCCGAACCTGTTGATCAGCGCCCATCCCGACTACGTGATGACCCATCGGCTCGAACCGCTGTCACCCGGTCGAACTCGGGTTGAGTGCGAGTGGCTCTTCCCCCCTGAGGCCTACGAACGTGAGGCGTTCGACCCGGCCTACGCGGTGGACTTCTGGGACCTCACCAACCGGCAGGATTGGGCGGCCTGCGAGTCCGTGCAGCGGGGAGCGGGAAACCGGGGCTTCCGGCCGGGGCCGCTGTCGTCCCGCGAGAGCACCCTTTACCAGCTCCTCACGATGCTGGCCAAGGGCTACCTGACAGGCCGGGTGGATCGGCCGAATATCGCGGAGCTCGGCCTGACCGCCCGGGATTGACGTAGCCCACAGAGGCGAGACCTTACTGGCCCGCCCGCAACGCGGAGACGAAGCGGTCGAAGTTCGCCAGGAACCTCTGCACGTCCTCCAAGTTGTGCTGCACGGACAGTAACCACTGCTCGGCCTTGCCCCACGGAGGGAGGAAGACGCCTCCGTTCAGTTGGAAGAGCCAGTGGCAATGGCTGAATCGGTCGTCGATCTGCAGGAAGTCTCGGTAATTCCTGACTGCGGTGGGCGAGAAGGTCACGCACCCTTTCGCTCCCAGAGCCACCACGTGAGCGGGCAGCCCGTGCGCCCCTAGGACTTCTTCGCACCCGTCGACCATCTCCTTCCGAAGCCGAGCGAAGTGCGCGTACGCTTCGTCGGTGAGGATCTCGGTCAGCGCGGCGCGGGCGGCCGCTGTGAACAGGGGATTGCCGTTGAAGGTACCCACCTGCTCATACTCCCGGCGCTCCACAGAGCCCATGACCTCTTGAGTGCCGCCGATCGCAGCGCCAGACAAGCCACCTCCCAGCGCCTTCGCCAGGCACACGATGTCTGGAGTCACTCCGTAGAGCCTGGTTGCTCCGCCCGGGCCGACGGTGAACCCAGTCTTCACCTCGTCGAAGGCGAGCAGCGCATCGTGTCTCTGCGTGATCTGTCGGATGCCCTCGAGATACCCCGGGTCTGGCTGGATGATCCCCGCGTTCATCATGACCGGCTCCACGATCATCCCGGCGATCTCCCCGGCGTTCTCGGTGAAGACCCGCTGGAGAGCGTCGAGGTCGTTGAAGGGGACCACGCGCGTCAGACGGATGATCTCCTCGGGGATGCCGGCGCTGGCAGCGGCGCTGTTCGGCCGATCTGGAGGCCCCAGCTCGGGCAGGAGCTGGTAGACCGAGACCTGCAGGGAGTCGTGGTGCCCGTGGTAGGTGCCCTCGACCTTGACGATCTTCGGCCGCCCGGTGATCGCCCGCATGAGGTGGACGGCGTCCATCGTGGCTTCCGTGCCGGAGTTGGCGAACCGCCACAGGGGAAGATCGAAGCGCCTCGCGAGTTCCTCGGCCACCACGATGGCGTCCTCGGTTGGCTGGGCGAAATGCGTCCCTCGGCCCACCCGCTCCGACACCGCCCGGACGATCGCCGGGTGGGCGTGCCCCACGGCCATCACCCCGTAGCCACCGTGCAGGTCGACGTACTCGTTTCCGTCGGCGTCGCAGACCTTGGAGCCGGCGCCGTGACTGATCCAGATGGGCTGCGGCCGTGTGATCTGCCAGCTCGAGGTCACCCCCCCGGCCAGCGACCGCCAGGCTCGCGCCGCGAGCTCGGCCGAACGCCTTTGTCGGCTGAGGAGGGTCGCCTCCTGTTCCGCGATGAGGACGTCGAGGCGGGTGAGATCGGCTTCGGTGATCCGGGCAGCGATGCCCATCTCATCATTGTCCCGCATGTCGCCGCGACCGCCGATGGTCCGGATCGTGTCAGACGGTTCGCCGGTAGCGCCGGATGGCCATCGGCACGAACACGATCATCAGCCCGGCGATCCACGCGATCGCTTGGAGCACGTGCGTGGCGATCGGCTGGTTCGGCAGCGTCAGCGCCCGCATCGCGTCCACCGTGATCGTCACCGGATTGACCTTCGCCCACGCCTGGAGCCAGCCGGGCATGCTGGCCACCGGGACGAAGGCCGCGCTGGCGAAGGTGAGTGGAAAGATCCACACGAAGCTCGCCGCCTGGACCGATTCGACGTTCCGGATGGCCAGGCCGATGGAGGCGGAGATCCACGAGAAGGCGTGGCCGAAGGCCAGGGCCAGGACGATCGCACCGACAGCCGCCAGAAATCCGACATGGAACCGGAAGCCCACGAGGTACCCGACACCGGTCATCAGCAGGATGACGAACAGGTTCCGCGCGCTGTCCGAGGCGGTCCGTCCAGCCAGCACGGCCGACCTGGCCATGGGCAGGGAGCGGAACCGGTCGATCAGGCCTTTCGAAAGGTCGTCGGCCAGGCCGATCCCCGTCTGGACGGCTCCGAACACGGAGGTCTGAACGAAGATCCCCGGCATCAAGAAATCCACGTAACGAACCCCGGGGACGTTGATGGCGCCTCCGAACACGTAGCGGAAGAGCAGCACGAACATCACCGGCTGGATGGTGGAGAACACCAACAGCGAGGGGATCCGGACGTACTGGAGCAGGTTTCGCTTCGTGATGACCCACGCGTCGCTGATCACCCACGTCAGGCTGGTCGAGGGCTTCCGGGTCGTCGCCGCTTCCACGCTCACGGTGCTCACGACGCATCGCCCCCATTCCCCTCGGCCCGACGCCGGCCTCTTCGTCCACGCACCCTGGTCTGTCCGTCCTCCGCGGCCTTCTCTGCGGCCCGCCCGGTCAGGGCGAGGAACACGTCGTCGAGTGTCGGCTTGCGCAGGGCGAGGTCGGCCAGGGCCACGCCCGCAGCGTCGAGCCGCCGCAGCGCCTCCATGGTCAGGGCCGGCCCGTTCTCCCCGGCCGGAAGGACGATCTTGGCCTCCTGGTTGTCGACCTGCGCTCCGCCCGGCACCAGGCTGAACACCGCCGTCATGGCATCGGAGAGCTTCGAGCGATCGGCGACGCGGATCTCGACCACCTCGCCTCCCACGCGCGCTTTCAGCTCTTCCGGGGTGCCTTCGGCGATGAGCTTGCCCTCATCGATCACGGCGACGCGGTGGGCGAGGGTGTCGGCCTCGTCGAGGTACTGCGTGGTGAGCAGCAGCGTGGTCCCTTCGCGAACGAGTTCGCGGATGAGATCCCACAGGCCGATCCGGCTTCGGGGATCGAGGCCGCTGGTCGGCTCGTCCAGGAACAGCACCAGCGGGCGCCCGACCAGGCTCGCTCCCAGGTCGAGCCGGCGCCGCATCCCGCCCGAGTACGTCTTGGCCGTGCGATGCGCGGCTGGGGTGAGGCCGAACCTTTCCAGCACTTCTTCCGCTCGTTTTCGGGCCTCCGCCTTGGGCAGGTGGTACAGGCGCCCCACCATCTCCAGGTTCTCGAATCCCGTGAGGTTTTCGTCGACGGCTGCGTATTGCCCAGCCAGTCCGATCGCGGCGCGGAGCGAGTCGGCGTCCCTCACCACGTCGTAGCCGACGACGCTCGCCCGTCCCTCGTCGGGCGGCAGCAGCGTGGTGAGGATGCGCACGGTTGTGGTCTTCCCCGCGCCGTTCGGCCCGAGGAGGCCCAGGACGGTTCCCTGTTCCGCCTGCAGGTCGACCCCGTCCAAGGCGACCACGTTGCCGAAGCGCTTGTGCAGCCCTTCGGTCACGACCGCCGGTTCGCCCATGCCCTCACCCCCCTCAGTGTTCGCGGAAGGCCCCGAGCGTCCATGCCGAGTCCCAACCGGCGAAATTCGCATGTATTCCTAGGCGAATCTCCTGGTGCCACCGTCGGGAAGGTGGCTTGGCGAACAGCCTCGCTCGGGGCATCAGAGCTTTTCCTGCGGCTCACGGCGCTCGGGAAGGGGCTTCTGCAGGAGCTCGCGGACGTAGCCCACGCACTCCTCCACCGCGGCCTCCAGGAACTTCTTGCCTTTCTCGGCGGTGGCCATGGTGGGCGAGCCCTGCACCCCCGTCCGGCTGAACGACGACCACCACGGCATGTACCGAAGGGGGCCGTCGGCCCACCATTCGAGGCGGGCGTTGTCGCCGGCCGGGTAGCTCTGTTCGTCGACGGCCTTGTCCATCGCCACGGCGTCGGGGTCGATGGCGAGGTAGATCGAGGTCTCGAGCTCGTCGGCGTGGGCCATGCCGCCGAACCCGGATTCGCGGATCTCCTCGACCGCCTCGATGCCCTTCCTCGACACGAGGTAGAAGGCCGCCGCGGCCAGGACGTTCGGGTGGTCGATCATCACCAGGCGCGCCGCCATCTCCACGAGGTTCTGGTTCGAGCCGTGGCCGTTGTAATAGAGCATGCGCTTGAACCCGTGATGGGCGAGCGACGTCCCCACGTCCTTGCAGTAGCGGCAGAACGTGTCCCAGCCGATCGAGATCGGGCCGGGGAAGTCCATGTGGTGGGGGTCGTAGCCGTGGGGGATGGTTGGGAGCAGGACGGTCTCGTCGGGAGCCTCCTCGGCGGCCCGGCGGCAGATCTCGGTGATGATCCGGTCGTCCGTGTCCACGGGGAGATGCGGTCCGTGGTCCTCTAGCGTTCCCACCGGGATCAGGCACACGCGATCCTCGGCGGCGGCGCGCCGGACCTCCGGCCACGTCAGACGTTCGTACAGGAGCGGTCGTCCCCACATCGGCCGGTTCCTCCTTCAGCTCGCCGCGAACACGCCCGTCAGATCGACCTCTTGGTACTCGGTGGAGCAGGGGTTGCCCGGCGCGACCCACATGAGGCCCGCCTCCACGTCGCACACCATCGAGAAGAGCACCGACGCCGCGTCGTCGCCCTCGCGCGGATCCGGGTGGCGGCAGATGGCCTGGGGCCGGCTGCCGTGGTCGCGCAGGATGTCCATCACGCCCTCGGGAGTCTCCGGGTGACGCTCCTCGATCAGGGCGAGGAGCCGTTCGTACCGCGACACGCTTCCCATGGAAGGAGGGGGTCCCGCCTCGCCGAGAGCCGGATCCAGATAGTGGTTCGTATGCGGGCCCGAGCCCGACAGCAGCGAGTGCTGCGTTGCCGTGGTCTCGACGATGAACGTGTCGCCGCCTCGGAAGGCGAACACGTGACCGTAGCCTCCGGCTCTGTGCGGCATGGCGGCGCGACGGACCGCGTCGAGTCGGTCGGAAGCCTCCAAGGAGTGGCGAGACACCAGGACGCGCGGGACGCCGACCCCATCGTCGGCCGCGACCAGCGACTGGATCCCCTGAACGCCGCCGTACTCGTTCATCCCCACCGCGGGGAGGCAGCACACAACGGTCGGGGAGACCACGGCGGGCAGCCCCCGGCCGGGAACGTCCACGATCACCGCCACGTTGCCCTGGTCGCCTGCCAGCCACTGCTCGTTGTGACCGAGCAGGGTGAATCCGGGGCCGCTGATGGCGAACGTGGAGCACCGATCGGGCTGGACATGAGGCCGCCGCGTGGGGGCGGAGCCCGCGTCGGTCTGGATGAAGGAGGGGTGCTCCGGACCGCTGCCGAGCAGCGGCTCCAGCTCCTCGAAGGCGTTGACGGCGAACAGCTCCCACACCGGGACCATCGCGCCCTCCGCCATCCCCTTGATGGTCTCGGCGTACGCCGGGGTCTGGGCCTCGGCGGCGGTGAAGAAGGGGGCCAGGAAGTCCTGGAGCTGCCGTGAGGCGATCCCCCGTCGCTCCAGGTACTGGTGGTAGAAGCCGAGGGACCGCTCGATGATCTGGCCAAGCCCTCGGCCGACCTGCTGCCCGCGCTCTCGGGGAGTGCCCCCCGCCCGCACGATGCGAAGCTCGGTCACGCTCTCGCCCCCAAGGTGGTACGGGGGCATGCCCAGACGGGGTTTGGCCAGCGGTCCAGAGCACCATTGTTGCCCACGGCTCCCGAACTGACCAGCAGCCCGATCTCCCGGCGAACCCGGCCCGTCGATAATCCGAGATGGAGCGGAATAAGCAGGCTACGGCGGTGGGCAGAGGACCTTCGGTGAGGCGCTGGGGCCTCCTGGCGGCGGCCCTCATCTCCGGCTGGGCGGCGCTGTGGCTGGTTCGCCCCGACGCAGGGAACCTCTCGGGAACCGAAAGCCCCAGGGAGCGGCCGGGGGCGGCTGCGATGGACCTGGGCGGGGTGTACCTCTGCCCATTGGACTTCCAGTACGCGGCTTATGCCTCGGGCGAGCACTACTACCCGCCCAACCATCCCCTGGTGCCGGATCCAAACGTGAAGCCCGAGGGGTGCTTCGGCTCACCCGGTGATGCCGAAGCCTCCGGCTACACGCTGGCCCTTCCGCCCTACGCCTCCCAGGTGGTCGACGGGATCTATCTCGAGTTCATGCCCAAACTCGAGCGCCAATGCCTACGGGCGGCGAACCGGCTCGGCTTCCGGGTCCCTTGTCCCACGCTGCTCCCCAACCCGGGACCGGGGTCGACTCCCCCGCGGTGCGGCGACCCGACGTCGTTCGGCATATACACGGGTCCGCCCTGCGTTTACGCGGGGGCCTTCTTCGTCCTCGACCAGGCCGGGTTTGCCGTCCCTCCGGGCTATCCGACGAACGCGTTTGGCGGCCCGCGCCTCATGCTGGTGGCCTTCCGGCCCCGTGACGCTCGGAGAGGATTCGAGGTCCGTTACCAGCTGGCATGCCCCGATGGCGAACCCTTGGGTACGACGAGCGTGCTCCCGCAGAACGGGGCCCAGCCCCTGCCGGCCACGTTCGTCCGGTGTCCCATCCTCATGCCGCCGCCCCTGGCCCAGCACGTCATCCTGCAGTGGCGCCAGGACGGAGTCCTCTACGAGGTGGCGGTGCAGAGTGACACGCCGGCGAACCGCCGGCTTCTGGAGGCCATCGCCTCCAGCGTTCAGATCATCGGCCCTCCGGGGTGAGTGGGGTGAGCCGCTCGCGCTTGCGCATCTTGGCGACCATAGGCGCGGTCTCTCTGACATGGGCAGCCCTGTGGCTGGCCCGGCCTACGGACGAGGCGCCGAGGGCGGCAGGCTCCGTTTCCCCCTCGGCCTCAGCCTCGGTCGTCGGGAAGGTCCCTCAGCGTTACGGGAGCATCTACCTCTGTCCTCTCGATGCCCAGTATCGGGGTTACGTCTCTCGCGGGTACGACTTCTACTCGCCCAACCACCCGCTGCTCCCCGATCCGGAAGAGCGCCCCGATCGCTGTTTCGGGTCGGCAGGTGATGCCGAAGCCTCCGGCTACTCGGCCGCCCTGGGACCCTATGGCACGCAGGTGGTCGACGGCGTGTACCTGATCCCGAACGCAGACTTCGACCCCGACGGAAGCCTTGCCTCCAGCTGTCTCCGAGCGGCGAGGCGGCTCGGGTTCGCCGTCCCCTGCCCAACGCTGCTCCCGAACGGGCGTCCGGGAGTGGATCCGCCCCGTTGCGGGCCCCCGGGCGCGTTCCTCGCCACCCGACCACCCTGTGTGGTCGGGGACACGGTGTTCCTGTTCGAGGAGTCCGGGTTCGCCGTTCCGCCGGGCTACGCGCTCGGGGGAGTGGGGGGCGGAGCAAGTCTGTTGATCGCGGCGTATCGCGTGGGGAAGGGGGCACTTGGCGGCGGGTACGAACCTTACTACGCGAACTTCGTCCTGTGTCCCGAGGCTCAGGTCCTTCAAACGATTCCGCTGGACCGGTCATTGGATCGCACGTCCCAAGTACGAGGCCGCCTGGTCCTGTGTACGGCGGCGGAGCGTGCGTTGGACGGCTACCTGATCCTGAGGTGGGAGGAAGGGGGAGTCGTCTACCTGGTTGCCCTGGTCGGCGATACGCAGACGAATCGCGACCTTCTCACCGCCATCGGTGCAGGCATCGAGCTGGTCGAACCCATTCCCCAGAGGCCGGCCCCATAAGACGGATTTCCCGGTACCCTGGCAGGCTCATGAAACAGGCCTCCCTGCCCGCCACCATCGGTCAGCTCCGCGCCACGGGCTACGCCGATCGCTCCGTGAAGGACGAGCTGCGCGACAACCTCTTGGCCCGCCTGTCTGGGGGCGAGCCCCTGTTCCCTTCGATCATCGGGTTCGAGGAGTCGGTGCTCCCGGCGCTGGAGCGGGGGATCCTGGCGGGCCACGACTTGATCCTGCTGGGCGAACGCGGGCAGGCCAAGACCCGCCTCATCCGGCACCTGGTCGGGCTGCTCGATGAAGAGACGCCCGTGATCGCCGGCTGCGAGGTGAACGACCATCCCTACCGCCCGATCTGCGCCCGGTGCCGCGAGGTGGTGGCATCCGAAGGCGACGGCGTGCAGGTGGCCTGGTTGCCGCGCGACCGTCGCTACGCCGAAAAGCTGGCCACGCCGGACACCAGCGTGGGCGACCTCATCGGGGACGTCGACCCCATTCGAGTGGCCGAAGGCCGCTACCTGTCCGACGAGCTGACGATCCACTACGGCCTGATCCCGCGAACGAACCGTGGGATCGTGGCCATCAACGAGCTGCCCGACCTCCCGGAGCGGATACAGGTCGCGCTGTTCAACATCCTGGAGGAGCGAGATGTGCAGATCCGCGGCTATCAGGTCCGGATGCCGCTCGATCTGTTGCTGGTGGCCACGGCCAACCCCGAGGACTACACGCATCGCGGCCGCATCGTCTCGCCGCTGAAGGACCGGTTCGGCACGCAGGTCCGCACGCACTATCCGGAAACCCTGGGCGACGAGATCGCCATCATGGACCAGGAGGCCCGGCCCCCCGCCGGCCACGGCCAGGTCCCGGTGCGGGTCCCGGCGTTCATCAAGGAGGTCCTCGCGGCCCTCACGGCGGAGCTGCGCGGTTCGCCGCAGGTCAACCAGCGAAGCGGGGTCTCCGTTCGGTACTCGATCGGCAACCTCGAACGCGTGGTCGCGTCGGCGCTGCGGCGGGCGGCGCGCACGGGTGAGCCGGAGGCCGTGCCTCGCTTGATCGACCTCCCGCCGGTGCTGGCCGGCTCGATGGGGCGGGTCGAGTTCGACTCCATCGAGGAGGGGCGGGAGGAAGAGATCCTCCTGCGGGCGTTTCGAAGCGCAGTGCTCGAGGTGTTCCGGCGTCGCATGGCCGGATTCGACTTCTCGCCGATCGTGGGCCGGTTCGACGAGGGGCTCGCCGCGGAGACCTCGGACCTCATGCCGTCGGGGGACTTCCTGGCCCAGTTCGGCGGCCTGCCAGGGCTGGGGAAGCTCCTGGGCCGCCTGGGCGTGGAGGAGGAGAGCCCGGGCGTCGCGGCGTCCGCGCTCGAACTCGCGTTGGAGGGGCTGCACCTGTCGCGGAGGCTGAACAAGGACTCCGCCGGACGGCTCGGCGTCTATCGCTATCAAGGCCTCGGCCGGTCCCGCTGAGGGGACCGGCCGACAGCCCGCCTTTCAGTCGCTGACTCTCTGGCCCTCCGTGAGCCTGGCCAGCTCCGAGTCGAGGTCCTCGGGGGCACGCTCGACGCCGATCCGAGGTACCCAGCGCTGCATCCACTGCGGGAACCACCAGTTCGCGTCGCGCAACAGCTCCATGGTGGAGGGCACCAACACCATTCGCACCAGCGTCGCATCCACCAGGATGGCGGCCGCCAGCCCGAGGCCGATTTCCTTGATCTGCCGGATGTCGAAGCCGGTGACGAACGACAGGAACACCGCGATCATCACCGCCGCGGCCGCCGTGATCACCCGGCCGGTCGATGCGACGCCATTGGCCACGGCCAGGCCGTTGTCCCGAGTCCTCAGGTACTCCTCGCGAACGCGGGAGAGCAGGAAGATCTCGTAGTCCATGGACAGGCCGAACAGGATGGTGAACATCATCATGGGGACCCACGACTCGATGGGCCCCTTCTTGTCGACGCCGATCAAGCCTGCGCCCCAGCCCCACTGGAACACCGCCACGAGGACGCCGTAGGCGGCGCCGATGGAAAGCAGGTTCATGATCGCCGCTTTCAGGGGAACCACGAGCGACCGGAACACCATCATCAGCAGCACGAACGACAGCAGGATCACCACCCCGATCAGGATGGGTAGGCGTTGGCCGATCTTCGCCGCGAAGTCCACGAAGAAGGCCGTCTCCCCGTCGATCAGCACGCGTACTCCGGTTCCCTGCGTGGCATCCGGAATGACCTGCTCGCGCAGGTTGTGGACTAGGTCGGTGGTGGCGGCGTCCTCCGGCGAGGTGGTCGGGAAGACCCGCATGACCGCGGTGTCCTGGGTGGCGTTCGGGAAAGGCGGGGTGACCGCGGCCACGCCCGGCGTGTCCTCGATCGCCTTCTGGACACGACCGAGCACCGTCAATCCCTCCTGACCCTGGATCCGAGCGGCCAAGAGCAGCGGTCCGTTGAACCCGGGCCCGAACCCCTCGGACAGCAGGTCGTACGCCCGGCGGGTGGTGAGGTGCGTGGGGTCGTTGCCGGCGTCGGCCGCACCCAGCCGCATGGAGAACAGGGGCAACGCCAGGGCGACCAGCGCGATGAGCCCGACGAGGCCGGTGGTCACGGGCCGCCGCTGGATGAGCCGGCTCCACCGGTACCAGAAGCCCTGTCTGGAGACGTTTTCCGTCCGCCGCAGCCGAGGGATGTGCAGCCGGTCGATGTTCCGGCCGACGAACCCCAGGATCGCCGGCACCAGGGTCACCGCGGCCAGCATGGTGACGAACACCGCGGCTGCCGCCCCGACGGCGATCCCCTGGACGAACTGGAACCCCATCAGCAGCAGCCCCAGCAGGGAGATCACCACGATGGTCCCCGCGAAGAGCACGGCCCTGCCGGCGGTTGTCAGCGCGACCACGGTGGCTGCTTCGGGGTCACGGCCCTCGTGGAGCCCTTGCCGATAGCGGGTAACGATGAACAGCGCGTAGTCGATCCCCACGCCGATCCCGATCATCGAGGCGATCTGGGGCGTGAAGTTGGGGACGCTGATCCAGTTGGCGAAGACGAAGACCAGGGCGATGCCGATCCCGATCCCGAACAACGCGGAGAGGATCGGCAGGGCCATCGCCAGGAGCGACCCGAACGTGATCAGCAGGATGATGATGGCCGCGAGGAAGCCGACCGCCTCGGCCCCGCCCGGGGGCTCGAACTGGGCGTTCTGGATCACGTCGCCGCCAAACTCGATCTGGAGCCCGGAGCGTTCCAGGGAATCGCCGATTTCCTCCAGGCGCTGGACCTCCGCCTTCGGCACGTCCTGAGCCTGGACCTTGAAATCGACTCGAGCGAAGGCGATCGTGCCGTCCTGGGTGATCTGGGGGGCGCCCTGCCCCGCCTCGTACGGATCGACCACGTCCGCGACCCTCGGCATCCCCTTGATCGTCCCGAAGTACCCCTTCATGGCCTGCTTGACCGTGGGGTCGTTCACGCCCTGGTCGGCCTTGAACACGATGTCGACCGTTCCGCCGGACTCTGAGGGGAAACGGTCCTTCAGAAGGTCGAGGGCGTGTTGGGACTCTGCTCCGGGAAGCGAGAAGTTGCTGGCGTAGTCACCGCCCGCCGTGCTCCCCAGGAATACGATCCCCACCAGCGCCACGATCCAGACAAGATCCGCCATCGGTGGGTGTAGCTCCACCGAGCCAGCCGCTCCAGCATGTCTTCCTCCCTATCTGCGGGCGTACTTGAAGAGGAACCAATCGGTCCGTGATGAGCTTCCCACTCTACGAAAGTTCTCCCGTGGTGACTGGTTCTTCACGAAACGTTCACCTGCGCTGCTACGCTCCCGCTCGGCATGGTGACCGTCCACAAGTTCATCGGGTACGTGATCGTGGGCGGGTGGGGACTGTTCTTCCTGTGGGGCCTCGTCTTCTTCCTGATCAAGCGAGAGCCCAACCAGTGGTACTGGCGGCTTTTGGCCTTCCTCCAAGCCGTCCTGCTCGTGCAGGTCGCCGTTGGCCTCACTCTCCTCGGGCTAGGCCGTCGCCTGCCCTCGGCTCTCCACTTCCTCTACGGCTCCGTGTTCCCGGCCATCGTGCTGGTCATCGCCCACGTCATGGCCCGCGGGCTGGAAGAGAAATCTGACGCGTGGAAGGTCTTCGCTGTGGCGGGGTTCTTCCTGTTCGGCCTGACCCTCCGCGCTCTGACCACCGGCCTCGGACTTCCTTGAAGCCCTGTGGGGTGCGAAGTCGTAGTCTCGTCGGATGCGCTTTCGCTACTCGCGCTGGGACGGGACCCAGGATCCGCTGGGGCCCGATCTGTCGGCCGGTGACGTCCTGGAGGCGATGTCCGACGACCTGCTGTCCGGCCAATCGGTCGATCGGACCCTCTCCCAGCTCATGCGGCGAGGGCTGCGCGGACGGTTCTCGGGGTTGGACGCGTTGCGTGCCCGCCTTCGCCAGGCCCGCCGCCACGAACAGGAGCAGCTGAACCTGGAGGGGCCGCTCCGGGAGATCCAGGAACGGCTGGCGGAGATCCTGGAAGAGGAACGGCGGACGCTCTCGTTCAAGGCCGAGGACGACGCCCGCATGCGCGAACAGTTCCTCGATTCGTTGCCGCCCGATCCCGCCGGCCAGGTCCGGGAACTGAAGGACTACGGGTTCGTGGACGCCGGGGCCCAGCGCAAGTTCGACGAGCTGTTGGAGGTGCTGAAGGAGCAGGTGCTGGGATCGTACTTCCGCTGCATGGCGGAGGGGATGCGCAACGTTTCGCCCGAGCAGCTACAGCGGTTCAAGGACATGCTCTCGGAGCTGAACTCGATGATCGAGGCCCGCGAACGCGGCCAGCACACGCAGGCGGAGTTCGACGCGTTCATGCAGCGACACGGCGACTTCTTCCCCGACAACCCGAAGACGCTCGACGAGCTGCTGGAAGGGATGGCCCGGCGGATGGCCGCGCTCTCCAGGCTGTTGGGCTCGTTGTCGTCCGAGCAGCGAGCCGAGCTAGAGGCTCTGGCTCGGG
>WNGA01003709.1_pt1 | contig 36490 bp, 32 predicted proteins | sample 5400061 | NCBI WGS metagenome assembly WNGA01 (sample SAMN13153366, study PRJNA577476) | soil metagenome | isolation source: 100 cm soil or saprolite under grassland replicate 2 | place: USA:California | collected 2016-06-15
AGAAAAAGTGGGATGGCAACCCCACAAACAGCCCGCTCCGGGCTTGCTTCCGCGCGACGAGGCGGCAGAAATGACCCCGAAGTGGAATGGCTGTCCTGTCGAATGCGCGTGTTTGGCATTAGTCCGACAGGCTCCTAGTCGAAGAGGTGGCAGGAAATCTCGCGGCCATGCGACGACTTGAGCTTGGGCTCCTCGCGCGAGCAGCGTGCCATGACCTTGGGGCAACGCGGGTGGAAGCGGCAGCCGGCCGGCGGGTTGAGGGGGCTCGGCACTTCGCCGGCCAGCACGATGTCTTCGCGCTGCTCGTCGGGGTGCGACGGAAGCGCGGCGGCGAAGAGCGCCTGCGTGTACGGGTGCTGAGGCGCCGACGCCACGCGTGCCGCGTCCCCGATCTCGACGATCCGGCCCAGGTACATCACGGCGATCACGTGGCTCATGTGGGCCACGGCCGCCAGGTCGTGGGCGATGAAGAGGTAGGCCAACCCCAGCTCGCGCTGAAGGTCGCGCAGGAGGTTCAGGATCTGGGCGCGTATCGACACGTCGAGGGCCGAGACGGGCTCGTCCAGGACGATCAGTCTCGGCGACAGCGCGAGTGCCCGGGCGATGGCGATGCGCTGTCGCTGGCCGCCCGAGAACTCGTGAGGGAAGAGGTCCTTCGACCGCGCCGGCAGCCCGACCACGTCGAGGAGCCGCGCGACCCTGGCGGCGATCTCCGGCGAGTCGAGGCGCTCGTGGGTCACGAGCGGCTCGGCGATGATGGCGTCCACGCGCATCCGCGGGTTGAGCGAGGCGAAGGGATCCTGGAACACCGCCTGGACACTCTTGCGGTAGCGGTGGAGACCTTCGCCTTCGAGCCCGGCCATCGGCTGGCCGTCGAAGAAGATATCGCCCGCGGTCGGGGTCTCGAGTCGCAGGACGAGCTTTGCCGTCGTGGTCTTTCCGCAGCCGCTCTCTCCCACCACGCCCAGCGTGCGGCCGGGCTCGATGGCGAAGGAGATCTCGTCCACGGCGCGCACCACGCCCCCGCCCCGTCCCAGAAGCCCGCGGCCCACGCTGAAATGCTTGGTAAGGCCGCGGGCCTCGAGGAGCGGCGTCATCCCTTGATAACCCGGCGGACCGGCGTCTCGGCGGCCAGCCAGCAGCGCGCGTGGTGCACCGCGGCCACGCGAGTCTCCGGCGGCGTCTCGCTCCGGCAGCGCTCGATGACCAGGGGACAGCGCGGATGGAAGGCGCAGCCGTTCGGCAGCGCGGCGGGATCGGGCGGCTGGCCCTCGATCGCCGTGAGCCGCGCGGCGGTGTCGCCGAAGCGCGGAATGGACTCGATGAGCGCCCGCGTGTAGGGGTGGGCTGGAGTGTCGAAGATGCGCCGCACGGGGCCGGACTCGACGATCCGCCCCGCATACATCACCGCGACGGCGTCGCACATCTTGGCGACGATGCCGAGGTTGTGGGTGATGAAGATCATCGCGAGCCCGTGCCGGCGCTGGATGCCGCGCAGCAGCTGGAGATACTGCGCCTGGATGGTCAGATCCAGGCTCGTCGTGGGCTCGTCGGCGATGAGCAGGCGCGGCCCGCAGGCGATGGAGATAGCACCGACCACCCGCTGGCGCATCCCGCCGGATAGCTGGTGCGGGTACTCGCTCACCCGCCGCTCCGGCGCCGCGATGTTGACGGCCGCCAACAACTCCCGTGCCCGCGTCCAGGCGTTGCGCCGTGGCATGCCCTCGTGCTCGCGCAGCGTCTCGCCGATCTGGTCGCCGACCGTGAACAGAGGATTGAGCGAGGCCATGGGGTCCTGGAGGATCATGGCGATGCGCTTGCCGCGAATGGCGCGCATCTCGGCCTCCGACTTGTCGAGCAATTCCTCGCCCTCGAAGCGTATGGAGCCGCTCGCGATCCGAGCCCCCGGCGGCAGGAGCCGCATGAGCGTCAGCGCCAGGGTCGTCTTGCCCGAACCGGACTCGCCGACGATCCCCAGGGTCTTCCCGGCCTCGAGCGTGATGGAGACGTCCTCCACCGCGCGCGTCACGCGGGTCCCGCGCGCGCCCACGTATTGGGTCGACAGCCCCGAAACCTCGAGGAGTGGGGTCACAACTGGCGGAGCTGCGGATCGAGCTTGACGCGGAGCCAGTCGCCCAGGAGGTTGGCCGAGAGCACCATGAACATGATGCAGAGCCCCGGCAGCACGGTCAGCCACCAGTAGCCCGCCATGAGCCCCTTCTTGCCGTCGGCCAGCATGAGCCCCCAGGCGGGCTTGGGTGGTGGCACGCCGATGCCGAGGAAGGACAGCGCCGCTTCGGTGACGATGACGATCCCCAGCATGAGGGTGCCGAGCACGATGGCGGAGTTCAGCACGTTCGGCAGGATGTGGCGCCGCATGATCGTCTTCTTCGAGCAGCCCGCCACGATGGCGAGGCGCACGAAGTCGCGCTCCCGGAGCGAGAGAACCTCGCCGCGGATGACGCGGGCATAGCGCGTCCAGTAGACGGCGCCCAGGATGATGACGATGTTCCACTGGCTGGGGCCGACCACGGCGGCGAGGAAGATCGCGAAGGTCAGCGCGGGAAGCGCCAGCCACGTGTCCGTGACGCGCATGATCACCTGGTCCACCCAGCCGCCGAGATAGCCCGAGAGGATGCCGAGCGTGGTGCCGAGGATGCCGGCCACGATGACGGCGGTGAAGCCCACCACCATGGAGACGCGGGCGCCGAAGATGAGGCGCGACAGCACGTCGCGCCCGACGTGATCGGTGCCGAGCAGGTGGGCCTCGCTGCCGCCGGCCTGCCACGCGGGCGGATGGAAGCGGTCACCGAGCACGCCGATTTCGGGATTGTACGGCGCCAGCACGTCGGCAAAGACGGCCACGAGCGCGATGACGCCCAGGATGGTGGCGGGGATCCAGGGAAAGCCCTCGATCCGAAGCCAGGCGAAGCGCCAGGGTACCGTCAGTGAGGCCGCTCGGCTGCCGTTCATAGCCACCTACCTCTCATAGCGGATGCGCGGGTCGATCACCGCGTACAGGATGTCCACGAGGAAGTTGACGATCACGATCATGGCACCGCCGATGAGGACCGTGGCCTGGACCACCGGGAAGTCGCGGAAGGCGATGCCCTCGTAGAGCAGCCGGCCGACTCCGGGCCACGCGAAGACCGTCTCCACGACGACCGCGACGTTGACCATGATGACCAGATTGATGCCGGCCAGCGTCAGGACGGGGATCAGCGCGTTCTTGAAGGCGTGCTTGCCGATGACGAGCGCCTCCGGCAGCCCCTTGAGCCGCGCGAGCTTGACGTACTCCGATCCCAGGACCTCGAGCATGGACGAGCGCGTCAGCCTCATGTGGGCTGCGGCGAAGTACCAGCCGAGCGCGAAGGCCGGCATGATGACGTGTAGCGCCGTGCCCGAGCCCGAGGACGGCAGCCAGCCGAGGTACACGGAGAAGAACAGGATCATGACGAGGCCGACCCAGAACGAGGGAAGCGACAGCCCGAGCAGCGAGAAGATCTTCCCCGCATTGTCCCAGAATTGGTTCACGCGAACGGCCGCGAGAATCCCGCTCGGGATGCCGACCAGGAGCGAGAACGCCATCGCCGCCAGAGCGAGCAGAAGGGAGTGCGGCAGTCGGGAGAGGTAGAGCTCCAGCACCGGCGTGCGGTAGTAGAAGGAGTGGCCGAAGTCACCTCGGGCGAGGCTCGACATGAATTGCCCGTACTGAACCCAGATCGGCCGGTCGAGACCCAGCTGGACCCGGACGGCCGCCATGTCCTCCTTGCTCGCGCCCGGCTCGACCAGCAGCACGGTCGGATCGCCCGTCAGGCGCACGAGCAGGAAGATGGTGAGGGAAAGCAGGAGCAGCGAGAGCGCCGCGTAGCCCATCCGCTTGATGATGAAGCGCTTCATGGGCGCGCCTTGAGCCTCAGGTCCTCGTACGGCCCCGAATACGCGAATCCCTTGATCTGGTCGACGCCCGCCTCCTCCACGCGGGGCCCGACGCCCCAGAGGAAGGCCAGCTCGTAGATCGGGATCTGCACGGCCCGGTCGTGGAGGACCCGCTGGATCTCATGGACCATCGTCTCGCGCTTCGCCCGGTCCAACTCGCGGGCCTGGCGCTGAAAGAGATCCTCGACCTCCGGGAAGACGCCGGTCGTGTAGATGCCCCCCTTGCTCACGTAGGCCTCGAGCCGTGTCGCCGCATTGCCCGACGCGCCGGTGATACCCACGATCAGCCCCTTGAGCTTGTGCTCGCGCCACGCGGTGAGGAACGACGCGCGCTCCATGGTCCGAATCGTCGTCCGGATGCCCACGGCTTGGAGATAGCCGGCCAAGGCCTCCCCCATGGAATCGTAGGGCGGGAACGGGTAGAAGTCGCCGGCGGCGAAACCGTTCGGATATCCGGCCTCGGCCAGGAGCTTTTTCGCCTTGCCGGGATCATAGGCCGGCGGCTCGAAGGCAAGGGCGAACTCGAAGCTCCGGGGAATGATGCTGCCCGTCGGGCGCGAGAAACCGAGCGTCTCGGCCTGGTTGATGGCGTTCCGGTCGATGGCGTGACTCGCGGCCTGGCGCACGCGCGGATCGTGCCACGGCGACTTCGGGTCCCACTGGTCGGGAACGTCGATCCAGAACACGCCGGGGGGCTTGGCGCCCACGAGCTTGAATCCCGGCGTTTTCCGGATGTCGCCGGCCACCGGCCCGGTCAGCAGATAGGCGATATCCACGTCGCCCTTCTTGAGCGCGGCGGCCCGCGTGGTCTCCTCGGGCATGCTGCGGAAGATGAGGCGCTTGACCGACGGCGTCTTCCGCCAGTAGCCGTCGAACGCCTCCATGACCAGCTCGACACCCGGGGTGAAGCTCACCACCCTGTAGGGCCCGGCTCCGATCGGGGCCTTCTTGAACCCATCGTCGCCCACCTTTTCCACGTACTTCTTCGGCACGATCCACGCCGCGCCGGTGGCCGAGGTGCCGTAGAAGGTCATGAAGTCCGGCCACGGCTCTTTCAGGTGAAAGCGGAGACGGGTTCCGTCGACGATCTGGACCTCGCGCACCCGGTCCTTGAGCAGCTTGGCCGCCACGCCTTTGTAGCGATCGAAGGAGAACTTCACGTCCTCCGCCGTGATGGGATCGCCGTTGTGGAATTTAACGCCCTTGCGGAGGACGAACTCGTAGGTCAGCCCGTCCTTGGACGCGCTCCACGACTCGGCGAGGCTCGGCGTATTGGCCCCTGCCGGCATGGGCTTCACCAGCGCGTCGTGGATGGCGTAGTACACCATGAAGGGCGTGATCAGGCCCTCGGCCTCCGCGGGATCCAGCCAGCGGGCGGCCAGGGTGACGTGCACGCCGTACGTCAATGTCCCCTCGGGCGCGGCGCCGGCGGGCGCCGCCATGGCGCACATCAGCAGAGCAGACTCGAGCAGTCCGAGCCAGCGCGTTCCGAGCATTCGCCCTCCTATTTCCCTTTGAGCTTGAGATCTTCGTAGGGCGCCGAGTAGGCGTGGTTCGCGATCAGCCCGAGGCCATGGACGGCCGGGCGCGCGCCCACGCCGTTGAGGAAGGCTGGCTCGATCACGCCCGCGAACATCGCGCGCTCGTGGATCATCTGCTGGATCTTGTTGAGGAGCTGATGGCGCACCCTCGGGTTCATCTCGTTGGCCTGCTCGGAGAAGAGCCCGTCGATGTCGGGGTAGGCGCCGTAGGCATAGCGGCCACCCGTGACGGCGTTGACCTCGACGCGGGTGGCGGCATTGCCCGGCGCGCCGCTGCCGTTCTGGACGACGAAGCGGAGCTTCTTCTCGGCGAGCTGCTGGAAGAAGGCCACGCGCTCGAGCGGCCGGAGCTTCACCCGGATGCCCACGGCCTGGAGATAGTTGACCACGGGCTCGCCGATGGCCGTGCCGTAGATCATGTCGCCCGAGAGCTCGCCGGCGTCGAAGCCGTTGGGGTAGCCGGCCTCCGTCAGCAGCTGCTTGGCGCGCTTCGGATCGTACGGGAACGGCGGCGGCGCCCAGAAGTAGTCCATGCCCTGGGGCACGAAGCTATAGGCGAGCTTGGAGTGGCCGAGGTAGACGGCCTGGTTGATGCCCTGGCGATCGATGGCGTAGTTGGTCGCCAGCCGCACGCGCTTGTCCGCCCAGGGCGACTTCGGGTCCCACTGCTCGGTGAAGACGAGCCAGATCGTAAACGGGAAGAAGGTGGGCGCCAGCGTCAGCCCGGGCGTGCGCTTGAGCTCGTCGGCCAGCGGTCCCGTGATGCTGTACGCGATGTCCACTTCTCCCCGCTTCAAGGCAGCCAGCCGCGTCGACTCGTCGGGGATCACGCGGAAGACCAGCGTCTTCACGCTCGGGGTCTTTCGCCAGTACCCGTCGAAGGCCTCCAGCACCAGCTCGACGCCGGGCTTGAACGAGCCGAAGCGATACGGCCCGGCGCCCACCGGAGCCTTCTTGAAGCCGTCCTCGCCGACCCGCTCGACGTACTTCTTCGGCACGATCCAGGCCGCGCCCGTGGCGGGCGTCGCGTAGAAGGTCATGAAGTCCGGCCACGGCCGCTTGAGCGTGAAGCGGACGCGGGAGGGGTCCACGACGTCCACCCGCGCCACCTTGGCCTTGAGGTCCGCGGAGGATGCGCCGCGGTAGCGCTCGAAGGAGAACTTGACGTCCTCCGCCGTCATGACGTCGCCGTTGTGGAACTTGACGCCTTTGCGGAGGACGAACTCGTACGTCAGCCCGTCCTTGGACATCGTCCAGGACTCGGCGAGCGAGGGTGCCACGGCGTTGCCGGGCATGGGCTTCACGAGGGCGTCGTGGAGGGCGTACAGCACCATGAAGGGCGTGATGATGCCCGGGGTCTCGGCGGGGTCGAACCAGGTGGGCGCGAGCGAGACGTGCACCGCCCACGTCAACTGACCTTCGGGTGCCGTGGGCCGTGGAGACTGGGCGGCGCCGGGAGCGGCCGCGGCAATGACGACGGCGACCGCAAAGGTAAACGCACACGCTCGGGAGCGGGTAATCGTCTGTCCTCCGCTGCACTGCGACAAGGACGGGGCACGCTCGCGGGCCGCGAGGTTGCCCGATTATCCCTGAATCCCCTGCCCTGTCAATAGGCGCGCGGAGGGCCGAAGGGACCGCGATTGCCGCCCGCGAAGGGCTGTGCTACCGTCCGCCGGACATGGGCGTCATCCTCGACCTGGCCGAGCAGTTCTGGCAGGGACAGATCCCGCCGCGCGACATGTGGCGGCCGACGGGCAAGAGCGAGGAGCTCGCCCCCGGCGTCGTCTTCTTCCACACCTGGGCCAATGTCACCGCCATCCGCACCGAGGCGGGGCTCGTCCTCGTGGACACGGGCAACTACGCCGCGCGCGCCAGGACCTTCGCCGCCGTGCGCGCGGTGGACGCGAGCCCTCTCTACGCCGCCGTCTACACCCACGGTCACGTGGACCACGCGTGCGGGCTGCCGCCCTTCCTCGAGGAAGCGCTCGACAACGGCCGGCCGGCGCCTCTGATCGTCGGCCACCGCAACATCGCCACGCGCTTCGACCGGTACCGGCTGACCGCGCCCTGGAACGGCCTCATCAACTCCCGCCAGTTCTCCGTGAGCGCCACGTGGCCCACGGACTACAACTACCCCACCGTCGTCTACGACGGGAGCCACGCACTCGAGGCGGGCCACGCGCGCCTCGAGCTGACGCACGCGCGCGGCGAGACCGACGATCACACGTGGCTCTGGTGGCCCGAGCGGCGCATCCTCTTCACCGGCGACTTCTTCTTCTGGGTCGCCCCCAATGCCGGCAACCCGCAGAAGGTCCAGCGCTACGCCGCCGAATGGGCGCGGGCCCTGCGCGCCATGGCGGAGCGCTCAGCCGAGCTCCTGATCCCGGGCCACGGCATGCCGATCGCGGGCGCGGCGCGCGTGCGCCAGGCGCTGGGCGACACGGCGGAATGGCTCGAGACCCTCGAGCGCGAGACCCTGGCGCGCATGAATGCCGGGCTCGGTCTCGACCAGATCCTCGCCGAGGTCCGCCCGCCCGCGCATCTGGCTGAGCGCCCCTATCTCAAGGCCGTCTACGACGAGCCTGAGTACGTCGTCCGCAATATCTGGCGGCTGTACGGTGGCTGGTGGGACGGCCAGCCGGCGCATCTCAAGCCCGCGCGCGAAGCCGAGATCGGTCGGGAGGTCGCCGCGCTGGCGGGTGGGGCCGAGGCGCTCGCTGACCGCGCGCGGGCGCTCTGCGACAGCGGCAGTTTCGCTCTCGCGTGCCACCTGGCCGACTGGGCCGCGGCGGCGGCGCCAGAGAGCGCGCGGGTCCACGCCGCGCGCGCCGACATCTACGACGCGCGGGCCCAGGCTTCGGACGCCCTCATGACGCGCGGAATCTTCTCTTCCACGGCCCGCGAGTCGGCGGTGAAGGCCGGCCGCGGTCCCGAGCAATCGCCCGGACCCGCCCCCGCTCGAGGAGGATGAGCGAGGGGGAGCGACCCGCCGTCTCGAAGTGGACCCTGGCAGCCTGCCGCTATTCGTATTTGACGGAGCCGAAGCCGAGGTACTTGAAGCCGATCCCCTTGCCCTTGATGACCCCGTTCTTGGTGACGGGGCCCTCGGGCAGCATCCCGACGGCGTTGTCGCCGCCCAGGTAGAGCATGACGTTGCCGCCGTCGAAGAAGAGCACGTCGCCCGGCTGCGGCTCGCCCTCCGTGCTGACCTTGAGCTGGTCCAGGAGGCTCTTCCCCGTCACGGTCTCGGGCTTGTCGATCGCGCCCGCCTGCGCCAAGGCCATCGCCGCAAACGTGGCCGAGTCGAGCCCGTCTTCCTTCTTCTTGCCGGCCCACTTGAACGGGACCTTCTCCTGCTTGAGCGCGAAAGCCGCCATGAGCGCCTCCCGCCGCTTGCCGGCGATCGACGCCGGCAGCGCCGGGTCCTTGACGTCCTTGCCCGTGTTCGGGTTCTGCCGGACGGCTATCACGAGCTGCGCCATCTCGTCACGCTCGGCGCGGGCGGCGGCGAGCGACTGCTCGACCTTCGCCGCGTTGGCCGCCGCCGCCGCGCTCGACATCGTCAGCCGCTGGTTGTCGCGCTGCGCGGCGTCGCGGGCCTGCGTGAGCAGGGCGATCTGCTTCTGGGCGTAGAAGACCGCGCCCACCGCCAGGAGGGCGCACACCACCAGGCCGATCAGCAGGGCCAGCGTCAGCCCCCGGCCGCCTCCACGCGGGGTCTCGGCCATATCCGCCATCGGCTGCGCGTCTTCGTCGGCTGCGCTCATCGTAGGATTCCCTCTCTGTTGAGTCGACTAGCTGATGACGCCGCAGGCGATGCGCCCGCCGCTGTTGCCGGTGGGATCCGTCATCTCGTCGTCGGCCTGCGCGTGGACGACGAGGCTCGTGCCGTCGGCGCCGAAGAGCGAGTTGGGCACTCTCGACTTGAGGGTCACGGCCTTGGTGGTGACGTCGAGGCGGGCCGTGCCCGCGGGTGTGACCTCGAGGTTGGGCAGGTCGCCGGCGTGCGCCCCTTCGGGATTGAGCCTGCCGTGCTTTTTGCCTGTCGGGTTGAAATGGTTCCCTGCCGAGGTGAACTCGGGTGGCTCGCACTTGCCGACGGCATGGATGTGGATGCCCTTGGGCCCGGGCGGGAGACCGGTGGCGCTGACCGCGATGCGCACTCCGTCCGGCTGCTCCGTGAAGGTCGCCAGCCCCACCTGCTGACCGGCCTTGTCCCTGAGGACAGCCTGGCCCTGGAGGCCGGGTCCGCCCCTCGCGGCGCCGCTGCACCCAGCGATCAGGAGGACAGCAGCGGCTGCATGCAGCAATCGCATCATCATCGGAGTCCCTCCCCGTGAGAGTTGGCTCGGCTCGCCTTCTGCTGCGCCTCACACTGCATGGCGCGCTCAGCCGAGGCGGGCGACCAGCTCCGCCGCGCGGGCGCGAAACTGTCTCACGTTGTCGAGCTTGATGTTTTCATAGCCGCGAATGACGTCAGGCAGATCGCCGAGGGCGACCGCCGCGTCGTGGGTGGCGGGCGAGAGCGAGCCGAGCGCCCGCTCGATGAGCCCGCGGTACTCGCCGACGAGCGCGCGCTCCTCGCGCCTCACCCGGGCATAGCCGAAGACGTCGAGCGCCGTGCCGCGCAATCCCTTCATCGCGCGGAGCGCCTGGAAAGCCGGCCTGAACCAGGCGCCCAGCCGGATCTTCTTCTTGAGCCCGAGCGCGCGCAGGAGTGGCGGGTGCAGGTGCCAGTAGTAGCGCATCCCGGGGCCGAACCGCGCGTGAAGCTCCGCCGCGACGGCCGCCTCCAGATGCAGCCGCGCGACCTCGTACTCGTCCTTGTACGCCATGAGCTTGAAGAGATGGCGCGCGACGGCCTCGGCAAGCCCCGTGCGGCCGGGCGTCTTCCGCGACTCCTCGGCGACCACGCGGCCGACGAAATCGACATACTGCCGCGCGTAACCCGCGTCCTGATATGCGATCAGCTCGGGCACGCGGATCTCGAGCAGCCTCCTCACCTCGCCCGTGGCGCCCGCCGCGTCCACCAGCGCCCGCGCCTCGGCCGACAGCGGGCTCACGGCCTGCACCTTTCCCTGCGCCTGGACCACCGCGACCTCGACACGGCCGGCATCCACCACGGCCATGCGCCCCCAGCGGAAAGCGAGGAGGTTCATGTCCACGCTGACGCCGTTGAGCCGGATCGCCGCTTCGAGGGAGGCCGCGCTGATCGGCAGCGCGCCCGCCTGGTAGGCGGCGCCCACCATGATGAAGTTGGTCGCCATGTGGTCGTCGAAGAGGGCCTCCGCCATGGCCTGGGCGTCGAGATACACGTTGGCGTCCTTGCGCGTCACCCGGTCGATGCTCATGAGCGTGGCGCCCAGCTCCGGGAACTGCACGGTCGTGTTCGCCACCATCTGCCCCGTCGGGATCTGGCTCGTCGAGACGGCGGCGATCGTGCGTCCGGACTCCGCCTTGTCGAGGTTGACCGGGTCCGTCGCCACGAGGAGGTCGAAGCCCAGGTAGAGGTCGGCGCCGCCCGCGGAGACCTTGTTGGAGATCTCGATCGGCCTGGAGTCGATCCGGAGATCCGAGACCACGGGCCCGCCCTTCTGCGAGAGCCCGGTCTGGTCGAGCCCGCGCACGTACCGGCCGTCGAGCAGGGCCGCCGTCCCCAGGATCTGGTTGACCGTCACGACGCCGGTGCCGCCGATGCCCATCATGTGCAGCGCGAAGCCGTCGCGCGGCACGCGGAGCGCTGGCTCGGGCAGGTCCGCCTCGAGCGGCGTCAAGCGCTTCTCGCGCTTCTGCGGCGGGCCGACAGGCTCGATGGTGAGAAAGGACGGGCAGTCACCGAGCAGGCACGAGTAGTCCTTGTTGCACGACGACTGGTGGATCTGCGTCTTGCGCCCGAACTCCGTCTGGACCGGCTGCACGCTGAGGCAGTTCGACTTCCGCCCGCAGTCGCCGCATCCCTCGCAGACGGCCTCGTTGATGAAGACCCGCGTCTGCGGATCCGCCTGCTTGCCGCGCTTGCGCAGGCGCCGCTTCTCGGCCGCGCACTGCTGGTCGTGGATCAGCGCCGTCACGCCGGGCACGGCCGCCAGGACCGACTGGGCCTCGAGAAGGCGGTCGCGATGCCACACCTCGCAATTGGCGGCCAGGGACACGCCCTTGTAATTCTCCGGGTGGTCGGTGGTGATGATGATGCGCTTGACGCCGTCGGCCTCCAGGCGGCGGGTGAGCGCGGGGATCGGCAGCGCGCCGGCTGCGTCCTGGCCGCCCGTCATCGCCACCGCGGAGTTGTAGAGGATCTTGTAGGTGATGTTGACGCCCGCGGCGATAGCGTAGTTGATCGCGAGGCTGCCCGAGTGGAAGAGCGTGCCGTCGCCGATGTTCTGGAAGAGATGCGGCGTCTCCGTGAAGGGCGCGATGCCGACCCACTGTGCCCCCTCGGCGCCCATGTGCGTGACGCCGATGATGCCGCGGTCCATGCCCATGGCCATGCCGTGGCAGCCGATGCCCGCGGCGGCGACGCTTCCTTCTGGCACCACAGTCGAGCGATTGTGCGGGCAGCCCGAGCAGAAGAAGGCGGCGCGCGCGAGCGAGACGAGCGTCGGCCGCTGCTTGAGCTCGTCCATGTGACGGAGGCGCGCCTCGACGGACGCGATCCGGAGCTTTCGCGCGATCCGCTTGGCGATGGCGCGGGCGATCAGGTCCGGGTCGAGCTCGCCCACGACCGGGACCAGCAGCCGGTCCTCCTCGTCGCGCTTGCCGACGATCCGCGGCCTGTCGGGCATCCCGTAGAGGATGTCCTTGGCGAACATCTCGATGAAGGCCCGCTTCTCCTCGACGACCAGGATCTCCTCGAGCCCTCGCGCGAAGTCGCGGACGACGCGGGGCTCCATCGGGAAGAGCATGCCCATCTTGAGGATGCGGATGCCGTGGCGGCGGAGCGCCTCGTCGTCCAGCCCGAGCTCGACGAGGGCCTGGCGGACGTCGAAGTAGGTCTTGCCCGCCGTCATGATGCCGAGCCAGGCGTCGGGCGTGGGGACGGCGATGCGGTTGAGCTTGTTCTCGTACGCGTAGAGGCGCGCCAGCTCGAGCCGCGCGTGGTGGAGCGTCCGCTCCATGTCGAGCCCGTAGGGCGGGATCAGGTTGACGTTGATCGCGTGTTCGAAGGGACGGCCGTCCAGCTCGACCGTCGGAATGACCGGACTGACGCGCTCCGGCGAGACCTCGGCCGTGCCCGCCTCGTCGGCGACGTTCGTGACGATCTTGACGCCGACCCAGAGCCCGGAGACGCGCGAGAGCATGAAGCCGTGCAGCCCAAGCTCGAGGATGTCCTGGACATTGCCCGGGAAGATCGTCGGCATGAGCGCGTCGTAGAGCGCGACCTCCGAGTGGCTCGGGAGGGTCGAGGACTTGGACACGGGGTCGTCGCCCGCCAGGGCCAGCACGCCGCCGTTTTTCCCGACGCCCGCGTAGTTGGCGTGCTTGAAGGCGTCGCCCGTCCGGTCCACGCCCGGCGCCTTGCCATACCACATCCCGAGCACGCCGTCGTACTTCGGGCGCGGGAAGAGGCCGACCATCTGGCTGCCGAAGATCGCCGTCGCGCCGAGGTCTTCGTTCAGGCCCGACGAGAAGACGACCTGGTGGGCCTCCAGCAGCTTCTTCTCGCGCTCGAGCGTCTGGTCGAAGCCGCCCAGCGGCGAGCCGCGGTAGCCGGAGATGAACGTCGCCGTGTTGAGGCCCCGCCGCCTGTCGGCGCGGTGCTGGTCGAGCGGAAGCCTGACGAGCGCCTGGATGCCGGAGAGGTAGATGCGCCCCGACTCCTGCGTGTACTTCGCATCCAGCGAGAACCGGTCGGCCTTGCTGATCATGAGCCCCCCTTCAGGGGATGGCGGTGTCGGGTGGGACGACGATTCACATGGTAGTCGGGAACTCCGTCCGAGGCAACTGTCCGCGGTCCGCCGCGGACACCGGCGGATCGGCGAGCCCGTGTGCTAGCCGCGCTGGCCCGAGTACGTGCCGCGGCCGACGGCGACGAGCGCCCGCTGCTCGTCGTAGACCTCCACGTCCACGAGCGCCACGGTGCGCCCGGCCCGGCGGACGCGCGCGGTGCCGGTGAGGGCGCTGCCCACCGCGGGGCGCAGGTAGTCGACCCGCAAGTTGATCGTCGCCACGCCGCCGCCGACCGCCATCCCGATGGCGTAGTCGCCCACGGAGTCGATGAAGGCCGCGATCGGCCCGCCGTGGAACTGACCGGTGCCCAGCCGTCGCTCGAGCTCCGGCCTCATCGGCATGCTCACCGTCAGCGTGCCGGCCTCGTGATCGAGCGCGACGACGCGGAGGCGCAGGAAGCCGAGGAACGGCGAGGCGTCGAACGTGGCCTGGATCTGCTCGGCGGAGAGCCTCTCGGGCGCCTCGCTCATGGCCGCACGACGACCTTGCCCATGACCTCGCGGTCTTCGAGGAGGCGGAACGCCTCGTTCACCTCCGCGAGCGGCAGCTCGCTGTCGATGACGGGCGTCAACTGTCCCTGCTGTATGAGCGTCAGGAGCGTGGCGAGATCCTCCCGCATCCAGCCGTTCGACCCCAGGATCCTGAGCTCGAACGTCCAGATGAAGCGCAGGTCCTCCTTGGGATCGAAGCCGGCCGTGGCCCCGCAGGTGAGCACCTTGCCCTGCCGGTGCAGGACCTTGAGCGATGGCACCCACGTGTCGCCGCCCGTGAAGTTGACGACCACGTCCACTCCGCCCGTGAACTTCCGCCGGTGCGGCTTGCCGAAGGTCTCGTGGACCCACTTCACGAAGTCGTGCTTCGTGTAGTCGAGAAGATGGTCGGCGCCCAGGTCCTTGAGCCGCGCGAGCTTGCCCTCGCTGCTGGCGCAGGCGATCACTTCCGCGCCCGCCAGCTTCCCGAGCTGCACGCAGCAGGTGCCGACGCCACCGGAGGCGCCGAGGATCAAGACCTTGTCCCCCCGCTTCACCGCGCCGATCGTGTGCATCATGCGCACGGCCGTGCCGTAGGCCACGGGCAGGCACGCGGCGGCGTCATACCCGACGTCCCCCGGCAACGGGACCAGGTGGTGCGTGGGCACGCGGCAGTATTCGGCGAGCCCGCCGTGCCACATCTCGCCCATGAGGCCGCCGGGCCCGACCCTGTCCACGGGATCGACCATGACCCGATCGCCGACCTTCCACCCCGTGACGGCGCGGCCCGTCTCGACGATGTCGCCGGCGAAGTCGACGCCCATGATGCAGGGCATGGGCACCTTGATGCCCGGCATCCCCCGGCGCGTGAAGATATCGTGGTAGTTGAGCGTCGTCGCGCGGACTCGAATCACCACGTCGTCGGGCCCAGGCCGCGGATCAGGGAAGGCCGGCTCGATCCTGATGGTGCCGGGACCGCCGTGCTCGTAGATGACCGCGGCTCTCATGCCTTCGCTTCCATCTCTCGGTGCTTGAGAGCCAGGCGCCGCAGCGCGACCCGGTCCACCTTGCCGGTGCTCCCCAGCGGCAGCTCCGGCACGAAGACGACGTGCCGCGGGTGCTGAAAGGCCGGTCCGTGAGCCAGCGCGTGGCGCTTGACCTCGTCTTCCGTCACGTGGCTGCCGGCGCGGGCCACCACGAACGCGAACGGCTTCTCGTACTTGATCTCGTCGGGGATCGGCACCACGCAGGCCTGGAGAATGTCCGGGTGGCGCTCCAGCACCGTCTCGACTTCGGCCGGATAGATGTTCTCGCCGCCGCAGACGAACATGTCGTCCGCGCGCCCGACGAAGTAGTAGGCGCCCGTCTCGTCGCGCCTCAAGATGTCACCGGAGATGTACCAGCCGTCGGAGGTCAGGACCTCGCGCGTCTTGTCGGGCAGGTTGAGATAGCCGGTCATGTTGGCGGGCGTGCGGATCCAGAGCATGCCCTCCTCGGCATCGCGGCCGTCGGGACCGACGAGGCGCACTTCGACGTTCGGACGGGGCCAGCCGAGGGCCAGGTCGGGCTGGTGGCGGCCGTCCGGATGGGGGCCGAACATGACCGGGCCGGCTTCCGTGGTGCCGTAAATATAAGCGATCGCCGCCCCCGGGAAGGCCTTCTTGACCGCGTCGATGAGCTGCTGCGTCGTGGGCGCCGAGCCCATTCTCACCGCGCGCACCGAGGTGAGGTCGGTGCGCGCGAGCAGGTCGGCCTCCCGGAGGATCAGCGCCAGCATCGTCGGCACTGAGGTGAGGAACGTCACCCGGAACCGGCCGATCGCCTCGATGTACCGGCGGGCGTCGAACTGCGGGAGCAGGATCATGGCGGCGTGCGCCGCGAACACCACCTTGCTCGTGCCGAGCGCGCTCATGTGGAAGAGCGGAGCGGCCACGATGAAGCGCTCCTGGCCGAGGTCCTTGCCCGCGGCGAGGCGCGACCGCACGGCCCAAAGATGGCCGTCGTGGGAGAGCGGCACGCCCTTCGGCCGGCCCGTCGACCCCGAGGTGTAGAGCACCATCGCCGTCTCCCGGGGCCCGGGGCGCACGGTGGCGAACTCGCCGTGGTCCAGGAGCGCGTCGAAGCCGTCGCCCGCCCTGGAATCGAAGTCGACCAGCGGGATCCCGGCCGGGACGCGCGCGCGACGCTCGGCGTCGCAGAAGACCAGCTGCGCGCCCGAGTCGCGCAGGACGAACTCGACGGTCTCCCGCGGAAACTTGTGATTCACGGGGACCGAGACGAGTCCGGCGCGCATCGTGCCGAAATACGCGATGAGGAACTCGGCGCGGTTCCCGGCGAGGATCCCGACCGCGTCACCGCGGCGGAGGCCGCGAGCGAGGAGGCCCCGCGCGCACGCCTTGGCCAGCCGGTCGATCTCCTCGTGCGAGTATTCGCGGGGGCGCCCCCAGTCGAGACAGTCGATCAGGGCCGTGGCGCCGCCGGATCGAGAGCGGTCGAGCAGGTCGCCCAGGTTGACGGGTTGGGTCATCTGGACTGCTGAATATACACCACTTGTGCAGAGCCGCTCCGGGGGCTGCCGCTCTTTCCGGGAGCCGGGTGCGTGCCACCCCGGGTGCGTGCCAAGCCGGGCGCGTGCCAAGCCGGGCGCGTGATAGTATCCGAGCCCGGAAGCGCCCGAGATGGCCCGATGCGATCCGAGCAGGCCCGATGCTATCCGAACAGGAGGACCCATGCGAGTAACCCGGCGATCGGCCGTCCTGGCGACGCTTATCGTGTTGATCGCGGACTGGGCGGCGCTCGCCGCGGCGGCCGACAGCTGCGCCCGCGGCGGCAAGCTCGACCCGATCTACTGCGACGACAACGGCGATGGCATCGCGGATCTGCCCAAGGATCCGGCCAAGCTCCTGAACCCGGACACGCTCGTGTTCGCCTACGTCCCGGTCGAGGACCCGGCCGTGTACGGACCCGTCTTCGCCGATTTGCTGCGCCACATCGAGAAGGTCACCGGCAAGAAGGTCCAGTACTTCGGCCCTCAGAACTACGCGGCCCAGCTCGAGGCCATGCGCTCGGGCCGGCTGCACGTCACCGGTTACTCCACCGGGAGCGTGGTGTGGGCCGTCAACGTGGCCGGCGCGGTGCCCTTCGCCCAGATGGCCACGGACAAGGGACCGCGCGGCTATCACATGGTCGTGATCGTCCGGGCGAGCGACGCCAGGATCAACTCGGTGACCGACCTCAAGGGCAAGCGCGTCGCCCACGTCTCCCAGACCTCGAGCTCCGGCCACCAGGCGCCCGTGTACTTCTTCACCAAGCAGGGCGTCGTGCCGGGCAAGGACTACGAGATCGTCTTCTCGAGCAAGCACGACAACTCCATCCTGGGCGTGATCAATGGCGACTACGACGCCGCCCCCGTGGCCGACACGGTGCTCGAGCGCATGGTGAACCGCGGCGTGGTCAAGCGCGCGGACTACAAGGTCGTCTACACCTCGCCCGTGTTCCCCACCGCGGGCTTCGCGTACTACTACGCCCTGGATCCCAGGCTGGCGGCCAAGATCAAGGAGGCCTTCTTCTCCTTCAAGTTCCAGGGCACGAGTCTGGGGAAAGACTTCCGCGACGCGACCCACTTCGTCCCCATCGACTACAAGAAGGACTGGGACGCCGTCACGGGCATCCTCGAGGCCAACGGCGTGGTCTTCTCCCGCGAGTCGGCCGAGTACAAGAAGCTCTCCGCGCCGCCGAGAAAAGGCGGGGAGTAGGGGCCCGCCCGGCCGGTGCTCGACGTCGCCGGGCTCACCAAGCGCTATCCCGCCGGGGACGAGGCCCTTCGCGGAGTCTCGCTCGCCGTCGGCGCCCACGAGGTGGTCTTCGTCATCGGACCTTCGGGCGCCGGCAAGAGCACCCTCATCCGCTGCGTCAACCGCCTGGTCGAGCCCGATTCGGGATCGGTCAAGCTGGATGGCTTGGAGCTGACCACGCTCGGGCCGGCCGGGCTCAAGCTCGCGCGGCGGCAGATGGGCATGATCTTCCAGGAGTTCAACCTGGTCGAGCGCCTCACGGTGATGGAGAACGTGCTCACCGGGCGGCTGGGCTACGTCCCGCTCTGGCAGGCCTGGCGGCGCCGCTTCCCCACCGCGGACGTGGCGCTGGCGTTCGACACGCTCCGGCGCGTCGGGCTCGAGGGCATGGAGAACAAGCGGGCCGACGCGCTGTCGGGAGGTCAGCGCCAGCGGGTCGGCATCGCGCGCGCTCTCTGCCAGAGGCCCAAAATCCTGCTCGTCGACGAGCCGACGTCCAGCCTCGACCCCAAGACGGCCGAGGCCGTGATGGCGCTCATCACCCAGCTCGCCACCGAGGAGCGCATCCCGGCCCTGGTGAACATCCACGACGTGCCGTTGGCCCGGCGGTTCGCCCAACGGGTCATCGGCCTCAACGCGGGACGCGTGGTATTCGAAGGCCCCCCAGCCGATCTCGACGGCGCCGCGCTCGACCGCATCTACGGCGGCGCTCCCGGCGAGCTGGCCGAGGCGCTTGCGTGAGCCAGCCTGCGGCGTGGCGGCCGCCGCCGGCCTTACCCTACCGGTGGATGGGCCCGGCCTGCTGGCTCGCGCTGGGCGCCTTTCTCGTCTGGAACGCCGCCAACCTCGAGCTGGACCCGGCGCGGATCCAGCGCGGCCTGGCCCGCGCCGGGACGGTGTTCGCCAGGGCCTTCCCACCCGACTTCCAGCGCTGGCGGCTGCTGCTCGAGGGCATCACCGAGAGCGTCCAGATGGCCACGCTCTCGACCGCCCTAGGCGCGGCGCTCGGCATCCCGGTGGCGATCCTGGCCGCGCGCAACGTGGTGCCGCTGCCGACGTACGCGGTGGGCCGCGGCATCGTCTCGCTCGGGCGGACGTTTCACGAGATCATCGTGGCCATCATCATGGTCAAGGCCGTGGGCTTCGGCCCGCTTGCCGGCACGCTCACGCTCACCGTCAACTCGCTGGGCTTTTTCAGCAAGCTGCTGGCCGAGCAGATCGAGCAGATCGACCGCGGCCAGGTCGAGGCCGTCCGCGCGACCGGCGCGGGACGCGGCGCGGTCCTGCTCTTCGGCGTGCTGCCCCAGGTGCAGCCGCGCATCGTCGGGCTCACCGTGTACCAGTGGGACATACACCTCCGCCAGTCCACGATCATCGGGATCGTCGGGGCGGGAGGCATCGGCACGACGCTGTACAACTCATTTTCCCGCTACGACTACGACTTCAGCCTGGCCATCCTCCTCGTCATCGTCACCATCGTCGCGGCGGGCGAGTGGGTGAGCGCCTGGGCCCGCAGGAAAATCCAGTGACGGCGCCTCCGGCGGCGGCCCCGCCGGTCTGGACCCGATTCAGCCGCAGTCAGAGAGCGGCGCGGCTCGCCGCGCGCCTGGCGGTGGCGCTGGTGCTCGTGTGGGCGGCCCGCGGCATGGGGGTCCGCTGGGAGTGGGTCGCCGACTCCCCGGCCCAGCTCGCAGACCTCTTCGTCCGGATGGTCCCGCCCGACTGGGCCTTCACCGGCGCGCTGGTCAACCCGCTCGTGCAGACGGTGAACATCGCGACCCTTGGCACGGCCGCGGCCGTGCTCCTGGCCCTGCCCGTCGCCTTTCTCGCGGCGCTCAACACCACGTTCAACCGGGGCACCTATCTGCTCGCCCGCCTGCTCATCGTGGTCAGCCGCTCGGTGGACTCGCTCATCTGGGCGCTGATCTTCATCATCATCGTGGGGCCGGGTTCCCTGGCCGGGGCGCTCGCCGTGGGCGTGCGCTCCCTGGGTTTCGTCGCCAAGCTCTTCGCGGAAGGCATCGAGGAGATCGACCGGGGCCAGGTCGAGGCGGTGACGGCGACCGGGGCCGGCCGCTTCCACGTCCTGCTCTACGGCATCGTGCCCCAGATCCGGCCGGTGTTCGCCGGCGTCTGCATGTTCCGCTGGGACATCAACATCCGTGAGTCGACGGTGCTCGGCATCGTGGGGGCCGGCGGCATCGGCTTCGTGCTGAACGAAGCCATCCTGGGGCTCGAGTGGGCGCGCGTCAGCCTTATCTTATTGGTGATCCTGGGCGTCGTCGCCCTGTCCGAGGTGGCCTCGGCCTGGATCCGGCGCCGTCTCGCCTGAGCCCCCCGCGGCAGGATGCTCCCGCCGAGACGAGACTGACCACGTTGCCGCCGCCGAGGACAGAAAAGTATCGCTGGCCGAGCGTTCGCGGCCGTGGCGTGAAACTCAGGTTGCCTGCTGGCGTGTCGTAGCTTGATCACCGTCACCTTGGCGGCGAACTCTGGGATCCGGATCCCCTCCGCGGGCAACGTCCCACGGTGACCGGCCGCGGCGAGCGCACGCGAGCGACTGGTCGGCTCCAGCGCGAGGTTGGCCTTCAACGTCGCGAGTGCCAGCGTCGAGGAAGTCGCCGACCATGCATTACAGCCAGCACGACAGCCTCGCGCGGAAGTAAATAGCATACGGGAACCGGCGCACCAGCGCTCGCCGCGTTTCGCCGTGGACGCGCGGATGAGCGAGAGGATGTTCAAGGATCGCCATCAGCACTCTGTCGACCTCGGTCGCAAACGATTGTCCGAGACCGGGTTGTTGGTCGTCGTACCCAGAGGCGGGTGTCGAGGAGTTCGGACTCGGCTTCCGGCCGAAAGACAAGGCGAGGCGTCACGCCTCGCCCGCGAGCTTTCGGCGCACCTCATCCCAGGGAATGGCCGAGCCCGCGTTCGCGACGTGTTCAGCCAGGCGGCGATCCAGTTCCGCCTCCTGCTCGGGAGTAAGGGCGAGTTCGGCCTCGCGTTCGGCCTCTGGGAGGCTCTCCCACAAGGCCATGGCGATCTCAACGCGGGGAGTCTGAGAAGCTCGGCAAGTGTGTTCGATAGCATGTCCTGATCCTCCCACTGCCGCGTCCGTCGGACAAGGCCGGTCACTGGAGCGAACGCTCGGGTGGCCGGTCGCGGCGAGCCAATGCGAGCCAGCGGTCCACTCCACTGCGGCGTTAGTCAGCCCGCTCATTTCGCCGGCTCCCAGCCTCGCCCGATCTGCTCGATCTGCATGTGCCCACTGAAGTCCGCCATGTGTCGGAGTAATTCACCGAATGAAACACCGCCTGTCAAGCCTCGTCGCCAAACCTGTGAATCGACCGTGCCAAGCACGAGGTAATCGAGGGGGCGACTCGAGCCTTCGGCGTTGCGCAGTCGAGCTCTGATGAGCCGCTCGAGTTCGTCTTGGTGGACGATGAGCATGTCGCAGGCGACGCACATCCGGCAGCTCTTGCGAAGAATGAAAAGCCCGAGTCCTTCAGTGTGGATCGCGAGCGGCAGTTTGCGAAGGCGAGTCTGCGCCCGGCATCCAGGGCACGTCGTGAAGCGCACCTCAGGATAAGCGTTCAGGACTAATGAATACCGCGGCGTCAACGCTCCCATGCGTCGCGAAGTCGCCTTCCGCCGATTCGATCCTCGCTGCACCGCTCCCTTGACTGTGATTCCTGCCCCCTGCTGGCAACGCTCAGGCTGAGCGGCCGGCGTCGAGCCGGGCCGCTCCAGCCTGTTGTTGGACGGCCACTCCTGGCGTCAAGAAATGGGCCAGGGTTTTCAAATCTAGCTCCTGAACTGTGCTCAAACTCCGGCACTGCCTGGCGGTGGGGTATGTCTCGCATGACGCGCGTTTCGTGTTTCTCTCGTTCCTCATCGACCCCCATTCTCCGTATGAGGAGATAAGCGACTGCAGCGAGTGCGCATGCGAGAATCACGAGCCCCGCGAGCATCATCTCGACCCCTCCTCAACCGGGATCGGCTGAGCGGCGATTCCGTCAGACAGCGCCTCAGAGGCGGCCAGATGCTGCACTTCGTTCCATGTCGCCTCAGCGCTCATTCTCAGCACTTCCGCCCTCTCGCCCGAGCAGCACCTCCAGTTCTCGCCTTCCGCCAGGTTCTCGCCCTCCGCCCCCCGGTACAAGGCGCTCGCCTGCCTTACTCGATAACCTCGTCGGCGCGCATCAGCATCGATCGCGGCACAGTGAGGCCCAGCGCCTTGGCGGTCTTGAGGTTGATGACCAGCTCGAAGGTCGTCGGTTGCTGGACCGGCAGATCGGCGGGCTTGGCGCCCTTGAGGACCTTTCCCGCGTAAGCACCGACCAGGCGAAAGGCAGAAGTTAGGCTTGGTCCATAGCTGATCAGGCCGCCGGAAGCGGCGAATTCACGCCACGCATAGATCGACGGAACGGCACGGCGCGATGCCAGCGCCACGAGCTGCTCGCGCCGGCCGGTCAAGAACGGATCCGCGCCGACGACGAGCGCGCCAGCATGCAGTTGGACTAGGGAGGCGAAGGCGGTGTCGATCTCGCTTTCGCTGCGGGCTTTCAGGACATGGAGCTGCAACCCCTTCGTGCGCGCTGCTTTCTGCACGTCTCGAATGACGCGCTCGCCAGTCGCATTGTTCGGGTTCACCAGCAGGGCAATCACCCCAGCCCGTGGAACCAGCTCAGACAGCAGCTCAAGCCGCTTAGCCGTCAGATCGTCCGCGATGCTGACCCCCGTGAGGTTGCCGCCCGGCCGGGCGAGGCTGGCGACCAGCCCGTCCCGGACCGGGTCGGCGCCACCCCTGAAGACGATCGGGATCGTCGAGGTCGCGCTTTTCGCGGCTAGTGCCGCAGGCGGGTTGCCCGCCATGATCAAATCGACCTTGCGGCCGACGAGATCGGCGGCCAATGCGGGCAGCCGATCGTAATTGCCCTCCGCCCAGCGGTATTCGATCGCCAAATTCCGTCCCTCGACGTAGCCGGCTTCGCTCAGTCCCTGGCGGAACGCGCCCATAAACGGTCCAGAAGACGTGCTGGACGAATTGGCGCTGAGGACGCCGATCACCGGCATCGCCTTCTGCTGCGCGCGCGCAGCGAGCGGCCATGCTGCCATCGCGCCGGCGAGAAAAATTATGAAATCGCGTCGCCTCATTACCGCGTAGCGCCACCGCGTTTTCACCGGCGTCCGGTCGACGGCTTGGTTGGGCGTCACTGTGACGGGGCCTCCCACGGTACAGGGAGAGGTATTCCATCGGCGGTCTTTACTCGCACCGGGGCCATGCCAAGGGCGGCAACCAACTTCATCTCTTCGTCCGAGGTATTCACGATCCGATGCACAACGTCTGGTTCTAGGATTAGCGTTGAGTTCGGACCGAAGGTGAAGTTCTTTTCTCCCACCGTACAAGTTCCGGAGCCGGAAAGAACAAGGATGACCTCTTCGCATGCGTGGCAATGCACGGGTGTTACCGCTCCTGGCGCCATCGTCTGCAACCAGACTTCCATCGTCTTTACACCTTGCTTGTGACCTCCGATGGTTTGGTGCCGCAGCCCAGGTAGTTCGAGCGTCTCCAGTTCATCATTCCTGACTATTGGCATATCGCCTCCTTTGACGCCCAACGCGCGGCGTCAGCGGCATGCGGCGCTCTGGCCGCGCGTCCGCTGAACGCCGACGTTGGACCGCTGATGGGACTGTCAGCGACGATCAAGCAGTTCCTCGACCGTAATCCCGATGTCGCGCGCGATCTTCCGCAGCAACGTGGGTGAGATATCCCGTCCAGGATGGAAGGGGACAGTCGTTCCGCGCCCGTCGGCGTGCCTGAACTGTCGATGCGACCCACGCTGGCGCACGCCGACGAATCCCAGCCGCTCCAGCAGCGCGACCACTTCGCGCGGCTTGAGGACCGGGATCGACCCCACTGCTACGCGACCTGGATCGTCTGGACACCGACAAATTCGGACTCTAGTTTCGGCTCGCCATCTTCGAGGAGCATCTCGACGACTTCCTGAAGATTTCGCCGCAGTTCGTCGAGACCCTCACCCTGACTGTGGGCACCCGGCCAGCCCGGGACGTAGCCCACGTACAGGCCCGTGTCGGGGTCTCGCTCAACTACGATGTTGAAGGTGCGCATCGTTCAAACTCCTTCCGATCGATCCGACTCTGTAGCTCGCCAGAATCGTATCCGTTGTCGGCCCAACGTTCGGTATCAGCCGCGGCCGAAGGCCGTCGGCTGCATGCCGTGGTTCGACGTCCGTTGAGATTCACGGTTTTCAAGGAGCTCCGCGCAGAGTGCTGACCACCGCTTCGATGAGCCGCTGGAGAGCCTCGTGCGTCAGAGCCGCAACCTGAGCGACCATCAGGTCCGCGCTGGCCGTGAACAATTTGCCAGGTCGCGCATAACTGTCAGAGCGAAGCGAGCCAGAGCCGAAGCTCGATGGTGTCATAGGAACGGCTCGTGGGTCGCCGTACGGATTACTCGTGACTTGACAGAGGATCCAATCACCGCGGCCGGCGTCGAGCCAAGACGATAGCCGGCCGTAGCTTGGCCTGAGAGAGATCTGAGAACGGGAACGGGACGAGAACTATCCCGCCGGCTGAAGGTGCGACCACGCGGCATCTTCCTCCGGCCGGCTCCAGTCAGCAAGGGCCCGCTCACTCAAGAGCGCGGCCTCGCTCCGTGGCGCATCGTCGAGGATCGTGAGGAGTGCGCGACGCGGCCCTGGCAGCTGGATGTCCTCCAGCAGGCGGACGTTGCCACTCGCGTCGACCACTGCCTCAACTGTCCGGATCATGAGCACCCTCCACCCCTCGATAATACCCCAGCCCATTTGTTCGCGTGCTGCGGCGAACGCACGGCTGAGGGGCCGGCGTGAGCCGGTCCGCTCAAGCCGGTAGTTCGACAGTGCAGCGCCCTCAGCACCGGCTGCGTTCCCACTCGGCCACGGAGGAGAAATGCACGACATCGCATGAGAAGAGCGCATGCACGCGCTCGGCCACTCTTGGCGACGGATTGACGACCTCGATCCGTTTCGTATGCGATACCCAGGCCTTGTAGAGTTCGGTCAAGTCGACGTCGCTCTCCGCTAGGCCTACACCCCACATCGTGAGCTGCTCCGGTGCTCGAGCAGCAACGGGCGCGAGAATCATAGCCGCGATCGGGTGCTGCGAATAGCTCTTGTTGAGCCGGGGAGGGATGAGACCCGAGTAGCTCCGGAACCCTGGGGGCTGGGGCATCCCGAGCCACTCAGGCTGGCCGAAAGCGAAATGCTGGTCGTTAGAAACCATGTTCAAAGAGCCATGCGGCTTGCACACGAGAATTTGATCGGCATTCGGAACGATTGGTGAATAGGCAAACGGTCGGTTCGCCTGACTGAGGGCGAGTTCGAATACCGTATCGTAGTTGAGATTCAGTACGAGATCACCGGCCATGAGCACCGAGGCGACGCCCTTCGAAAGCGCGAAGCTCTTCCAGCCGCGGCCATTCTCGAAGAAGCACTGCAACATCAGGAACTGCAGCGGGCTACCGACGCCGTGATAGAGGAGATTCTCCCAAAACCCTCCACCCGGATCAGCAGCGACGTCCGCACTCGATCCTCCGGCTTCGGTGATTCTGAGACCAGAAATGAACCCGGGCGGCACGTTGACGAGATCGGGCACCCACGGTCGGTTTCGGTTTACCCAAGAAAACTTCAGGAATGTCTCAATGTTGACTCGACCCTTCTCTTCAAGCCGATAGAAGAGTTCGCGAGGGTCATCTCCGAGGTCGGTATACCCGAGTTCATGGAGGTAGGCTTCCAGCACAGGGTGGGGCGAGTAGTTCATCCAGGTCTTTCGGGCGAAGTCTCGAATCAATGGCGGGTGGAACTCAGGTGGGCAGCCATGATCCAGCGCCTCGGCCAACGTAGCGCCGGCTCCGATGACTAGGTGGCGCATTGTCCTGTCACGATCCAAGCTGTCGAACGCTCGCGCTCAGCGGCCGGGATGCGAGCAACGCGAGCCCCGGTCCGTTGCAGCGCGTAGTTCGGCGACGCCTTCACAGCGCCTCCAATGGAGTTGAGAATGTCTTCTGGATCGGGTCATGGCACCTCACTGGATTACATGATCCGCTTGCTGCAGCAGCGACTGCGGGATCGCCAGCCCAAGGGTCTTCGCTGTCTTCAGGTTGACGACGAACTCGAACGTGGTGGGCTGCTCGACCGGCAGTTCACCTGGCTTGGCACCCTTGAGGATTTTGTCGACATACGTGGCGGCGCGGCGGAACAGATTGGCGGTGTTTGGCCCATAGGTTATGAGGCCGCCAGCGTCGGCGAACTCCTTTTGTCCATACATCGACGGCAGCCGATTCCTCTGTGCGAAGCTCACAATCTGGCTCCGGTTCGCGAACAGTACGGGATTCGGTGTTTGCACGATCAACGCCTGCGCGCGCTGGTTGCTTATTGCTGAGAAGGCGCGATCGAGGTCCTCGGCGCGGCTCACTTCAACGGATTGGAGTTGCAGACGCAGCAAGCGGGCAGCAGCCTCCGTTTCCTTGTAGTCAATCACAGCGCCACGGACGTCAGGATTCCAGATAATCGCCACTCGGACGAGCCCGGGGACGACTTCCCTCAGCAGCCCCAACCGCTTCCCGCTGAGCTCCGGGGAGAGAGCGCTGAGGCCGGTGACATTTCCGCCGGGACGCGCCAGGCTCGCGACAAAACCAGTCCCGACCGGATCCGTGCTGTTGGCCATTACAATCGGGATCGTCTGAGTCTGTTGTTTGACCGCCGCAGTGGCCGGATCTGTGGCCGCCACGATAACGTCCACCTTGATGCGCACCAGTTCGGCCGCGAGATCGGACATCCGCTCGGCCCCGACTTGGCCGTACCGGCGCTCCAAGATGATGTGTTGCCCTTCCACATACCCGTGCTCTCGCAGCCCCTGCCTCAAACCATCCAGGAGATGCGACGTCGCAGCCGGAGTGCTTGCAAAGAGAACGCCGATTCGGGGGACCCTCGTCGCCTGTTGCGCGCCGGCGGTGACCGCTGCAGCGAGCGTACCGAAAGTCAGGGTCACGATAAGCGTGAGCGCTCCCCGGATCATCTCACCTCCTGCCGCACGAACTCGACCGGAAGAAGACAGCTGTCCCCGAACCCCTCTTGGCCTGAGCCTGAGTCTCGCGCCGATCCCAGACTAGCGAGCCCAAGGCAGGACACCGCATCAACATTTGTCTATGCTCCGGTCGCCTAACGCGAAGTCGCCTGAACAGCGTTATCTAAGTGCGTAGTTCTGTATATCACGACCGATGAGCCCGACGCGGCAAGGGGACGCGTGAATTCCCGCCACCTTGCGCAGGCCCCCCATCCCGCGTCCCGTGATAGGCCGCGAGGCGCTGCGGGATATCCCGCTCGGATATCTGATATCGCTGCTGAAGGGCGAGGCTCATCACAGGAACATCCGGTCGGCGGGGCTCTGGACCCCGGCCGGGCCCCGGTTGAGGACGTGGGTGTAGATCATCGTCGTGCTCACGTCCTGGTGGCCAAGAAGCTCCTGGACGGTGCGGATGTCGTGGCTCTCCTCCAGCAGATGGGTGGCAAACGAGTGACGGAAGGTGTGGCACGTCGCCGGCTTGGCGATCCTGGCGGCACGGACGGCATCCTTCAACGCCCGCTGGAGCACGGATTCGTGGAGATGGTGGCGGCGCCGCTGGCCGGTCACGGGTTCTACGTAGAGACGCGTGGCGGGGAAGACCCATTGCCAGCCCCATTCGCGGCCGGCATTCGGATACTTGCGCAGGAGCGCGCCGGGCAGTTCGACGCAGCCGGCGCCGTGGCGGAGGTCGGCCTGGTGTTGCTCGCGAGCACCTATCAGGTGGGCGGTCAGGGCAGCCTTGACCGCGGCCGGCAGCATCGTCACCCGGTCCCTGTGACCCTTGCCGTCGCGGATGAGGATCTGGTTCGTGGCGAAGTCGATGTCCTTCACGCGCAGGCGACAGCACTCCAGCAGGCGAAGCCCCGCGCCATACAGCAAGAGCGCCATGAGCCGGGGCACGCCGTCGAGCCGCTGGAGGACGGCGCGGACCTCGTCCCGCGTCAGCACGACGGGGAGGTGCAGGGGCCGCTTGGCGCGAACGACGTCGTCGAGCCACGGAAGCTCGACGCCGATCACCTCGCGGTAGAGAAAAAGCAGGGCGCTCAGGGCCTGGTTCTGGGTGGAGGCCGCGACCTTGCCGTGAACGGCGAGCGACGTCAAAAATGCGGTGACCTCGGGGGCGCCCATCTCGGCCGGGTGGCGCTTGCCATGGAAGAAGATGTAGCGCTTGAGCCAGTGGACGTACGCCTTCTCGGTTCGGCGGCTGTAGTGGCGGGTGCGGAGGGCCTCGCGTACCCGGTCGAGGAGCCGGGGCTTCGGGGCGCCGGCCGGGCCGGCTTCATGGACGGCGAGGGCCCCCGCGAGAGTACCTGCCGACAAGACAGGATAGGACCACCCGCTGCTCGACCGAAGTGCGACCGTGCTCATACCAGCCACTCCTTCCTGTTCGTGCGCTTCGAAGATAGTCGACCGCCGGGGAGCGTACAAGAGAAATCCAGCCACCCGTCGTAAGGACGGGAGGACTGCCCGCAATCGGATACGGTGCGCCGCCCGGTGGGGCTCAGCTGCCGGCGCCGGGCTAAGATAGGGTCGCGATAGGGCTCAGCGTTCGCTATTTTGTTGGCGAAGCGGCTGGGCTTCGTCGCCAAGCTCTTCGCCGAAGGCATCGAGGAGATCGACCGCGGCCAGGTCGAGGCGGTGACGGCGACCGGGGCCGGCCGCTTCCACGTCCTGCTCTACGGCATCGCGCCGCAGATCCGGCCCGTGTTCGCCGGCGTCACCGTCTTCCGCTGGGATATCAACATCCGCGAGTCGAGGGTGCTCGGCATCGTGGGAGCGGGCGGGATCGGCTTCGTGCTCAACGAAGCCATCCTGGGGCTCGAGTGGGCGCGGGTCAGCCTCATTCTGCTGGTGATCCTGGGCGTGGTCGCCGTGTCCGAGGTGGGCTCGGCCTGGATACGCGCCGCCTCGCGTGAGCGCCGTTCGGCTCCCGCTCCGATGGTATGACTGCGGCCGCCGACGCCGTGCCCACGCATAGGTTCCCCGCCCGGAGCGGGGTGCCCGTGTGATCCCCAGCCCGTTGGGCGTATCCGGCGGAGGTCAGGATCGAGATGGAGCTGCGACCACGCGGACCTCCGGGCCCGGCGGCTTCGCGGCCGGCGACGTCGCCGACTTCACCTACCGCCAGGCGGTCACGGCCGCCGGCACAGGCTGCATGGCCGCGCTCGAAGCCGAGCGCTACCTCGAGGCCCATCACTCCGGCCACTGAGGCCGCCGCACGCGGCCAGCCGGCCGTGGCCCAGCAAGTTCCGGTGTGCCGCCGGATGATCAGTACGCGTCGTGTCCGTGACCGCCGCGCACGCACCAGGCGAGGACGTGCTGATTCTCGGTCTTGTCACCTGTGTTCGCGTCGCCGCTCGCAAGGCGCACGAACCACGCCGTGGTTGGGCCATCGGGCGCCGTGGTCGATGACCAGTAGTTCGTGGTTCCCGCGTCGAAGGGATGGCCGGGCGGGAGCTTCGCGCCGGCCTCCACCGACGGATCGATCAGGCTGGTCAACTCCTCGATCGTCGGCGGCCGCCACCCCTTCCTTCCGCCGACCGTCTTCCCGTAACAGTCTCGCTGGGCTTGCGCCCATTGTATCGGCGTCTTGTTGGTGGACTGCTCCCAGACAAGCTGAGTCTCGTTGTCCAGCACGGCCTCGCCGTTGAAGTCATTCAGCACTTTGAAGCGCTGATTAGCGTTCGGCATGACCTTGTCCCAGCTCCGGAGGCCGCCTGCGCCGGCCGCTCCGGCGACAAGGGTCAGAGACGACGCCATCAGCATGATTCCGAGTCCGCGATGTGTCAGCAGTGGCATATCGTGCCCTCCATTTCGGCGATTTACCCCGGCGGATAAAGCCTCTGCCTCGTGGGTCGATCCTGCCAGAGTCCGTGGGAGTGGGCAAACGGCAGCAGCCGGCTGGCGACCGGGTCAGAACTTTCGGCGCGCGCCGCTGACCGGGTCGCCCGACGGCGGCGGAGCTCCGGTAGTCGTCAAGGCGCGCCCGCGCTCCCCGCCCATCGACTCGGAGGTATCATCCAGCCGGCAACGCCTTGCCACGGAGGACCATCGTGACCCACGCGCAGACCGACGCCCGGAAGCTTCGCGGCCGCCTGAGCCATCCGATCATCGACGCCGACGGACACTGGGCCGAGTTCCATCCGCTGATGCGCCAGGAGTTTCGCCGGATCGGCGGGGACACGGCGGTCGAGGCGCTCGACATGGCGAGCACGCGCATTCCCAACTCGCTCAAGATGTCCGTGGCCGAGCGACGGCGTCGCCGGATCGGCCAGGAGGCGTTCTGGTTCCTGCCGACGAAGAACACGACCGCCATGATGCCGCGCCTCCTGTACGAGCGGCTCGACGATCTCGGTCTCGACTTCTGCGTCGTGTATCCGGCCGCCGGGCTCGGGTACTACCGCCTCCGCGGGCTGGATGAAGCTGATCGCCACGATCGAGGACCCGCCCGTCATTCACCGCATCCTCGCGCATCTCGAGCTGCCCGGAGCACGGGACAGCCCCGGGCCTGCGGCCGCTATGTCTCCACCCCGAGACGCCCAGCCCGCGCTCCCCTTCGCGCTCCCGTAGCGGTATCGCAAGCCCGCCGGCCGGGGCGGCCGTCTGCCCTGATTCGAAGCAGGAGAAGGAGCGCCAGGATCGCCATGTGAAGCAGCAGAAGGAGCTTCAGGACGAGGCGAAAGAAGTAGTAGTTGAGGGCTGGCACGACCGACCGCCGGCCTCGCTCAGCCGGCGTGAGTCGGCTGCAGAACGCGGGCGAAGTGGCTCAGCTGCAGCCATCCCGGAAAGGCCTGGACGATCGCCCTGGGGCCTTCCAGCTTGATGCCGCCCGATCGCACGGCCTCTGCCCAGACGAGGTGTCCGGCCCACACGCGGGCGAGCGCGCCCACGTCGGCGTGGGCCGTCATGTCGACCTCGAAGCCCGGATCTTTCATGCACACGTCCACGCCCGACGGCTCCAGCACCATCCAGCACGTCCGCATCTGCTGGCAGCGTGACGGCACGCCGCGGAGCTCGAACCGCACGACCACGCGCGGCGCCGGTAGGCGGGAGACGTCGATGCGGCGGTGCATGGCCCACATCAGCAGCGCGGGATCGAGGTTGCCGGGCGCGAACTGCTGGGCGGCGTGACGCTGGCCCCACTCGCCGAGGCGCTCCACCACCTCGCGGAACTCCTTCCCGGCCTTGGTGAGCTGATACTCCCGACCGCGGCCGGCGTGGAGCGGCGCGCTCTCGATCACGCCCGCGTCTTCCAGTTGATGCAGACGCTGCGCCAGGAGCGTCCGCGAGATCAGCGGCATCCCGCTGCGGATCTCGTTGAATCGGCGGGAGCCTGAGAACAGCTCGCGCAGGATCAGCGGGGTCCACCGTTCGGCGAAGATCTCGGAGGCGACGGCGACCGGGCAGAACTGACCATAGCCCTTCATGGCTCTGACTTTAGTCGGGCGCCCCGGTCACGGCAAGTCCATTTTTTGGTCTTGGCGGATCCCCGGGGGGCTGGCATTGTTTCTGTTAGGAGGGGGAGCCATGACGCCAAGCGAAACCGTCCCGACCCATCGGGCTAGGAGGACCGACTGGGTGGCGGTGGTCGAGGAGCTGGCCCCGACCTTCGCCGCCCGCGCCGCCGGCCACGATGCCGACGACACGTTCGTCTCCGAGAACTACGCCGACCTCCGCAGGCGGCGCGTCTTCTCCGCCGCCGTGCCCGCCGAGCTGGGCGGCGGCGGCGCCTCGCACCCCGAGATGTGCGACGTGCTGCGGACCCTCGCCCAGGCCTGCTCGTCCACCGCGCTGGCGCTCTCCATGCACACGCACCAGGTCCTCATCCCGGCCTGGCGCTGGCGTCAGGAGCGCGCGCCGGTCGAGCCGTTCCTGCGCCGAGTCGCCGCCGAGGAGCTCGTCATCGCGACCAGCGGCGGCTCCGACTGGCTGACCGGATCCGGCCGCGCCGACAAGGTCGAGGGCGGTTACCGGGTAAGCGGTCGCAAGATCTTCGCCAGCGGCTCGCCAGGGGCCGACATCTTCACCACGATGGCCATCTACGACGATCCCGCCGACGGTCCCACCGTGCTGCATTTCGCCATCCCGCTGGATGGGCCAGGCGTGACGCGGCACGACAACTGGCGCACGCTGGGGATGCGCGGCACCGGCTCCCACGACGTCACGCTTGACGGCGTCTTCGTGCCCGACGCGGCGATCAGCCGTTTACGTCGGCGTGGCCGAAGCCGCCCGCGACGTGGCCCTGCGCGCGGCCGGCCGCCGCCGCGACGATCGCGCCGTCCACGGCATGGTCGGCGCCATGGACACGGAGCTGGCGGCCGCTCGGTTGGCCTGGCGCTCCATGGTGGACGCGGCCAACCGCGGTCGCGTCGGGCCCGACGTGACCAACGAGGTGATGATTGGCCGCACACTGGTGGGGCAGGCCGCTCTGCGCACGGTCGAGGCTGCGATGGAGGTGGCGGGAGGCGCCGGGTTCTTCCGAGCCGCCGGCCTCGAGCGGCTGTTCCGCGACGTGCAGGGGGCTCGCTACCACGCCCTGCGTGGCGCCGCCCAGCGGCAGTACGCCGGGCGCCTGGCGCTCGGCCTCGACCCGAACGAATGAACGGACCGGGCGCCGCGCCCATCCGGAAGAGGAGGATCACGTCATGAATGCTCGCCTACTTGTCATCGCGCTCACCATGCTGCTGCTTGCCCGCGGCCCTGTCGGATCCGCCCACGGCGGCGAAAGGCTCGGCAGCGTCCACTTCCCTACCTCGTGCGCGCCCGCCGTCCAGGGTGACTTCGAGCGCGCCGTCGCCCTCCTGCACTCGTTCTGGTACGAGGAGGCGGTGAAGGCGTTCACCACGATCACGACGACTGATCCGGGCTGCGCGATGGGCTACTGGGGCATCGCCATGAGCGTCTACTACCCACTCTGGCAGCCGCCCAGCTCGGCGATGCTGCAGAAGGGCGCGGCGGCCCTCGAGAAGACCCGAGGCTTGACCGCGACGCCACGCGAGAAGGACTATATCGCCGCCATCGAGAGCTATTATCGGGACTCGGACAAGGTCGACCATCGCACCCGGGCGGTCGCGTACGAGAAAGCGATGGCGCAACTGTTCGCCCGCTACCCGGACGACCGCGAGGCCGCCGTGTTCTACGCGCTGGCGCTCAATGCGACGGCGGCACCCACCGACAAGACCTACGCCAACCAGCTCAAGGCCGGCGCCGTCCTGGAGAAGGTCTACGCGGAGCAGCCCGATCATCCCGGCGTCGCCCACTACATCATCCACAGCTATGACTACCCGCCGCTGGCCGCCCGCGGACTGGCCGCCGCCCGCGGGTACGCGAAGATCGCGCCGTCGGTCCCGCACGCCCAGCACATGCCCTCGCACATCTTCACGCGCCTGGGGTTGTGGCAGGAATCGATCGATTCCAACCGCGCCTCGGCGAACGCCGGCAAGGCCTACTACGCGCGAGTCGGCAAGGATACCGTGTGGGACCAGACCCTGCACGCGCTCGACTACATCGTCTATGCGTACCTGCAGACCGGCCAGGATCGGCAGGCGCGCACGGTGCTGGAGGAGCTCCACGCGATGCAGAGGGCGGAGCCTGAGAGCTTCGTGGCCGCCTACGCCTATGCCGCGATTCCGGCGCGGGTGGCCCTCGAGCAGCGCCGCTGGGGCGAGGCGGCCGCGCTCAGCCCCGCCTCCAAGGCGTTCCCGTTTGACCGCTTCGCGTGGGCGGAAGCGATCACGGCCTTCGCCCGCGCGGTCGGCGCCGCCCGCAGCGGCGACGCCGCCAAGGCGCGGGCCGAAGCTCAGAAGCTGGAGGGCTACCGCGCCGCGCTGATCGCGGCCAACCAGACCTACTGGGCCGAGCAGGTGAACATCCAGCAGCGGGCAGCGGCGGCGTGGGCCGCACGCGCGGAGGGCAAGAACGACGAGGCGCTCCGGCTCATGCGCTCGGCGGCGGACCTGGAGGACTCTACCGAGAAGCATCCCGTCACGCCGGGCCCCGTCGTGCCGGCCCGCGAGCTGCTGGGTGAGATGCTCCTCGACCTCAAACAGCCGGCGCAGGCGCTCGTCGAGTTCGAGGCCTCGGCGGCGCGGGAGCCGAACCGGTTCAACGGCCTCTACGGCGCGGCCCGCGCGGCCGAGCTGTCGGGGAACACGGTCCATGCCAGGACGCTCTACACGCGGCTGCTGGCCCTCTGCGTCCGTGCCGACGGCGAGCGGCCCGAGCTGCGCCACGCCAAGGCCGCACTCGCGAAGTGATGGCCGACGGGGCCGGTACGAAAGGCCGGCCCCGTCGGCTGTTCGGCCTCGTGTATCCCGCGCAGTAGCACGGCGTCTTCAGCCGGACCCGGCGGGCGGGCTCACGTTTTATCCAGCGTTCCCCCCAACCGACGCGGAGGTGGCGCAGCTGCTCGACACGACCCGGCGGCGCGTGGGGCGGCTCCTGCGCCGCCGCGGCTTGGCGCCAGGGGACGAGGGGACTGGGCCCGCCGACCCGGTCGCCGAGGCGTCCCTGGTGCTGGCCGGGATCGTGGGTGCTTCCGTCCAGGGGCGCGCGGCGCTGGGCGTCCGGCCGGGGCGCGGGTGTCGGGCCGTCATTCACCGGATCCTCGCGCATCTCGGGCTGCCGGGAGCACGGGACGGCCCCGAGCCCGCGGCCGCCAAGTCTTCGTCTATCCCCAAGCGTGGCCGACGCATATTCAGTGGGCAGCCATGCTGCTGGTGCTGTTATTCCGTGGGGCAGGCGCGCTGTCTTTGGACCACGTGCTGCATCGTCGCTTTAGGACTATCTCCTGACTTGGTTTCCGATAACTCCGCCCACCACTGCGCCGCCCACGGTGCCCACTGGATCACCCCTGGTCAGTGCAGAGCCGGCGACGCCACCCACGGCGGCATCGATGGTCGTATTCCCTTCGCGCGGCGTCATCCGCCCAAAGCAAGGCAGATCAGGGTACCGGCGAGTAACCGTTTGGAAGGACTTACTCACTGTAATTTCCGGTGTTTTGACGGAGGCGAAGTTCCCGCACCGACGCAACCCGCGTAGGTCGGGCCAGATCGCTTCGCGCATCTAACCGGGGTGCGCTGCGGGCAATGCGAAACTGAAGGTCGTACCCTGCCCCGATTCGCTGGCCACAACCATGCGCGCCCCATGCAGAGTGAGGATGCGGTCGGAGATCAGCAGTCCCAGTCCGCCGCCGCCGCGCCCGGCGCCATGCCGCAGCGGCGAATCACGCTCGAACAGCCGGGGCAGATATTCGGCGGCGATGCCAACGCCGGTGTCGACTACCCGGACCTCGATCCCGCCCTCGGTCTGCGCAGTTTCCAGTCGGACTTTGCCTCCTTCCAAAGTATGCCGGATGGCGTTGTCGACCAAGTTCGTGATCACCCGCTCGATCATTCCGATGTCTCCCAGGACAAACAAGCCTTCCGGGTCGGTCCGCGTAGTGAGCCGCACGCCCTTGATGCCGGCCGCCAGCGAAAATTTCTGTCCGATATCCTGCACCAGCTCCGAGAGCGAAAAAATCTCCGCTTGCGGCAAGGTCTCCTCGCATTCCAGCCTCGCCAGTTCGAACAGTTGTTGCGCGAGTTTGGCCACACGCTGACTGTGTCGCACGGCCACCTCCACATACTGTTGCCGCTCTGCGGGGGGAAGATTCTCACCCATTCGCGCCAGCGTTTCGAGATAGTTCTGAATCGAAGTCAGCGGCGTGCGCAGATCGTGCGACACGTTGGCCACTAGCTCTCGGCGCAAGTCATCTTGCCGCTTCAGCTCCAGCATCTGTGCCGCCAGCCGTTGGCTCATATGATCGAAGGCAAGCGACAAGCGGGCGATCTCATCGGTCGCTGTAGTGGCTTCGTTACGGTTGTCGCTGAGCTTGCCGTTTTCGAATGCCCTCACCGATCTGGTCAAGGCGTTCAACGGCCGCGTGATCCAGCCGAATGCTGCAAGCCCCGCAAGCAGGGCCAATCCCAGCGCCGCCACACCGATCCACAGCGCGGTGCGCAATGCATAGTCGCGGCGGGCGTCTTCTGCCATCTGGCGATACATGTCGCCCAGCAACACAATGTAAAGGTAGCCCAGGTTGCGTCCCTCGCTTTCGATCGGGGCTACGCTGAACACCCCCTGTTCTTGCGCATCGCGCGGGCTGTCTCCGAGAATGGGCGGGGACCGTCCGGTGAGGAAAGCGTGGATCGGTGCCATGGACACGCGCTCGAGTGCGAGCCGATCGTTGGGCGGCGAATGAGCGAGGATCCTGCCCTCGGCGTCCAGCAAGTAAATCTCGATGCTGGGGTTGACCGCCACTGCCATTTGAAATACGTCGTGCACGGCCTTGCGATTGATGCCGTTTGCACCCAGGAGTTGCTCATGACTTGCAATGTGCTTCGCAAGCCCACTGCTCAAGCGTTGCATCACGTCATGCTGGTGGTACTTGGCCGCAGCATAGGAAAGCCAGCCGAGCACCGCGCCGAAGGTGATCAGCACGACGGCGAAGACAAGAGCGATGCGACTGTAGAGCGAATCGAGCTTCACGCATCCGCCCCGGGGTCCACGAATTTGTATCCCACGCCCCATACAGTGAGGATATAGGCAGGCCGCGCCGGATTCGACTCGATCTTGGTGCGCAGACGATTGATGTGGGAATTTACGGTGTGCTCGTAGCCGTCGTGAGAAT